>Ga0209540_10001998_pt1 | contig 14767 bp, 13 predicted proteins | sample BarGraIncu01121A_FD_184501 | JGI IMG/M metagenome (GOLD analysis project Ga0209540, IMG submission 184501) | Arctic peat soil microbial communities from Barrow, Alaska - Barrow Graham LP Incubations 011-21A (SPAdes) (version 2) | ecosystem: Environmental > Terrestrial > Soil > Wetlands > Peat... | reverse complement strand
AAAATCCCTGAAGAACAGGATTGAGAATCTTACATGGATGGGATCTGAGACCAAAAATGAGGCTCTTGCCAAGCTCGAAAAAATAAATATTAAGATCGGCTATCCGGACAAATGGAGAGACTATTCCGGGCTCGAAATCATGGAGGATGAATATCTCGGCAATATTATCCGGTCGAACAGGTTCGAATTTACTTATAGCATGAACAAAGTAGGCAAGCCCGTAGACAAAAGTGAGTGGGGAATGACTCCTCAGACCGTCAATGCTTACTATGATCCATCGAAAAATGAGATTGTCTTTCCGGCAGCTATCTTGCAGCCTCCGTTCTTTAACCGCAATGTCGATGACGCGATAAACTACGGTGCAATAGGAATGGTAATCGCCCATGAAATGACTCATGGATTCGACAATATGGGGAGGCAATTCGATAAAGACGGGAATCTCCGGGACTGGTGGACCGAAAAAGACGCTCAGGAATTTAAAGCACATACATCGCTCCTGGTCAATCAGTTCAATAAATATGAGGTTCTGGATTCTTTGTTCATCAATGGGAAGCTGACACTCGGAGAAAACATAGCGGACCTTGGCGGACTTACAGTCGCATATTATGCTTACCAGGCATCACTCACGGGGAAAGAGCCTCCTGAAAAGATCGATGGCTTCTCCGGTAACCAGCGGTTCTTCTTAAGCTTTGCCCAGATATGGAGAGGAACATTGAGAGATGAATATCTTAGGACTCTTGTAAGCACAAATGAGCACTCCCCGGCAAAATACAGGGTAAACGGGACTGTTTTCAATATGCCTGAATTCTATACTGCGTTCCCTGATATAAGTCCTAATGACAAACTCTTTGTGCCGGTTGAAAAGAGGCCGGTGATCTGGTAAATATAATAATATCAAAGAATAAGAAACGCGAATAGTAAAAAAGATTCCCTGACACAAATCGGTTACCGGTCAGTCCTTTACATCGCCAAAATTCATAAAGAGACCTAAGCCGTAAATAGATTTAAGGCTGTTTAGATTGGCAAACAACGAAACTTCCAGATCAAAGGAGGGAGAGAGCAAAAACTCCATTTTTGCTGCCAGTGAGACGCCTATGGTACTTGAGGATGAACGCTCTTTGTTGTATTTATATTTCCAGCTGTTGTTAAGCCAGTCGAAGCTCCAGAACCATGAATCATCAACATGGCTGGGATTATAATCCGGATTGGGCACAATGGTAGCTTTACTAAAAAAAACTGCAGAGGGGCCTGCTTCAAGCCTTATTCTCCGGTTTTTTTCCGGAACGCTAAAGGCCTTAAGTACATTAAATGATAAAATATTCAGGTAATCCATCGGAGGGAAAGGCCTGTCATAATCATCGTATTCCATCGGCGTAAGTGAAATATTCATGTTCCATGGAATATTAACACCCAGGTTTTCAGGTCCGATATATGTATAATCCATACCAAAAAGTCCCCCTTTCAGGCATATGCCTGATCCCATTCCGAATTCTGAAATCCTTCTCTTTGTAAAATCCTTGCCCGGCGCTTCCAGTGTATTGTACGAATTGATATCTGTCAATACCTGTATGCCATCGGAAGGTATTTCATCGGCAACGGATATTTCAATTTCTGATTTTATAAGAGTATCTGCGTTGGCGTAATATTCCTCGGTCCTTCCCGATAGTGCGGCCCGTTCAAGCTCATAAAAATGGCTTTTCTTATACTCAGCAAACCATAGAATGGGTACATAGACCATAGTAGCACCGATAATTGCTCCCCATGCGGGTCTCTCATTTCTTCTAAGAATGACATCCATATCCCGGAATCCCTGTTTTTTAAATGTGATATGGGTGGATGACAGTGCCGGCTTGGTATCGGAATATTTATACGGCGTGGTTCCCTGCACCTCCCCGTTGATATAAACACTTGCGCCGGGAGGCACGGTAGTCAACAGTGTCGTGCTCGCACATCCTGAAAAAAGGAATCCAGGAATCAGCAGAAGCCAGAGACCATTTGTAGGGTGCGGCGTTTTCATAGATGTCTTTTTATTCAATCAAAGGTACGCCAGAGACAAGATCAAGTCAATTTTATTTTATTATGGGAGCTATCTCCCCGGGGATTCTTCCTCACTCCGTTTCTCCCCCTCGCCCCTCTTTATTAAAAAAGCCGCACTTCGCGGCTTTTTTTGCCATTAAGAAGTTTCCCTTGCTAATCCGGCAATATCTTTTGCTTCCAGCACTTTCTTTTCGGCACCTAATGCCATGCAATTAATCATTGCAAGACCAACATCGCTCAGGGTGCCAAAGTATTGTGGAGACATGGCATGTAAGACGGGATAAAGCCACAGAATATATTTGTAAAATGAAGGAGCATTTTTTTGTCCCTTAATTGGCTTCATAAATGCCGGGCGGAAAGCATACACGCTCTTAAACTGAAGTTTCATCAAGTCGTTCTCCGTTTTGCCCTTGACCCTTGCCCACATCATCCTGCCCTTTTCACTGCTGTCTGTACCTGCACCAGAAACATAGCAGAAGGTCATATCTGGATTTAACTTACTTAGGGATTGGGCAAAACTCATTGTGAGTTCATAAGTGACCTTTGTGTATTCAGGCTCCTTCATGCCCACCGATGACACGCCTGCGCAGAAGAAACAAGCATTGTACCCTGATAACTGGGATTCGATAGGGAGAAGATCAAAAAAATCAATATGAATGATCTCCTTTAGTTTGGGGTGAGTTACGCCGCAGGGTCTTCTGTTGATTACCAGTATTGATTCCACATCCGGATGCTGCAGGCATTCATGAAGAACGCCTTCGCCAACCATTCCGGTGGATCCGGTGATTATAACTTTGATTTTGTTGCTCATAAGAAAAATGGCTTAATCCGGATCAAAGTTAAGAAAGAACATCTCTCCCCGCGAAAAAAGATTGAGAGTTAGTGTGATATAAAAAGAGATTTAATCACCATTAAAAATGACTCTTGAATTTATTTTATTTCATTTCCCCACGTATTGTTTTAAACTCAGAGCCAGATTTCCATTTAGGCCATGTTTCTTCAAATGCTAAACGTTTGCCTACCTGAAATAATAACTTCAATTCATAAATGGCACCATCCATTGTCCATGTTGATTCATTATATTCATCAGATGGACGATGATAATTTTTCTCATTGTATTCATCCTGTATTTTTGCCCCATACTCTTTCCCTTTTCCAATAACATCAACACCGTTCTGAACATACAAGACAGGTACCCCTGCTTTTGCGAAACTTAAATGATCCGAACGATAAAAAAATCCTGCATCAGGATGTGTTTCAGAAGAAATATAACCACCTTCTTTTTTAACTTCTTCCTTAAAATAATCTTCCAGTTCAGACTGTCCCTCTCCAATTATAACCATATCCCTGGTCCTGGTTCCCCAGCTTAAACATTCCATATTAATGTCGGCAACTATTTTATTTAAAGGGGAACCAGAGTTCTGAACAAAAAACTCGGATCCCAGAAGCCCCTGCTCTTCACCCGTAACCGAAAGAAACAGAATGGTTCGTTCAGGTTTTATTTTCAAGCTTTTAAAAGCTCGGGCAAGTTCCAATAATCCGGCCGTTGATGAAGCATTATCCAATGCTCCGTTATAAATAGAGTCACCTGTTTCATCTGGTTTGCCGATGCCCAAATGATCCCAATGTGCGGTGTAGACTATTACTTCTTCTGGATGTTTGGATCCTGTGATTTTACCAATTACATTATGTGATTTATTATACGTTGCCTGTATTTTCATAGTAGTAGACAACCTGAGGTTCAAAGGAACTCCTTTAAAGCCCCGTTGGTTTGCTTTGACAAGTAAACTGGAATCCAGACCGGCGGCAATGAATAAATTTTTTGCGACAGTTTCAGGAATCCAGCCAATCACATCACAATTTTTGATGTCTTTACCACGGTTATCCAATTGAAGTCTGGAAGTATTGAAACTATTTTGTTGAACAATGAAAGGATAGCCTGCCGCAGCAGTATTATGTATTATTAAACAGCCTTTTGCACCCTGTCTGGCGGCTTCTTCAAATTTATACGTCCAACGTCCGTAATAAGTCATTGTCTTTCCTTTGAACAGGCTTGTATCGCTTACCCAAAATCCAGGATCATTCACCATTACTATCACAACTTTACCCTTAACATCTAATCCTTCATAATCATTCCAGTTATATTCCGGCGCCACGACCCCATAGCCTGCAAATACAAGTTCCGTATTATCAAGACTAATGACCTCATCAGTTTTATTGGTCCATATGATATAGTCATCATAGGCTTTTAACATAAAGCTGCCTTTGGGAGATTGTACTTTCATGCCTGGTGCAGCGGAAGCCAAAATATTCATCATGGGTACCTCCTGGTAAAAGCTATTGCCATTACCGGGTTCAAGTCCTGCTGCTGAAAACTGCCGTTGCAAGTAATTAATCGTCTTTGTCTCTCCGGGAGTAAGAGGTTTGCGGCCCCCGAACGAATCGGAGGCAAGCACCGAAATATGTCTTTTTAAGCTATCGGCGTTGAATGCAGCTAATCCAGCTTCATGATTAACGATATTGTTTTTTTGATAGCAGCCTGATAACAGCAAAAATACGATCAGCGAAAGAAATTTGAAGGCTTGAGACATAATGTTTTAGTTTAAATATTAGAATAGGTTATTGTCTATTGACTTATTTTTCATGAATTATCTATCAAATTTTACCATTGATAAGAATGCCTTAATATTGATCAAAGTTAAGAAAGATCATTCAGGAAATTCCGGAATCTTTTCAATTTGCCACGATGCGAGTGAGATAACCACCCGAAACATTATAACAGACAGATATATTTTGATAATTAAAAATCATTGTCTGCATTTGTAGAGTGTAATCATATAGTTGTAGAGAATCATGTACCTTACAAATGCAGAAGAGCAGATAATTGAGTATCCCTTCATTAAAATTACCTTGTCATTTACAATGGGGGACAAAAAAAAGATAGATCTCAACCGTATAAAATAAAATTGTTCTGCGCCCCTAAGAAACTAGACTAAAAGTACTACATTAAAACTGTACTTTTATGTTAAATATGGCAAGAGAACTTCAGAAACGGACTCCCCAAGAAAAGGAAAAGCTCCTTATTGAAATCCAAAACATGGGCGTCACAGTAGGCTGCCGCAAATATGGAATCTCCAGGACACTTTATTATGATTGGCTGGATCGGTATACCGCAAGTGGGATTGAAGGCCTTGAGGACAGAAGAGCAAAGATTATAAGCTCTGATCTAAAAAGACTTGAAAAGGAGAATCGGATGCTTAAAGAGCTTTTAGCTGAAAGGGAGCTGGAATCAAAACTCAAAGATGAGCTTCTAAAAAAAAAGTTTGGGCAATGGGGGAAAAAAGAGAAATAGTGTGCTGTTATGTTGGACAAGGCCTTAGGGTAGCTGATGCTGTTACAATAGCAGGCATTAAGAAAAGTACATATTATTACCGGCCCAATGGCAGACCTAAAGGTAAGTGTCCATCGACTCACACTATAAAACATCACGAACTAGTATCCAATGAAGCTGTTGTAGTGGATATTATAAAGCTCATATCCCCTGAATATCATGATTATGGATATAAAGTATCATCTGAACTTTTAAAACAACAAGGATATAAAATCAATCATAAAAAGGTTAAACGGTTAATGAGAGATAACAACCTATTACATCCCCTGGTATTGAAAACCGAACCATTGAATAAGCTTTTTATAAAGTACACTAGTCCGCCTCTGGAAGGCCCGTTTAAAACTATTGAGGCTGATATTAAGTATGTTCGTATACATGAAGAAAACAGAAATGCTTTCCTCCTGACCTTTTTATGTACCTTTTTCAGATATGCTCCTGTTTGGGATTTACAGTATAATATGCGCAATGAACAAATAATAGAACTAGTCAGGGATCTGATCCATGATCCTATTGTTAAAAGATACATTAACCATAAAACAAAGATTGTTATCAGAACTGATAATGGACCCCAATTTATTGCTAAGAAGCTTGCTGCTGCCCTTGACTCACTTGGAATATCTCATGAGTTTATAAACCCGGGGACCCCTCAGCAAAATGGCCATATTGAATCTTTTCACAGCACTGTATCCCGACTCGTATGTAAGAGGAATATCTTCCAAAGCCTTGATCACGCTACAAATATCTTTCAAGAGTTTTATCAGGCTTACAATGAAACAAGGGTGATGAAAAGCCTTCTCTATTATCCACCAAAGCCCTTTTTAAAACTCTGGGAATCAGGTATAATAGGAATCAAAAAAGACAAATATGGTAAAGAGTTATTTTACTTCAGAGAGAAGCCTCTTCCTAACTTAGGATTTGGCTCCTCGCCTGAAGATTTGTTTTGGATAAACAAAAATAATATATTTGAAAATCATGTACTAACCCCGTAGGAAAATAGTCCAGTTTAATAGGGTGCAATACAAAATATTACGCTACTTAACACGGACAATAAAGGTTATAAGCTTGTCACGGTCTTGATATTTATTCCCAGCTCTCGATCCCGGGGGCTTTTTGTTAGATTTTTATATGACTTTAAAATAAAATTGACTTTGGCTTATATAAGGCGTAACTTTGCGTAAAATTTAATCCAGTTCAATATGAAAACATCCACTAAGGTACTTCATTGGCTGCCAAGGATATTATGTATTCTTGCTATCCTTTTTATCAGTATGTTCTCATTGGATGCTTTTGCACCAGGGCTTACTCTTTGGCAACAACTGGGCGGATTCCTGATTCATAACATCCCATCATTTGTTTTGCTCGCTGTGCTGATTGTTGCCTGGAAATGGGAAAAAGTAGGCGGCATAATCTTAACCATCCTTGGCCTTGCGTTGTGCATTTTTGTCTTCATACTGAATTATAAAAGGAATCATTTCCCCGTTGCGACCAGTCTTCTGAATACACTTATGATTGCTATTCCCTTTGTTCTGGCGGGTATTTTATTTATACTAAGTCACTATAGAAAGAAAAAAGAACTTTCCGGTGTTCAGTAACAGACTTCTCCTGCAGAGCTGATTTTTTCTCAGTTTATATCTTTCTGATTCTTTTATAGCCTCCCATCGAAATCAGCTCCGGGGGCTTTCTTTTTCAACTAATATGATCACTCGCCCTTGGATCCCGGGGGCTTTTTGTTAGATTTTTATATGACTTTAAAATAAAATTGACTTTGGCTTATTGCTGGTGTAACTTTGATTAACTTCTAAAAATCACTATCGTCATGAAAAAACATTTTAATTCTAAATTGTTGACTTTTGTTACTCTGTTAGGTGTGATGATGGTTTTAACTTCTTGCAAACAAGTTTTTGCACCCATCGTAACCACAGACCTTGTCACGGTATTTACCTCTACGACTGCCACAATAGGTGGAAATGTCACCAGCGACGGAGGTGCAACAGTAACCGAACGAGGTGTTTATTGGGGTAGTATCCTGAATCCTGTAACAACAGGGACCAAACTCCAGATCGGAAGCGGGACCGGGTCATTCAGTACGATAGTGACCGGGCTTACTGCCAATACAAACTATTATGTAACAGCCTATGCAATAAACAGTGAAGGTACTTCTTACGATGGACAAACAGGTTTTACTACAGCAAATTAAACCAGTAAAGTAACAGATATTCAAGTTGCTCTCTTAGGTTAGTTATTGCACTCCTTTCTGGTACAATGATCACCAGCCCTCGGATCCCGGGGGCTTTTTACAAATAGTATTGACTTTGGCCTTTTCTTGTCGTAATTTTGATGAACAAATTACTAACTAATGATAAATTGATAATTAAAGCCTGTTATTATGAAAAAGTTAATTTCAATTTGTTTTCTGATATTTTTTGCAGTTACAGTTGTACTTGCTAAAATTGAAAATTTCTAAATGTTAATAAATGTTCCGGTCATGAGTATTTAATACTATTGTTTTCTACAAGATAGTTTCCATTATTGAATAGTTTTTTAGGAATTGAAGAATGTTATTCTAAATTTATCTATATGAAAATTATTCAATATTACATTTTCAAATTCATAATAGTTTTATGTCTATATCAATTCTGTTCCACTCTTTCAGGTCAGATAACAACTATAAATCCACGGGAAATATCAATTCCTGCTCCTAAAAAGGATTCGCTTGTTTGCCGTAATTCAATTTATGTTGAACTGCTTGGGCATGGTGGATTATACTCAGTAAATTATGATTATCGTATAGGTGATAAAATAAGTCTCCGGGCTGGTATATCAATCTGGTCGATGTCGATGGATATGATTATTTTTCAGCTAAATGATGTAAAATTCAGGTCATTCCCCCTTATGGTAAATTATTTAATTGGAGAAAGATCGCACAGGTTTGAACTTGGAGTAGGTGTTATGCCGACATATATTTCAACAGGACCCGGCACTTTCTTCTATATTATGAATACCAGCCCGTCTGGTCACGAAACAATTCTACCCGTCATTGCGACAGTCGGCTACAGATATCAGCCTGAGAAGGGCGGTCCTGTTTTCCGGGCAGGAGCAACTCCCTTATTGAGTTCAGGGGGAGCTGCAGTAAGTTTCGGCATATCAATTGGTTATGGATTTTAAATTATGGATTATGAAAAAACTGGTTTTAATACTTATTTTATTCATCTGTTCAAATTATTTGAAAGCACAAGATTCTATTCAATTACCTTCATGTAAATATCAATCATGGGTCTCGCTAATCAATACTGATATAAATATTAGAGGCGTACTCTATGAGGTCAGGGATACTTCGGTCGTGATGATGCACCTATTTAAGAACGAGGATATAGGTTTACGAAAGTTGACAATATCCAATATAAATTACAATATGATCAATTTGGTACAGACTCGTAAGAAGCAGGCTCCACTTGCCGGAGCTCTGTATGGGTGTCTCGGCGGTGCTATAGCGGGAGGAATATATGGTCATTCAAGTGATATATTTCAGGGACTCGCTACAATTACATTCGGAATATTGGGTGGCATTCTGGGTTCAGGGATTGGTGCACTGGTCGGCCTGCATAGAAATCAGTTCATTATAAACGGAGATAAAAGGAATTTCGAAGTAAGCAAGGCTAATCTTAAAAAATATTCTTATCTACATTAGGAGAGGAAGTTCGCAATGACTTTACTATATGTCATTAAAATGGGAAGAATGATAAATATATCTACTTGTAAATAAGTCCAGCCCTCGGATCCCGGGGTTTATGTTTATATGACCTCAAATAAAGCGATTTAAGGCACTATCTCTGCCTCAGCGGTAAGAGTGCCACCAAAAAGAAGCGGCATCTCCAAGTGGAATAAATATGCCTCGCTGCACTGCTTTTTTTAAAAGTAGTAGATGAAGAAAATGCCGCTGAAATCAAATTTCAAAAGAATTTTTTCAATCTGTAAGATAAACTTGACTTTGGCTTTTTGCTGGTGTAACTTGTATTGGGAATCGAATAATTGGATATGATGAAAAAGTTACTCTTGACATTCAGCATTTTTCTCTTCTCTGTAGTATTGGTTGCTCAGATACAGGATGAACCTGAACAACTGAATTTTGGTCAAACTGTTCATTCTAAAAAAGACGTCAGTATTTCAGCCTCTCCGGATATTCTGTTTAATACCCTGAACGGAAATATTATTGCTGGTGGATTAAAACTAAGAGTGTTTGTTGGGAAAAGGTTCAGCTTTGATTCTGACATTATGTTTGGACGGCATTTTATGCAACTTGCTCCGGGTATAATTGGAATACCAGCTATACTTTTCGGCTATGAATTGGGTTTTGGAAGCGAGGAGGGGGATAATACCTTTACAGAATTCATAATTATGGGAGTGCTAATGGTATTATCTGTTGAACACTTTGCTTATCATATCCCGGTTAAGGGTTATATCGATATCTCTCCATATGTGAGTTTGTTAAGATTCAGACAGTTTACGAATGTTGCAAATTCAGAAAATGCCGATGGAGTTGAAGGCTCTGCATGTTTTGCAGTTGGTCTTGAGGTAAATAAATATTTCAAAAAATTTATTCTGTCGCCCTATGCTGATTATAGCATTGGATATTCTGGTCCAATCCGTGGCTTTACCTGCGGAATCAATTTCGGTTATTACCTCTCATATAAATAACCCGGAAATATTGTAAAATTCTTGTACATTAAAATAACTTATTGTCAGCCCTCGTCTCGGGGGCTTTTTGTAAATAAAATTGACTTTGGCTTAAACAGGGTTTAAATTTGATATGACAATTTTATTGAGATTGTCATTTTTAAAAATACTAACCATGAAGAATATATTTAGAATTTCAGTAGCAATCTTATTAATTTTCTTGATTCACTCTTGTAAGAAGAATGATGATAAAATAATAAAAGATGGTGATGGTAATGTTTATACCTCCGTAACCATTGGCACACAGATATGGATGAAAGAAAACCTGAAAACCACCAAATACAATGATGGCACTTCTATTCCAATAGTAACGGATAACACCTCATGGTCAAATTTAACAAGTCCAGGTTATTGCTGGTACGAAAACGATGAAGCTACGTATAAAAATATGTACGGAGGATTATATAACTGGTACACGATAAATACAGGCAAACTTTGTCCTAAAAGTTGGCATATTCCATCCAATGCCGAGTGGATTACTTTGACAACCTATTTGGGTGGCGAAAGTGTAGCCGGCGGTAAGCTAAAAGAAACAGGTACTGTCCATTGGAGTAGTCCAAATGCCGGGGCTACGAACGAAACTGGTTTTACAGCCCTTCCTGGAGGTTCTCGTTATGGCATTGGATTATTCGGAAGTATTGCCATAGGTTGGTGGTGGTCGGCTACGGAGGACAATACAACAGATGCGTTGTGCTGGGCCATGGATTACAGTAATAGTTTATGTGCCGAAAGCATTATCTATAAGAAGTGTGGTTATTCTGTCCGTTGCATTAAGGATAATTAACCAGGTAAATAGGTGTTCGGGTTGCTCTCTTTATGTTGCATGTTGAATATCATAGGTCTTAGGTATGCTTTATTTGTTTGTATTTGCTCCCCAGGTAAGACTTTTTATTTATCAAGGTATTCAATTTAAAATGAAATTTGTGCCAGCTATGTGCCAGCCGTTAAGAATTAAAAAGCCCTGATCTATATGATTATCAGGGCTATATTAGTTATTTTTTGCTGACCCACCTGGGCTCGAACCAGGACTCTGCGGAACCAAAATCCGACGTGTTGCCAATTACACCATGGGTCAATGATTAAATGACGCTGCAAAACTAAATAAAATTTTTTGATTGCGAAGCTCAAAGGAGCGCAGGAACAATCCGCATCTATTTTGTGGCCTCCTGGTTAAAAAGGGTCGTATCAAACTCCTCCCATAGACTCGGGTGCTCCTCTTCGAAACGCTTGATTATGGCCTTCATGATCGTCTCCCGCAGGAACTCAGATTTGTTCTTGACCCTGTAACGGCTGCAGTAAATCGACAGAGCTCTCATCTCCCTGTCGTTCAGCATCACGGCCAGCCTGTTGGTTCGCCGTAAACGCTCTTCCTTATGTGCAGAATGCTTCAATGCAATTGCTGATTACGGGGCTAAATTATGAAATCGGATCATTCATGAACAGCAGGCAGAACCACAGGTTTTTAACATAAAAAGAGAGTCAGTCTTTATTAAGCTGACCCTTATGTTGTTATAATATTAACAACTTTCTTAATTTATAGCCCTCGTCCTGCGTATTTGCAGGACTGCCCCCTGAAGGGGGCCTAAATCGCCAGACAAATTTAAATTCATTATCTTAATTAGCCCCCCGGAATGAAATCCCGCAAAGCGGGAGGGGGGATGGGGGGTTTAAGCTTTCCCTGCGCTTCCAAGCACATTCACAACTTTATGCTTATAGAGCTCTCTCAGCTTATCGCGTGCCGGGCCGAGATAATTGCGAGGATCGAATTCACCCGGCTTTTCAACGAATACCTTGCGAATGGCAGCTGTCATTGCAAGCCGTCCGTCGCTGTCGATGTTTATCTTGCAGACTGCCGATTTTGCAGCCCTGCGAAGCTGGTCTTCAGATACACCTGCCGTGTTCTCCATTTTCCCGCCGTACTTGTTGATTTCAGCAACGATATCCTGTGGCACCGAAGATGCACCATGAAGGACAATCGGAAATCCGGGGATTCGCTTTTCGCACTCTTCAAGAATGTCGAAGCGAAGAGGAGGAGGAAGCTCACCTGGTTTTACCTTGAACTTAAATGCTCCGTGCGAGGTCCCAATGGATATCGCCAGTGAATCAACTCCTGTTTTTTTCACAAAATCTTCAACTTCCTCAGGTCTTGTATAGGATGAATGCTCTGCAGATACCTCATCTTCGATACCGGCCAGGACACCCAGCTCACCCTCAACAGTCACGTCGAACTTATGAGCATATTCAACAACCTGTTTGGTCAACCTTACATTTTCTTCGTAAGGGAAATGCGATCCATCAATCATTACTGATGAAAAGCCTGTTTCTATGCATGACTGGCAGAGTTCAAATGAGTCGCCATGGTCGAGATGCAATACAATCGGAATTGCATACCCCAGCTCCTTTGAATATTCAACGGCGCCCTTTGCAAGATACATGAGCAAAGTCTGGTTTGCATATTTGCGCGCACCCTTCGATACCTGAAGGATAACCGGAGATTTTGTTTCCACACAGGCGCTTACGATTGCCTGCATCTGTTCAAGGTTATTGAAATTAAAAGCAGGGATGGCATATCCGCCTTTACCTGCTTTAATGAACAATTCTCTTGAATTTACTAATCCTAATTCTTTATAATGCAACATAGTTCTACTGTTTTTAAATAGCGGCACAAGATAATTATTTTAGCGTTAGGGGCAAAATAATTGATAAATTCTGACCTTATCCGGTCTGCTTTCATTGCCACGGATGTGGCATAATATGAATAACCCCCGGCGCAACCGGGGGTTAAGGGATAACAAACCATTACCAGCTCTGAAGGACCTGAATATACGTTTATTAAGCCCTTTCAGGGCTTCAGGTCATTGGGGGATCTTGTTACCCCCGGTTGCACCGGGGGTTATTCATATATGGCTCTTTCAGAGCCCTGGTTAAAAATGGGATTAACAATTTTGTCTTTGTGTTTTTCAAGGTCACTTGATTATATTTTTTGTGAAGAGATACCATACAGGCAGGTTCATGGTTAAATCTTTTTTTATCAAGCTGTAGATTTGTCAAAATATCGCCTGTAAATTATCTTTTTAGCCAAATCGATATGGCTAATGAAGATATTATTTATCTTCGTAGCCTAATTTTAAAAAATTAATTACCGTTAAATGCATCATTGCGGTTAAGTTTCCGTATTTGAATATGAAATTTCTCCGCGATCGTTTTAAACTTTACAGCATAGAAATGAAAAAGTTACTGTTCCTTACAATGGCAATTATGATGCTCACCGGCGGACATCTGTTTTCACAGACGAAGATATGGTCGCTCGAGGAGTGCATAAGGTATGCCATCGACAACAATATAACTATTAAGCAGCAGGTGCTCCAGACAGAGATGCAGAAAAACTCGCTGGACCTGGCAAAACTAAAACTTCTGCCATCGCTAAATGCGTCGCTGAGTCATGATTATAGTTTCGGCCGTACACTCAACTACCATGATTATAAATTTGTGGATCATAATACTTCCTATGATAATGCATATATCAGTGGTAGCATTACTCTGTTCAATGGGCTTATCAACTACAACACTATCCAAAAAAACAAGTATGAGCTTCTTGCAGGTGAACAGGATCTTCAGAACATTAAGGACAACATATCACTAAGTATAGCGCTGGCATACCTGCAGATACTTCTTAATAAGGAATTGGTCATCGCAAACGATACACAGCTGCAGACTACAAAACAGCAGATAGAGAAGACAAGGAAGATGGTCGATGCAGGAAGCGTGGCCCGGGGCAATCTTCTTCAGATAGAAGCACAGGCTGCTCAGGAAGAGGTTCAGCTTGTAACGATGAAAAACGCTCTCGACATCTCCTACCTTACCCTAACCCAGATGCTCGAACTCAAAACTCCGGAGGGATTTGAGATAGTGATGCCTCTCATAAGCGTTGATACTGCCTCAGTTATCACAGGCAAGATAGACGAGATCTTCAATGTGGCTGTACAGAACAGACCGGAGATAAAAAGCGCCGAGCTTAAACTTGAATCATCAAAGTATGACCTTAAGATTGCACGCGGAGGAAGATCTCCCAAACTAACTTCAAATCAATCAATGGGGACTAGTTACAACTATGTATTTCACGATACCACGAACCTTTCTTTCAGCCAGCAAATCAAAAACTTCAAGAATTATGGCGTCGGATTCTCGCTTAACATTCCGATACTTAACGGATGGCAGGTAAACAAGAATATCAGCAATACAAAGCTTGGCATCGCCAATTCGGAATATGTACTTGAATCTGCGAAGAAAAACCTTTACAAGAGCATCCAGCAGGCTTATGCCGATGCCGTAGCATCTCTCAAAAAGTACAGTGCCAGCACAGAAGCTGTAACCTATTCTGAAGAGTCCTTCCGGTACACCGAGCAGAAATTCAATGTGGGTATGGTCACTCCGGTTGATTATAATACTGCGAAGACGACACTTTTAAAAGCCCAGTCCGATTTGGCGCAGGCAAAATATGAATACATCTTTAAGACAAAAGTTCTCGATTTTTATAAAGGGTTACCCCTTAATCTGAATAAATAAATCAATCTCAATAGCTAATCAATCATCATGAAAAATAAA
>Ga0209540_10001997_pt1 | contig 14767 bp, 11 predicted proteins | sample BarGraIncu01121A_FD_184501 | JGI IMG/M metagenome (GOLD analysis project Ga0209540, IMG submission 184501) | Arctic peat soil microbial communities from Barrow, Alaska - Barrow Graham LP Incubations 011-21A (SPAdes) (version 2) | ecosystem: Environmental > Terrestrial > Soil > Wetlands > Peat... | reverse complement strand
GACCAACCGCCACCCGTGCCGGAATATTCGAGGCGCGCAGCAGGGCACAAGCAAGGTGGGCGTAGTTCTGGCAGTTGCCGGTGCCGGTAGTGAGGCCGAAAAGAGCGTCGTAGGACTTGGGCGGGGGTTGATAGTGGATATGGTCGGTAACGAAGTTGAGGATGGCATCGACCGCGGCCGACTCGGTCGCGGCACCGGCGGTCAACTCAGCGGCCTTGCCGCTGATCTCGGGATCGGCGCTTTGCACCAGCTTGGAAGCCTGGAGGTAGAGCCGCGCCTCGTCCGGCACGCTCGCCAGGGGAAACGGCGCATTGGCCGCCAGCGGGTCCAGCATGGCTTCTATGGCGGTGGTGAAGGCGATGGTGGCGCGGGCGTCACCGGTCAGCTGCCGCCAGGTGACGACCTTGTAGAGATTGCCGTAACTGTCGGTCTCGTCCTTGACCGAGGACGGCTGGGGGTCGAAGCTCAAGTGGTGCTCGATAAGCCGCTGGCTGAGGCTCGGCACCCGGATACCCGCCGGCACTGGGAAGCGGTAGGTGAGTTCTGAGAGTTTCTGATCGACGCCGAAGGTGATCTGCTGGGTCACCGTCACCTCGCTCGCGAGCCGTCCGGCTACGACCAGGGTCCTGGCCCGGCAGGGGGTCGCCATGAACCCCGTTAGCAGCAGTATCCACAGCACTTTTTGCAGCATGCTCCCTCCCCTGATTCCAAAAAATAGTGCAATGCTTTCCCGGCAAACGACCTGCGATGCTGCTGCCTTTTACCGTCACTTTCTGCGATGCAGCCGGCGCTGCTGGCGCGGACGGCATTGCCGATAGGTCGGCGTGTTTTCTTGCCGTGCTATTGCCCCCCGGCTGACGTCAGAAGGGGTGCTGGTAAAGATGGGGGGCGTTATTCGATGGGAGCGGGGTGCCCTGCTCGGGCAGTGATGAGAGAGGCAGGTTCAGGCAGCTAGAAAAGGCGGTCTGCGTCTAACGAAAAGCATAACCGATCTATTAACTGCCTGAACCTATTCCCTGAGCTAGCTATTGCGTTACCGGCATAGAATAGATAGTGAGATATAATTAAAAATTATTAACAAATAACCGCACGGCATAACATACAGTTGAAATATGAATAGTCGAGCAGAACTATACGAATTTTCATGCAACCTGACAAGATAAAATTGAAGGGGCGGATCAGCGCCCGCCCCTTCAATTTTCATCCCTACTGCAGAAACTAACCCAAGACAAAGTAAAAACCAGCACACGGATTGAACGGATGATACGGATAACGGCAGATCAACCTAAATTCTTTTTCGATCTCGCAATGTGCCGGCAAAATTTGTTTTAGACTGTCCTATGTGTAATCTGACAACTTGGGCGCCTCAACTCTCTATTGACAATGTTGATAGTTCCCAGCTGTAAATGGCGTTGTCAATTGTTTCACTACTGCAGCACGAAGGCGACCTTGGCACCGGACATGAAATTCCCCTTCTGATTGGCGGAGAAGATGGTCACCGCATCGTCGTCGGTCACCTGGATGTCGGCAGGGTTGGAGATGCCGGCGGCCTTGACGATCAGCGGATGTTTCACCCCGCGCGTTTCGAGGGCCGCCTTCGCCTTGTCGACGCTGTTGGTGTACTCGCCGCACCCCTGCTCGATGAGGACCTTCTGGCTTATCTTGGCGGGATCGTAGAGCACCTCGCCCTTGGCAGAGAAGATCCGGTTGATGAGGGCGGGCCGGAAGGCCTGCGCGGTGGCATCGATGATCAGGCCGTCGTACGCTGCGTCCAGCGGAACCACCGGCGCCGTGAACTTGGGCTTGTCCAACTCCTTCTTGACATTCGGGTCGTCATACATCTTGTCATAAACTGCTGTGGCGAAGCCCTTCGGCCCGTGCAGGCCGATTTTGATAATGGCGACTGCGATCCCCTTTCCCTCGTTGTATTCCTGGAATACTACCTGGGAACCCTTTACGAACCCCTTCACTACCTGCGCTACCTTGTCGCTTTCGTTTACGCCATCTTTCACGAGCGTCTCGCCGACCAGGCCGAAACCTTCCAGGTATTCAACCACGGCACGCTGTGCCATGACCACGGCCGCTCGTTTAGCCATCAATTCCTTCTGGCCGACGGAGTGCTGGGGGTTTGCTGCCCCTTGGCCGTAGAACAGGATCGCCTCCTGGTCAGGGTTGAAGGCCGCCAAGTCGTTTCGCGGCCCGCCATTGGGGCTGCCGGTCAGGGAAAGATGGTTGTTTGCCAGCCACTTGTTGGCCTGTTCGAATGAAGCGTCCAATTGGACGTCGTCAGCCAGGGCGGTGCCCGCAAGGGAGGCAGACAGGATGCATGCCAAGAGCAATCGTTTCATGGGATAGTTCCTCCTAAAAGTTTAATTTCAGCTAGTAGATATTCAGCTTCTGCCGCAAGACCCGAATCGCCAGCAGCGCCTCGGCGCCGTCAACCGAATCGCCGGGCCGGAACTCACCGGAGAGCTCCCCTTCCATGATGCCGCGGGTGGTCATGTTCATCACCGCGTTGTAGAGCGGAGAGGTCTTCCTCACGTCCGGAAAGGGGGACTTGTCCTGCCCGAAATAGGCGGAGGCAAGCTTCTCGTCGCCGGTCAGCTTGATCAGCACATCCTCGAGGATGAGGGCCATTTCGCCCCGGGAAACGTTGTCGCCAGGCAGAAAAAGGTAGGCCCTGGCGGTCTCGTCGTATTTCGGTTCCAGACCGCGCACCTTCCACTTCATCGCGGTGAGGATCTCCTCCCGGAACGGGCTGCTGGCGATGTCGGCCGGGATGAACTCGGCCTGCCGCTTGGCGTCGGCGGCCAGAGGGATGCGGCCGCCGAACAGCTTGTCGAGCTTCATCTCGTCTATCAGCAGGGCCGTCAGGTCGGCGCGGGTGACGGCATCCTTCACGGCGATCTTTTTGCCGACGTCACCGACGGTGATCCCGGCCAGGGCGCGCACGATCCGGTCCGTCTTCTTCCACCCCTTGTCGGCCTTCTCGTGCCATTTCCCCTCGCGCTTGGCGTTCAGCACGGCGGCGAAGGAGTCGCGGGCCTTCTGGAACTCCAGCCCCTCCAGGTAGGCGACTCCCATGAAGAAGTCGAGCGCCTCGGTCCCCTGGTAGTAGGTGAGCGCCCGCTCGTCCACCTTGAGCTTGGCACCGTCCTTGAAGGCATCCCCGGCATCCTCCAGCCACCCCTTCCCTTTCATCAGGGCATGCACCCTGATCTTTGCCGCGTATAGGTCAAACTCCTCGTCGGCCTTTTCGGCGTATTTATCTGCCTGCTTCAGGTTGGCGTAGCTCCTGTCGGCCTCCAACTGCCTCAGACCTGTGTCCCCCTGCAGCTTCACCTTTTCGGCGGCTACGATGGCCAGCCCGGCATACCCCTTGGAAAAGCGCTCGTCGAGATAGACCGCGCGCTCGAACGTCTCCTGGGCGACGGCTATTTTGCCGTTTTCCAGGGCGTTCATCCCGGTCAGGTAGTGGTGTTCGGGGTTGTCTTCCGGGGAAGTGCTCCGCACCTGGGGACCGGAGCATCCGGACAGCGCGGCAAAGAGCAGCGGCACTCCGCACAACAACAGCAACAGTCGTTTTCTCATGTTTCAAACCTCCTTGGAATTCCTGCTGTACAAGATAAAAAGTGATGCATTACGGTGCCTCTCTTCTATTGAGACGGACAGGGGGGAAAATTCCCCCGAAGATACAATCATTCGGTCGAGAAAACAAGCCACCCAGCCACCCGCTGCGCCGGGTCGAGGGCGATGCCGCTTTTCTGGTAAATGTGCCAGGTCGCCTGGCGCGCCGGTACCGTCCGCGCCGGTTCGCCGTACTTCTCCTGCAGGGAGGCCAAGGTGGCGCCGACCCGGATCCCCCGGACGCTCTCACCGGCATACCCGCGGCCGGTGGCGACGACGCTCACCAAACGCCTGCCGGTGACAGCCAGGGTCCGCTCCCAACCCTCTCCTTTGCGGGCCAGCAGGGTGAGTGCCGGCTCATCACCCGCCGCACCCTGGAGGGTGAAACTGGTCGTCTCCTTATCCTTTGGGAAAGGGGTGCGGGGAGAAAAGCCGGCGATGATTTCCTCCCCGGGGGGTGGCTGCCGCTCCACCGCAGCCGGCAAGCTTCCCTTTTCCCCCGCCAGCGCCAGGTTCAGTGCGGCCAGCCGGCTCCCCGAGTTGCGCGCCGCTGCGAAATCGACCTGCGCCCGCTCCGGGTTCCCCCCCGTTGCATAGGCAATCGCGCGCGCCACCAGGGCATTGGCCAGGGTGAGTCCCTCCCCCTCCCTCTTGGCCAGCTCCAGGGCCTGGTTGGCAAGGACCAGCGCCGTGTCGTGGTCCCCCAGGATGGAATTCACCGCGGCCAGGTTCACCTTGGCGACCGCATACTCCCGGTCCCGCTGGAGCGCCTTGTCGAAGGCGTCGGCCGCCTCGTGGAGCAGGCGGTCGCGCCGCTCCGCATCCCGGTCGATCCCCTTCGCCCTGCCTCCTTTGCCGCGCAGGCGGGTCTCGGCGTCGAACTCGAAAGGGTAGGCGAAGCGCAGCGTCCCGGGCCGGAACAGGCGCAGCGCCTCCAGGGCGTAGGCCACCCCGGCGTTGTTGAACATCTCCCGGCTCGGAAAGGCGCTGGCGAGCTGGTCGTAGAGCCTGGCCGCCTCCTGGTATTTCCCGAGGACTAGGAGGCGGTTGGCCCCCTCGAACACCGGGATCATCTTGCGCAGGTTTGCCCCGGCCCGCTCGGCGATCGCCTTGCGCTCCAGCCGCGTCGGGTAATTGGGAACCTTATCCGGCAGTTGGTACTGCGCGTAAAGGAGGTCAATGGTCTGCGGCGCGCTCCCCATGGTGTCGTATCCCGCCAGGTAGCCGTAGAAGCCGCCGAAGTAGTCCGCCTCGGTCTCGCGCCGGATCACCTCGTCGAGGCTTGCCGCCTTCTGCATCTTCTTCCCCACATCGAGGGAGGCGAAGGAGTTGCCGAAATCGCCGACCCAGCCGTGGCGCAGGTAGTAGTGGGCGAGCTCATGGCCCACGATGAAGGCGAGCGCCCCCTCAAGGTCGCCCTCCGACCGGTCGAACAGCTCGAAGATCCGCTCCTCGACGGCGATGTACCCCTCAAGCGCATCTCCCAGGCTACCGGTTATCCCGAGGTTCCCGCCGCTCCCCATCTCGGACCAGGCGACGATCATCCGCGGCTGTGCCCCCTCCGGGCTCACCACCAGCCGTGGCGGCTGCCGCCCATCGCCGAAGGCCCGGGCGATGTTGTCGTAGACCCTTTTGATTGCCAGGTACCTCGGGTGGTCGGGGGGGAGGGAGCTGACGGCCTGGACAGCGGTGGCCGTCACGACGAGAATGGCGCCGCCGGCCGCCATCAGGCGCAGGAAACGGAATGGGGAAACAGCCTTCTGCATGTGTCCTCTCAATTTCGTCATCAAGCAATCCGCCACTTCTGTTCTCCTCAACCGGGATGCTGGTTGTGCTCGGGCTCCCCGGCAATTTCAGAAGGAGCCTGACACGTTGAGGGCAAACTCCTTCTCGGACAAACGCCCCAGGTAGTCGGCGACAGTCACCCGAATCCGGTAGACCCCAGCCGGGGCCCTGACCCTCTTCACGCTGATTCCGCTATCTGTCAGGTACGGTTTGATCCGCGGGGTGAGGTCGATGGGCGTCTCCTTCAGGCATTCAACCTTGAGCGTCGCCAGATCGACGCGGTTTCCCTGACGCGGGACGAATTTTATCCGCAGCCTGGTGACGGCGGTCTCCTCCCCGTCCTGCCGGGGGGTGTCGATGACAATTGCTGGCCCGTCGGAGCGCTCCCGGGCGGCGAAACCGTAGACTTTGGCGGTCGGCCCCGCCGCCTCCTCCGCGGTCAGGAGCTCGAGCGGCTCATTTAGTTGCTGCGCCGTGACGCCCGTCTCGACACGAGAATCGCTCCCCGCCTCGGGCGGTTGAAGGGTGGCCACCGGGGGGGGGGCGAGCGGCGCCAGGGCGACACGGGGAGAGGTGGCCGTCTCTTTTCGCGCCATTTCGGGCCGGGCAGGCTGCCCCCACCCCGGCGCGAGCCTGATGGCCAGGAGAGCCAGCACGGCGGTCGCCGCCAGGGAGGAGACAATGAACCGGCTACGGCGGGAGATGCCCGTGAACTCCTCCCTCTCCAGCTCCCGGACGGTGACGAACATCTCGCGGCACCTCCCGCAGCAAGCCAGATGGCCCAGGAGTCGGTCCCGCTCCGCACCCTCCAGGACGCCGTCGATCAGAAGGGCCAACTCGCCGGCCGAAGGGCAGCTTCCCTCCCCGGCCGATAGCCTCCCTGCCAGTGCTCTTCCGATCACCGCGTCCCGAAGTGCGGTGGGCGCGGCACCTTTATCGTTTTTTTCACGGAAATTGTCCATGGATTGTTTGACGGACACCCCTCGTTATTTCCCCGCCCCGATCAGGTCGTCCAGGGAAAGCCCCTGCCTGAGGATGGTTTCCCGGCAGCGGGCAAGCATGCGCCTGATCCGGTTGTCCACCGCCTTCTCGGACAGTCCCAGGATCCCGGCGATCTCCCGGTTCCCCCTCTGCTCCACGCCCTCATCGGCCGGAAAGCGAAGGGAGAGGATAAACTGGTCCTCGCCGGACAGCTCCCCCAGTACCTGCTCCAGGACCCGCCGGGAGAGCCGCTCCCTATGGTCGTCCGCCAGCATCTGCTCGGCAGACCGGGCCGGGTCGGGGATTGCGATCTCAATTCCCTCCTCGGTCACGATCTCCTTCCCGGCGCAAGGCCAGCACTCTCCGGCACACTCCAGATGGGCTTCGCGTCCCCGCATCCGCTCCAGCATGACGCTGAGCTCCGCGTGACCTGCCGTGATTCCCCAGGTGGCCTCGAGAAAACCGTGCGCCTCGCCGAGGGAATGGCCGCGCACGTAAACCGCATCATAGAGGCGTTCGGCGACCTCCCCCAGCTCCCTGGCACGCTCCCTGACCCTGCTTCTCCCCTTCTTTTTCCGGACCAGATCGACGACCAGATTGGCAATGATGGTGGTGAGGTAGGTGGTAAGCTTCGCCTTCCCCTGAAACTGCCGGAGCACCCTGAAGTCGTCGGCCTTCAGGTGGTCGAGCAGTTCGTTTAGCAGCTCGTCCGCCTCGTTGTCGCAGGATGCGCCACCTGGGGAGAAATCGCCGCCGTAGCCGGCGCCAGCACCATCGGCATACCGGGAAACGGCCCTGCGGCACTGCTTTTCCAGGTAGGGGAGATTTTCGACGATAAGGCGAGCGTAATCATTTCCCCCTGCAGACAGGGGAAGAGGAGCTGTTGCCGGCTGTATCCAGGAGAGAATGTTCACGGTTTTGTCGGATCGTTTTGTCGTATGCGGGCAGTAATTTTGCCTCAGAGATGGATTACTCGATCCATAAAGGCGACTTATTATTGCTTCCACATAATTAAAATCGGCAGATCGTAACATATTCCGGACCGTTTTCACATCTTAAAATGTATAAGGCAGGCCTGACTAAGTAGCGGCCACCACAATGGAATTCAGGCGCGTCCCGCCTTGGAGTTGCCATTACCTGCGTCGGACGGGGGACCCGGATTCAGCCAAGTAGAGGATGGAAGCCGTTCGAACCTTAACCGGGTCGCGCTGGAATGCAGTGATCCACGGTCAGCTCTTCGGATTGTCATTAGCGCCGCGGAGTCCGCTTTGGCTGAGAGGGATGGCAGTCTGACCGTACGGGCCCCTCCCTGCGGACAGGGAGGGGCCGGAAATGGCTGGCAGCGGAGATGGTTTTCCCGTATTCTGACAGTCATGGAACAGGAGCATTTGGATATGGATACGGAGCCCTGAGTTCCAGGGATCCCCGCCATGACGGACGCTGCTATTTCGGGGTCACGACAACCGGCATCGGCTGCAGGGCGATCTGTTCGGCAAGGCACAAAACCGCACAGTCAAAGGGAGCGGAAAGGAGCAAGCTGTGAGAGCATACCGATTTGCATGGATGAGTCCGGTAGGGAAGCTTCATTTTATCGCGAGTGAGGAAGCGCTGCTAGGTCTCGGTTTCGATCAGAACCAGCAAGCCTGTCAGAAACGGTTGGGAGTCGATGATCTGATTGAGCAGGAAAACTCCGTCATAGGTCTGGCAAAGGCGGAGTTGCTTGAATATTTCGGCGGAAAGCGGAGGTCCTTTACCGTCCCCATCGCCCTGCAGGGAACCGAATTCCAGAAAAGAGCCTGGGAAGCGCTGCGGGGCATTCCTTTCGGAGCGACCATAAGTTACCGGGAACAGGCAAGGGAACTGGGGCAGCCGTCGGCGGTGAGGGCGACGGGAACCGCGAACGGACGCAATCCGATCGCGATAATAGTCCCCTGTCACCGGGTGGTGAGGCACGACGGCAGCCTCGGGGGTTATGCCGGCGGTTTGGCTATCAAGGCGAGCCTTTTGGAGCTTGAGTCGCGGCGCTGAAAAAGCGCCGATCCGCGCCCGGCAGCGCCTCCCACCGCAGCGCCGCCTCCGTAGAGACGCATGCAATGCGTCTCTACGGAGCTGCACCTTTTCGTTCGGCAAAAAAACAAACCAGGCTCTTTCTAATCTTTCTTTTTGTTTTGCCGTGGCAACCCACGTCAAGCTAGTTGGCGTTTGTCCTGAGCCTCAGTTGGGGTTTGAACTCCCAGGGCGGCTGGGGGCTTTCCTGCTGCCAGAGTCCGTGCCTCCTGGCACGCGCATGTCTTTCGGCTGCCAGATATTCGAAAAGGTCCGCCTTGTCGGTAAACTTCCTGAATGCCCAGGCCCGCCCCTCGGAAATCATTTCCCGATTGATGTCCCGGCCATCCAGATAGACGACGGCGAGCGCCAGCTGCTTATGATCCTTATTGAAGACAATGGTCCTGCGGATCTCTAACTTCACCTGTTGATGCAGCACCTTGATCGACAAAGCACGGAAGGCATCCTCAGCATAAGGCTGTCCTGCCTTGTACCATCCGCTGAACTTGTCGACCTTTGCGGTCTGGGGCGCGGCAACTCCATAAAGCTGGACAATGATTTCTGTCCCGAATGAGTTGACCGTTATACGATCACCCTCCGTCACACCGACCACGAGCCCTTCCAGAGTGCTAATGGCTGGCGGCTGGGCAGACACAGACTGTGAAAAGGAAAACAGGAACAAACATGACAAAAGCGAAAGAGCTATTAGATAGCGTCCTTTTTCCAATCAAACCACCTCACTGTGCGGATAACCAAGCAGTAAATTCATTTTCATCCTATCAAAAGCTATTTCTCAATGCAATATTTCAATTCTTGGCCAGGTAACCATACAACGGCACTGCTTCTTAAATGTTTCCATTCCTTAAGCCAGGCAAAGCCACGCTGTTACGATGCGATCTGCGCCGGCTTCGGGAACACCGGCAGGACCTTGATCAGCAGCTGATAACCGAGGATCTCCAGCGCCACGATCCCCACCGAAATCATCACCTCGGCGAACGAGGGGAAGTAGTGCCAGCCGGTGCCAGGATTGAAGCCGATCAGGTAGACGTTGAACCGGTACAGCCCCCCGCCCAGAAGCATCAGGGCTGCCGAGATGAAGAGCGAGCGGGGAGAACGCCTCTGCTCGCGGCTGAAGAGCGGAACGGAGCCGATGGCCATGAGAAAGAACTCGGCGAGAAAGAAGCCCGAGTAAAAATCACCGTGAAAAACCGCGGAGAGCTGGTCCCGCTGCACCAGGTCCCCCACCCGGACCGCGAGCCAGGCGGCCGTCAGCCAGGGTATCAGGCGCGCCAGACCTGACAGTTCCTCGCATTCGTATGCCCGCTCCAGTACCAGCGAAGAGACGATCGATTCCAGGATCACCATGGCATACCCGATGTAGATGCAGTTGATCAGAAAGAGCAGCGGCAGAAAACCGGTATGCCAGAGCGGGTGCAGTTTGGTCGAGGCGATCAGCATCAGTGAGCCGAGCGCAGACTGGTGCATGGTAGGGAGCACGATGCCGAGCAACACGATGCAGAGCAGGGCACTGTTCAGCCTGGCTCGGAACCAGGGCGCAGCCCCCTCCGGCGAGCCGTCACCGGACCTGAGCCGCGGCTGGAGGCGCAACGCGGCCCGGCGCAGCAGACTGGGGCCGCCGCGCTCGAGGGCGCTCAGGAGGGAGGGAAGAAACTCGATGCACTGTGCCACGCAGTACCCGATGATGCCGAGTCCCAGCTCGAACATGGCCGAGGTCGGCTGCCAGCGCGTCGGCACGAAGAAGCCGTAGGCGTTCCAGGGTCGGCCGATGTCGACCACGACGGAAAATGCGGCCAGACAGGAACCGAACAGGCTGGTGAGGATGGCGGACCTGATGAGCGGGTGGTACTGCCAGCGGTTGCGGATGTAGATCAGCACGGCGACCGCGTAGCCGCCGCAGGCGATGGCGGTGCCGATCGCGACGTCATAGGCGACCCAGATCCCCCAGGGGTAGCCGTCGCTCAGGTTCGAAACGGCGCCGATCCCCTTGGCGAACCTGACGACGATGAAGAAGAGGCCGACCAGCGACAGGAACAAAAGGGCGAAGAACGGCCTGGTGCAGATGCGCCCCTTTACCGTGAGGTATGCCTTGCCGTTTATGGTCATGCTCCTCCTCCAGCCGGGCAGTTTACCCGCAGATCCGCTTGGCTGTCAACCCTTCGTCGTGCATCAACGCCCGATAACCCGAAGAACTGGATTCCTGTAGGGGCACAATCGCCACGTGCCATGACCGACAAGGCGGTTCGCCTGCGCAACAAACAGAGGCCCCGGAAAAGATTTCCGGGGCCTCTGTCCTTCTTTCGTTCTTCCGCGTTACCGGTCCGATCAGGCCTCGTCGAAGAGCGCCGTGGAAAGGTAGCGCTCCGCCAGGTCGGGGAGGATCACCACGATGGTCTTGCCGGCGAATTCCGGCAGGTTCGCCAGCCGTACCGCGGCAGCCACCGCCGCGCCGCTGGAAATACCGACCAGAAGCCCCTCTTCGCGGGTCAGGCGCTTGGCGAAGGCGAGCGCCTCGTTGCTGTCCACCTGCTCCACCCGGTCCACCAGGGAGAGATCAAGGGTGTCGGGAATGAAGCCGGCGCCGATCCCCTGGATCTTGTGCGGGCCGGGCCTCAATTCCTGGCCGGCGAGCTTCTGGGTGATGACCGGGCTTTCCTTGGGCTCAACGGCCACGGAGATGATTTTTTTCCCCTTGCTCTTCAGATAGCGGGAGATGCCGGTGAGGGTCCCGCCGGTGCCGACACCGGAGACGATCACGTCCACGGCGCCGTCCGTGTCGTTCCAGATTTCCGGGCCGGTCGTCTTCTCGTGGATCGCGGGGTTGGCCGGGTTCTTGAACTGCTGCGGCAGGAAGTAGCGCGCCGGATCCGATGCGGCGATCTCCTCGGCCTTTGTCACGGCCCCCTTCATCCCGGCAGAGCCGGGGGTGAGGATCAGGTGGGCGCCCAGGGCCGCAAGCACGCGACGGCGCTCGATGCTCATGGTCTCCGGCATGGTGAGGGTGAGCTTGTAGCCGCGCGCCGCCGCCACGTAGGCGAGCGCAATCCCGGTGTTGCCGCTGGTAGGCTCGACGATCTCCACCCCCGGCTTCAGCACTCCGCGCTCCTCGGCATCCCAGATCATGTTGGCGCCGATCCGGCACTTGACGGAGTAGGCAGGGTTGCGCCCCTCGACCTTGGCGAGGACCGTTGCCTGAGCCCCCTTGGTGACATGGTTCAGTCGCACGAGCGGGGTATTGCCGATAGATTGGGAATTGTCTTCGTAGATGCGGGACATGGCGATATTCTCCTTTCAATTTATGGTGGTTACCAATATGGCAGCTTGGCGCGATGCGTCGATGCGGTGCGGCGTGACCGGCCCGGTGTGAACGCGACACCGGTATCCTCGGCCGGCGCTTCTCCCTGGAGAGCCCCGGATAGCTCTTAACACGCTGCTTTCTGTATCTTTATATTTATCCTGTAAAGCTGTCAAGTATTTTTTAACGGTTGTTGATCGATGCACTGTGTTATTACCCGCGCTGCCCGGCAGACTCCTAGATCTGGTAATCGTCGGTGAACACCCGCACCTTGCGCGGCCGGGCGAACACCTTCTCGCCGATCTGCAGGTTGAGCTTGTCTGCCACGTCCCGGGAGAGATCGACCTCGATGGCGCCGCCCCCCCCCGAGAGCGCCAGGTCGATCCGCACCAGCGGGCCCACCGCCAGGATGTAGCGGACCTCCGCCTCGATGGAGCTGGAGTCGAGGGAGAGCCGTTCGATCTCGATGTCGTGGGAGCGGACATAGCCGATTGCCGGAGCATCGGAGGTTGCGGCATGCTCGGGCGAGGAGAGCTCCATCCCCCCCATCTGGGCCTTCCCTTTGTGGACCCTCCCCTGGAACAGGTTCACGTTGCCGAGGAAGTCGTAGACAAACGGCGTCGCCGGCCGGTCGTACACCTCCGACGGAGTCCCCTGCTGCTCGATGCGCCCCTTGTTCATGACGACGATGCGGTCCGCGACCTCGAGCGCCTCCTCCTGGTCGTGGGTGACGAAGACGCTCGTCACGTGGATCTCGTCATGCAGGCGCCTGAGCCAGCGCCGCAGCTCGACGCGGACCTTGGCGTCGAGGGCGCCGAACGGTTCGTCGAGGAGGAGCACCTGCGGCTCCACCGCGAGCGCGCGGGCGAGCGCCACCCGCTGCCGCTGCCCGCCGGAGAGCTGGGCGGGGTACCGGTCGGCGAGCTGCTCCAGCTGGATCAGCTTCAGCAGCGTCAGCACCTTGTCGCGGATCTCCGCCTTGCCGGGGCGGCTTTTTTTCGGCTTCACCGTCAGACCGAAGGCGATGTTGTCGAACACCGTCATGTGCCGGAACAGGGCGTAATGCTGGAACACGAAACCGACCTGGCGCTCCCGGACATGGCGTCTGGTCGCCTCCTCGCCGTTGAAGAGGATCCTGCCGCTGTCCGGCGTCTCAAGCCCGGCGATGATGCGCAAAAGCGAGGTCTTGCCGGAGCCGGACGGCCCCAAAAGGGCGACCAGTTCCCCCGAGGGAACCGTCAGGTCGACGTTGCTGAGCGCTGCAAACGCGCCGAAGTTCTTGCTGACACCTTCAATATCAATGCTCATGTAGTCTACCTTTCATTTTCCGTAATGGACAGCCCCTGCCGCATTTTCCACTCCGCGACCGTCTTGATGGCGAGGGTCACCAGGGCCAAAAGGGCGAGGAGGGAGGCGACGGCAAAGGCCGCCGCGTAGCTGTACTCGTTGTAGAGGATCTCAACCTGGAGCGGGATGGTGTTGGTCGAGCCCCGCACGTGGCCGGAGACGACCGAGACCGCGCCGAACTCCCCCATGGCCCTGGCGTTACAGAGGATCACCCCGTAAAGGACCCCCCATTTGATGTTCGGGAAGGTGACCCGGAAGAAGGTCTGCAGGCCGCTGGCGCCGAGGGTGAGCGCCGCCTCCTCTTCCTCGCGCCCCTGCGACTCCATGAGCGGGATCAGTTCGCGCGCGACGAACGGGAAGGTGACGAAGACCGTGGCGAGGACGATCCCCGGGACGGCGAAGATGATCTTGATGTCGTGGGCCTGCAGCCAGGGGCCGAGCCACCCCTGCAGGCCGAAGATGAGCACGTAGATGAGCCCCGAGACCACCGGCGACACGGAAAAAGGGAGGTCGATCAGCGTGATCAGCAGGCTCTTGCCGGGAAAGCTGAATTTGGCGATGGCCCAGGCAGCGACGATCCCGAAGAACAGGTTGATCGGGACGCAGAAGGCGGCGGTCACGAGCGTAAGCCAGATGGCAGAGAGCGTATCCGGCTCGTGCAGGGCGGCGAGGTAGGCCTCCCATCCCTTGTCGAAGGCCTGGACGAACACCGCGGCCAGTGGCAGGAGCAGGAATAGCGCCAGAAAGCCGAGCGCGGCCGCGATCAGCAGCAAGCGCACCGCTGCGGGCTCAGAGACCTTCGAGCCGTTCTTCTCACCGTTCTTGTGAAAGCCTTTGGAGACAGACATCGGGGACCCCAATTGACAATTGACAATGGACAATTGACAATGTTGAAATTTTGTAGAGACACATTGCATGCGTCTCGTTTGTCATGGTAGGAACGCATTGCATGCGTTCGCTTGTCAGTGTTGTCCATTGTCAATTGCAACTTTCTTATGCTTTCATTGTCAATTGTCAATTGTCAATTGTTGTTAATTGCAACTGCGTCTGCTCCACTTCTGGAGCAGGTTGATGGAGAGAAGCAGCACAAAGGAGGCGATAAGCATGACAGTTGCGATCGCGGTGGCCCCCGCATAGTCATACTGCTCAAGCTTGGTGATGATGAGCAGCGGGGTGATCTCCGACACCATCGGCATGTTGCCGGCGATGAAGATGATCGAGCCGTACTCCCCAACGGCACGGGCGAAGGCGAGGGCAAAGCCGGTCAGCATCGCGGGGAGCATGGTCGGGAAGATTACCCGGCAGAAGGTCTGCCAGCGGTTCGCCCCGAGGCAGGAGGCGGCCTCCTCGATCTCCTGGTCCAGTTCCTCCAATACCGGCTGGACGGTGCGGACCACGAAGGGAAGGCCGATGAAAATCATGGCGACCAGGATGCCGAGCGGGGTGAAGGCTACCTTGATGCCGTGGGGCTCCAGGAAGCGTCCCAGCCAGCCGTTGGGAGAATACACGCTGGCCAGGGTTATGCCGGCCACGGCGGTCGGGAGCGCGAAGGGGAGATCCACCAGTGCGTCGATCAGCTTCTTGCCGGGGAACCGGTAGCGCACCAGCACCCAGGCGACCAGGACGCCGAAGACGGCGTTGACGGAGGCCGCGAGCAGGGCGGACCCA
>Ga0209540_10001996_pt1 | contig 14773 bp, 14 predicted proteins | sample BarGraIncu01121A_FD_184501 | JGI IMG/M metagenome (GOLD analysis project Ga0209540, IMG submission 184501) | Arctic peat soil microbial communities from Barrow, Alaska - Barrow Graham LP Incubations 011-21A (SPAdes) (version 2) | ecosystem: Environmental > Terrestrial > Soil > Wetlands > Peat... | reverse complement strand
ACTTGTTCAAAGAGCTAATCAAAGAAGGCTATGCCTTCTGTATTTTAAATCCACCTCCTTTGGGGGTGGTTGTTTAAATGCCGAAATAGCAAAATTTCTGTTGGAAGTAGATTTCAAGCGAAATAATTATGACAAGCTGCTACCTTAGTAGAAAATATTTGCTTTTCATACGCTCTTTAATGGAAAACATTTTACTTTTCAAGATTTGATGAATCTTTTAGTAGAAAATATTTTGCCACCTCCTGCAGCTGCAACTCAGCAACCAAAGGTTAGTTTATAGAATTTCTTTATGCATAAAGATTTCTTGAAATCTATTTTAAGTTTTTTTCGCATTTTCTATTTGCGAAACAAAAGAATCTTTGCAAATTTGCAAATCATTAAAATCACTCGTCAATTGTAGCGACAATTGCATTACATATTATTTAAGCGTTAGCTTTTATTCCAGCCTTGAAACATCGACACTTTCATAACTAGTAGGAATAAGTTAGTAAACGCCTGCGCCAAAAGGCGTGGGCTTTAACTTATTGTACTAGTAGGCTGTCGATGGCCTCAAGGCATGATAAAGTTGAATGTCCCACGCTTTTTTTATGCCCTAAAGTGACAAAATATAACCAAAAATGAATCAATGCAATAGACTATAATCCAATTAAATTGCTGACTATCAAAATCTGAATGTTATGCCAACCTACACTGAAAAAATACCCATACCAAGTGAACCTGAAAAATTAATCGATTTAGGAGTGAAAGTATATGCCAGACATCGTGTAATGGGTAATAAATCTCCTTTACTTGCGTTACAAGCTGACTCATGGGAAGAAAACGGAAGGGATGTTAACAATGCTTTGAGATTGCATGATTTGATAAGAAAAGATAAAAATCCTTCGCAAAAATATTTTCTCAAAATGGATGAACTAATAATTAAAATTAAAGCATCACTTCAAGCCAGCCACGACTTACTCTCCGATATTTATCAAGATAATCCTATTGAACTTGGTTTCTGGGGTTTTGATATAGAAGAGTAACTCTATTCGCGCGACTTTCCTATATAATTTTCCGTTCACTATCACTATACTCTCTGTTGTTTCTCTCTCCCCCAATAACAAATGGTTATTGGGGGTATTGATGGAAAGATTGAATACAGGAATTATTTTAATCAAATAACGTTATTTATCTTTTCGGAATTGTCAACTAAAATAAATCTCTATTCTATGACTACATTTTTAAAAGAATTAGGTTCAACCCTAAATATTAGACCGATAGTATTGAAAATACAGGAGCTAAGGGTAAAGAGTAAAAGAAGATTATTCGGGTTAAACGAAATAGAATCTGACTGGCCACAGAATAATAAAGTGTTTATTATTTATGAAGGCAAGGAAGATGCCTACAAGCTTAAGCTTTGCATTAAATTCCTAAAGGACGTACTAGATTTGGAGCCAATTGTATATAAACCTTCAAGAAATAGTTTCCAAATAAATGCTTTATCTTCATTCGAAAGGTTGGGTAGAGATTGTTCGGCAGCCATTGTAATTTTTTCCACTGATATTGAAACGCAAGCAGTAAAACAAAATGTATTGCTGGAGCTTGGCTATTTTCTCGGAAAATTTCACAAAGAAAAGGAACGTAAAATCATTATACTGCATAAGATATATACAAGTATTCCCTCCGATTTTTATGGCATTCCCTGTATTACCTATCAAAAATCGATTAGAGAAACTTTTTTTCAATTAAAGAGTCAGTTTAGATATTGGAATACCCTCAATTAGAGTACCGATATTGTAATAAAGAATGATCTGCTTTCGTAGACAAAATGAATCAACTAACATTTGTCCGGCGACTTTATTTGTCAAGTATTTTGCGCCGTTTACTTGACAATTTTGTAATTAACTTTTGAAGAATTCTAATAAAAAGGATAATGTTTAAAATAATTATTCATCCATTACGTTTTGAATGAAGAAAAGTAGTATATTTGCATCTTATCTAAATATGAAATGTAATGAGCAAGAAACTATCTACAAAAAACAATTCACCAAATTATGATTCCATAATTATGAATTTAATAGTTGACAATGAGCTATCTATTTTCAATATTGATACGCTTCTATCATTATCCGGGAAACAATATATTGATTTAAAACCGGTTTTTAAAAAATTAGTTATCAATGAGCAACTTTCGAGAATTGAAAAAGGGCTTTATTGTGTGCGAAATTTCAGAAATTCGTATGTCATTGCTAATAACTTACTCAAAAATAGTGTTATTGCTTATTGGTCTGCACTGAATTTACACCAACTTACCGAACAAATACCCAATGTAGTGTATTCACAATCTGTAGTACAAAAGAAAGATACAAAAGTTTTCAATGTCCGTTATAAATTTGTTACGATAAAAGACACAAAGATTGCGGGTATTTCCCAAATGGGTTATGGAAACGAAATGTTTAAAATTACGGATGTAGAGAAAACCTTGTTAGATTGTTTTGATTTGCCCCAACACTCAGGGGGGTACGAGGAGTTGATTCGTGCCTTTTATCAAGCAAAAACAAGTAGTTCAAAACTATTGACTTATGGCAAACAAATGGACAATCTATCAGTTTTGAAGCGAATTGGGTTTTTATCCGAACTGTTTGAAATGACTCATTTAGCAAACTATCGAACAGAAGTTTTAAAGCTCATAAATAGCCGTTACACCTTACTAGACCCTATGGGAAATGACACAGGAGAATTCAATATCAAATGGAAAATTAGAGTAAATATCCCGCAAGAAAATTTGCTATCAATAATAAATAAAATGTACTAATGATTTTACAAAGCGAAATAATAAGAAAAGCTGAAGAGGCTGGCGTACCTTCTGATACAATAGATATAAACTGGGTATTGGGTCATTTTTTAGCCGAATTATATAAAACGGCATGGGCAAACGAGTTCTTGATTTTTAAAGGCGGCACATGCCTGAAGAAATGCTATTTTCAGGATTACAGATTTTCAGAGGATTTAGATTTTACACTGATTAACCCTGACTTTGAGGTCACAAACAAATTATTACAATCAATCTGCGATGAGATTACAAACAAAATTGGAATCTTATTTTCAAAAGTAAAAATTGATCAAATACTTTGGGGCGACAAGCATGTAGGTTATACAACGCATATTCGTTTCTGGGGTGCAAATCATAAGAAAAGTCAACAACCACCGGCATTCGATAGATGGCAAACATCTATCAAAATTGAAATAGTAAAATATGAGCTAATGGTAAATGCACCTTTTAACAGACCTTTACTGAGTGAATATTCTGATGTTGCACTTTTTGAAAAATCCATAATTCCTTGTTATTCAATTTTGGAAGTGGTTTCTGAAAAATTCAGAGCATTATTGCAAAGAAGTTATCCGGCTCCTCGTGATTATTACGATTTGTGGTATCTGTTACAACAAAAGGAACTCATTAACTGGGAGATAATTATTGCCACTTTTGCCCAAAAGGCAGAGTTTAAAAAAGTTGAATTCAATAATTACACCGACTTCTTTGAACCGGAGCAGATTCGTAAAGTAAAGCAAGCATGGAACAATAGTCTAAAAAGCCATTTAAAAGAAGACTCTCTGCCCGATGTAGACAAGGTTATAGAAGAACTACAAGAAATATGTAAAACTATTTCATGGCAAAGCAAGTAAAGAAAATGTAACTCAGTACCACTCTAATTAATCAAAGATAAGTCCTTTTATTTGATACACAATAGAATAAGTTTCTTGCCTCAATAGGGGCTAAATGTGCATATGAAACATTCCGACTTGGCGGAAACCCTCGCTAAGCTAAGCGCAACCGGGGGATGAAGCAAACAATTACAAAATTAATAGAGTGCTAAGTAGTAACTATCGTTTGAGAAAAATCATTTCAGCCGAATTAACGATAAATCTTAGAAATTGCTTGGTTGTGGTCAAAATATGCTGAAAAGCCTTTCTAATAAGTGTTTCAGAAGAGTCACACCGCAATCAAAATAAAATTACAGCCCAAATAAATTCAGCTTAGTTGCGGGGCTAAATCGCTACAATCCTTTATGGTAAAGGCCTTTATACCCTCCGCAACCGCAACTCTCGTTTGCAACTAGGGGTATTTGGTCAGGCCTTTTTAACGCAGGCTTTTACAATTGAATTGATGAAAGATACGATAAATATATGCAAAACCATTTAAAAACAAACTTATTTTTTCTATTTATAGCATCTGTGCTATGCGGAAATTTGGTGGCACAAAGCATAGTAAAGCGGAGTATCTACACCGTGAACTTCAGCAATGCGCTACATGAACCTTTATGGGTAAGCTACAAGTTATACCGTGGCGGTGGGGAATGTAGCCGTACTAAATTCCGGTTTCATAACGACATTGACAGTCTGCAAACGGCTACGGATAAAGATTATGCTAAATCAGGTTACGACAAAGGCCATCTAGCCAATGCCGAAGACTTCGCCTACGATTGCAGTAGGGATGAGCTAACTTTTCGCTATTACAACTGCCTGCCACAAACACCCAACCTCAACAGAGGAGTTTGGAAAATAAACGAAACACTTATTCGTCAATGGTCTCAGTCGGATTCATTACTTATCGTTTGCGGGGGTACTTTTGCTAAAAAGAAAATTGGGCGTATAGCAGTACCGGATTGTTGCTGGAAAGTCGTGCAATCGCTCAGCAGTAAGAAAGTTCTGTTTTGCGGTTGGTTTACCAACACCAGCGAAGCAACCGTTACCGAAATTCCACTCACAGAATTAATAAAACGTACAGGGGAAGAAATTCAGCTAAAGCAATAACTTCAGACATTTTAGCTCACCGATTGACACATATGAATTATTTGCGACAAAATTTGCTTGTTATTTCTCTATCTACGACAAAATTTATCAATAATTAGAAAAGCTTGATTAATTGCAGCATTTTTTTCAACATCTCGTTTAAATGAATCAACACCAAATCTTGGAAATCGCTTGGTTGCGGTCGAAATCCGCTGAAATACTTATCCGGAACGTATTTCAGAAGAAATACACCGCAACTAAAATAAGAAAAATCAATTTTCAAAAATCAGTTTAGTTGCGGAGCAAAATTGCTACAATCCTTTTCAGTAAAGGCTTTGATGCCCTCCGCAACCGCAACTCCGCAACCAAGGGATATTTTCTGAAATCTGAATGTAAAAATCTATTTTATTTGAGAAATCTGAATAAAAACAGAAAGAAATTAAATCGAGCTGAAAGCGGTCAGGTTTCACCTGATAGTTTATTACGGGCAGTTCCGCCGGGACAGAATCCCCAGCCTCCAAAAATCCCCGCCCTTTCTCGTCAGCTCGTTGAGCCTGCCGGCTGCTGAGCTTGTCGAAGTACAGGGCTTGCACGGTCTTTTTGTCGGCTTCCGCACAATCCACCCTGCTGTTGTTTTTTTCTGTCACACTTTTTGCAATCCACCCTGCTTTCACAGTGTTGTTTTTTCAAAACCACTGTTTCAATCCACCCACAAGAGCAAAAAGACGCTGTGCATTCCAACCGCCACCACCATGCACGCTTATGCCAGAAAAAAACAACTCAAAGCTATTATACATAACATGTAGTTAATGGTCATTCCCTTGCCTGAAGGCAAATCAATAGGGAAGCCCATAACCTAATTATGTATAATAGCCGCACAAAATCAACGCTTTGCCCCTCTCCGCTGCCCGAAAGACCTCAAGATTTCCCCACCACCCATTAGTTGTGCAGAAAATAAAAAACATATAGTTATTTGTTTATCCATGTGCTTGCAGTATATGATTTCCATTTTCGCTCCATTCCATTCCAGGAGCTGCATTCGTTCCTCACGCTGTCCCCTGATACTGCATTACACTTTCATTCCATTCATACACTTCAGCACCCCGCGGCTTCGGGAAATACTCATTTTCATTCCGCAAGCTCCATTCATTCCGTTTTCCCCAAGCCCTTTTCCTACGCATTTCCAATGGTATATTTTTCATTTCTGCGGCGAGTTAGCCCCGAAGAATAAAGAACCTCAATGTTTCCCCACCGCCCTGTAGTTGTTGCAGTCACTTCAAGCAATCGTTTATTATGTCATGTGCTTGCGGTCGGTGCAGCCATTCCGGCTCCATTATGTTCCGAGAACTACGTTCGTTCCTCTCTCCGAACCCCTACACTCCATTATGCCTTCATTCATGCATCCACCTCAGCACCCCGCGGCTTCGGTAGCCTCCTTCCTTTCCATTCCGCAAGCTTCATTCATACAGTCAGTCATTACCCAAGCCCATTTCCAACGCATTTCCAACGGTATGTTTTTATTTTCAGCGACGAGTCTCCAATGAGACAGCAAAGGCAGAGTTGTAAGAAATTGCATCTAACTGGTGGGGTATTCAGCCATAATGCTAACTCGGAAATACTGCCCCGAAAACCACTTATGACTTTTAGACCTGTTTCCTTTTAGCTGAAAGCATAAAAGTCACAACAGGTTTTCCGTTTGGGACATCGGACACAACCCATTTTTTCCTCGCCTGACACTTCGAGCCCCGGTATCCACTCAAAAAAATGCGTTGTGATAGAGTTTGATAATGTTGAAAAGTAAGAATAAGTTTTAGGGACTAATTTTTACTTTTCTTTATATGGATTACGAAAAACTATTTCCTGCTTTTCAACATTTAAAGAAATTCGCAATTTAAGTTTTAAGTTGAACCCGAAATAAATGCCCCAAAACAATATGCCTGTTTTTAAAGACCATATTTCTTGAGACAAAGAAAAAACAGGCAACCTATTTTTGAATAGGGGGATGAACTACATTCAGCGTTTAAATTATTTGCTACCGCATGAATAAAATAATTTACCGCTAAATAAAGTTCTGATTTTTTTAGCACTTCGTGCAATATTATACTTGTTTACACTTCGTGTCAGAGAAAAGGATGTGTTTACTGTTTTATGCATAATTGGGATATATTGAAAAAGTGTGTTGACGGGTATGTTGACTTAATTTTATGTCAGCAAGATTTGATAATTTGTTTTGGCAATGTTTTATTTCGATTTGTTGCATGACTGACACTATTTGTTGTTGGCTTGTTGAAAATATTGATTGATGATTTGTTGAACTGTTGACTTGCTGATAACATTTATTAAAACTAAGTTTTTCATTTGTTCGTTTACCCATTCATTCAACTACCCATCCAATCACTCATTCATCACTCCAGATGAATTGCTGACATATGTATTGAAAATCAGTATCGTCGGCAAATGAAAACATTAAACGAATCTGTTTTTCTAACTGTCTTAGCCTGACACAGTATGTCACCGTTTGTCCTATATACAGCTATAGCACAATTCAGAAACAGAAACTAATTTTGCGCTATCATTTGTAAGCTCAATTCGATAATTTTCTATTCAGTCAATAAGACTAATTGTATTTGCATTTAGCAAATGGCAAGTTGTATTTTGAGATGCTTGAAATTCTTTCAGCATCTCAAAATGACTTGCCCTTTCAGGGATTAAAACGCCTCCGAAGTTGGCGTTTTAGAAGAATAATTCTCGAAAATAAGGGTAATTTTAAAATTCTATGCTGGGAAATGGATTTACCACTTTTCAGCATAGAATTTAATTGATTTGAGATTTTTTTATTCGCAAATTCTTGAATTTAGAAAAAATGGTTCAGCGGACTTTATCTCAAATGAGATTTATTGAGCCAAAAGCACGATCCAAAGCTAAAATAAATCAATACCTTTGGAGGCTATTTGAGCTTATAGATTCCCACGAAACAACTTCTCTAATCAACAAAACAAACTATTATAAATACTCAATATGATTTACATTCAATCCAATATCGGTGGTCGCACAGAAAATCAAGATTTTTATGGTTCAGCACAAACAAAGTTTGGAGAACTTGGAATTGTCTGCGATGGTATGGGAGGACATAATGGTGGACGATATGCCGCTGAAAGAGCTGTGCAAATAATCATTGATGAAGTAATCAAAGTCAATGATACAGATCCGGCTCAAGCTCTTCAAAAAGCAATTTTAAAAGCGAATGAAGCGATCTGGCAAGAAAGTAATACAACTGCTAGTCTCAAAGGAATGGGTTCAACTGTGGTGGCTTTGCTCATCACTCCCGAAAAAGCAATTTGTTGTCATGTTGGAGATAGTCGAATCTATCAACTAAGAAAAGGTAAAATACTTCACCGCACCTCAGACCACTCCCATGTTTTTGATTTGGTTCGACAAGGTAAAATGACAGAAGAACAAGCACGACTTTCAGATAAATCTAATATGATTACTCGTTCTTTGGGTACAAAACTGGCATTGAACGTTGAGATTACTGACAATCTCAGCTACAAAACTGGTGACCGATTTTTTCTTTGTACGGATGGAATCTGGAGTATGATTACAGAAAGTCAACTGATAGAAATGATTTCCGAAGAAGACGATGTTGAATCGGCTGTTTCTAACCTAATTAAAACAATAAATGCTATTGGAATAGCTTCAGGTGGAAATCATGATAACTTAACTGCCGCATTGCTTGAAATGGAAATGAACTCCAAATAGAAAGTTGTGTCTGACTTTTATTTGTTTTCAACAAATTATTTGCACAAAAACACGAAGTATTTAAATATTCTTCGTATTTTTGTGCAAAATTCAACTGCATGGAACAAAAACTGTATGAACTGTTTGCCAAACACAAAGGATATTTGACATCTAAACTTATCCGTGGAAATCGGTCACTTTACTATCAGTTGAAAGCAATGGTGGAAGCGGATAAAGTGATTCAAATTAAACGAGGACTGTATCGTCATATTGACTTTGCAGAAGAAGCCAATTGGGGAGAGGTGTGTAAGTCAGCCCCACAAGCAGTGCTATGCCTTTTTTCAGCCTGGCAGTACTATGGTCTTACAACTACTATTTCATTATTTGTACATATTGCTATTCCGGTACGTAAAAAGCCAATATTGGCAGATTTTCCACCAACAAAAATATATTTTTGGAGTTCTAACTATTATGAAATAGGAAAGGTTTCGACTACTTACAATGAAGAGCAAATTGTAATTTACGACATAGAAAAATCGGTGTGCGATGCCATTCGTTACCGGAGCAAGGTGGGAATAGATATAACTTCCGAAGTATTGAGAAATTACCTGAAAAGAAAAGACCGTAATTTGGATAAGCTAATGAAATATGCAGAAAATATGCGCATTGCGACCGTACTGAACCAATACCTAACTATGATACTATGAGTAACAGAGCAGTTTCAATAAGAGCAAGATTGCTCAATTTAGCTAAAAAAGAAGGAATTGATTTTCAACTTATCATTATTCGTTTCTTGCACGAACGATTATTATACAGACTTTCGGTTTCTGATTATTCTCAGCAACTGATTTTGAAAGGTGGAGCATTTATTTATGCCATGCAAGGTCTAAAAAGTCGCCCGACAATAGATGTTGACTTATTGGGAACGCAGATTTCTAATGATATTGAGGCACTTTGTGAAGTATTCAGGCAAATATGCGCTGAAGAATCAGAAGATGAAGTGACATTCAATCCGGAAAGCGTTGTTGGGGAATTGATAACCCAACAAGACAAGTATAACGGCGTTAGACTTTATATCGATGCTACTTTTCACACCGTTCGACAACGAATACAAATTGATGTTGGTTTTGGTGATATTGTGATTCCGGTTGTTCAACAATTGGAATATCCAATACTGTTGGACGAAATGCAGGTTCCTATAATACAAGCATATTCTAAAGAAACAGTAATTGCCGAAAAATTTCAGGCAATGATAGAATTATCGGTAGCCAATAGCCGAATGAAAGACTTCTATGATGTGTACAAGTTATTAGCTGACAACGAATTTAACAATGACACATTAGAAGAAGCAATTAAAGCAACTTTTGCAAATCGTGAAACTTCATTTACTGAGAATCATGCCCTTTTTTCTGCGGACTTTGCCACAAATACGCTGAGAAAAAGAAGTTGGAAAGCATTTCTAAACAAAATAAACAGAGACAAGGAACTCGAATTTGAAGAAGTTATGCGGTTAATGTCTGAGAAATTAATGCCTTTCTGGGCGAAAATGAAAGTAATATAAGCCAATATCAATTTGTGAAATTTCAACTGTAAAAAGATGAACGAAAACCAAACACAACAAATTCAACTCTTTAAATCTGTTTTCAGAGGCAGAGAAGATGTGTTTGCTGTGCGTTGGGAGAATGGAAAGAAGAGTGGATACATGCCCGCCTATACCTATGATCCCTACTTATATCGCACTCATAAAATGCGGGGTGGTACTTTTCAAAACTATGCAGACAAAACTTATTTGCCTTTATCTGATAAGGAAATTGAGAAGCATTTGAGGGGTGAACAATTAGTCGGAATATACCCGTTACTCCCAGATAATACTTCTTGGTTTATTGTGGCTGATTTTGATGACGATAATTGGCTAGAGGAGTGTAAAGTATTTTTAAATGTTTGTCACGAAAACGAAATCCCAGCTTATTTTGAACGTTCTCGTTCGGGGCAAGGTGGTCATATTTGGATTTTCTTTGAACAACCATATCTAGCTATCCGAAGCCGAAAAATTATTCTTTCACTGTTAGAGAAATCGGGCGTTTTTTCTGTATTCGATAAGAGTTCGAGCTTCGACAGATTATTCCCCAATCAAGATTTCCTTTCGGGAAAAGGATTAGGAAATCTTATTGCATTGCCGTTGTACAAAAAGACCTTTGAACAAGGTAATAGTTGTTTTCTTGATACAGAGACTTTTCAACCAATTCAGGATCAGTTTGAATTTTTGAAAAATATCCACCGTATCACAATCGCGAAGCTCGATGAGCTCTATCAATTAGTTTCAACTTCAACCATTTTTGATTCAAGTAATCCACTCACTGCAAACACGACACCACCTGCAACAGTTTGTAATAAGCTTACAATCACGCTGAATAATGTGGTCAGAATCAACAAAAACGGTTTATCTACATCATTGATAAACTTTTTAAAAGAGAAATTGAATTTTGCAAATACTGAATACTTTATCAAAACAAAAGCTGGCAAAAACACCTTTGAAACTGAACGTTATTTTAAATTTGTAGAGGAAACTGAGAACGAAGTTATTGTTCCGCGAGGTTTTATTGGCAAACTAATACGATTTTGCCAAGGAAAGAATATCGAGTATAGTTTCAATGATATAAGAAAAAAGCTGAATTCAGTTGAATTTCAATTCAATGCTCAACTTCGAGAACATCAACAAATAGCTATCGAATCTGTAGCTAAAAAGGATTTTGGTGTAATAGTAGCACCTCCCGGCTCAGGCAAAACGATAGTTGGACTAAAAATTATCTCGGACAGAAATCAACCGACATTAATTATTGTCCACCGCAAACAATTGGTAGAACAATGGATAGAACGTATTGAAACATTTCTGGGTATTCCCAAACATGAAATTGGGAGAATTGGGCAAGGGAAAAGTAAGGTTGGAAAAAAGATTACTATTGCAACAATTCAAAGTCTATCAAAAGAGTTAGATAAGCTGGAATCAGACAGTTTTACCAACTCATTTGGAACTATTATCGTAGATGAATGCCATCATATTCCAGCTAAAACCTATAGAGATACAATTGCCAAACTACCAACATATTATTTGTATGGTTTGACTGCCACACCGTTTAGAAAATATAACGACGGAAAGATTATTTTCTCTCACTTGGGAGAGATTATTGTCGAAATAAAGCCAACAGAAATTTCATCGTACAAACAAGCAAAAATTTTCATCAGAAATACGGAACTTGACATTCCATTTAATTCAAAAACGGATCAATTTGAAACCCTTTCAAAAATACTGATTCACGACTCTAGTCGTAACAAATTGATTTTAGAAGATGTTTTTGTTGAGTTGAAACTCGGTAGGAAAGTGGTCATTATTACTGAAAGGAAAGAACATATCGACACCTTAAATCAATATCTCAAACAATCGTATGAAACGATAACTTTAAGTGGTGACGATTCGGAAACTAGCAGAAACCAGAAATGGAAAACACTAAAAGAAGGTAATTATCAAGTCCTCATCACAACCGGACAGTATTTTGGTGAAGGATCTGATTTGCAAAATGCAAATTCTCTTTTCCTGGTATATCCATTTGCATTTGAAGGAAAATTAATTCAATATATTGGGAGAGTTCAACGGTCGGAGATTACTCCTACGATCTATGATTACAGAGATATTAGAATCGATTATCTCAACAAACTATTTCTGAAAAGAAATACCTATTATCGGAAAATACAGAAACAAGCTTCATTGTTTGATGAGCCAACAGAAGAAATAACAATTTCTCAAGATAGTCAGAAAATAGAGCTAAAAATAAAAGTCTCCATTAATGAACTTGATTTTCGTTATGGAAGTGTTGTATTCAAATATGCAATTCCGGCAATAACGAAGCCAGTAGAATTTGAAATTGAGAATCTTCAAATCAGACCTGAATTTGAAGTTTTAAAACCCTATTTTGCAAAGACTTTAAATACGAAGTTTGTTTCATTTGATATTTATGCTGAATTTGAGAATGGAGAATTAGTATCGCAATTGGCAACTTCTATCGACCTGCAAAAAATTAATCAAGAAGTAATTGAAGGTATTAGATTCAAATTTATCACAAATTCTTTTCTCGGCATGAAGCCTCAAACAGATAATAATCTTATGACTGTTGATGAATTATTGAAAAAAGACAATAGTGAACCTAGCCTTTATAATGATGGACAAACTTTGTTAGACGATTTGTTGAGCCACAAAAACTTCAAACATTCAAAGCAATTAAGATACTTAGCTGAAAGGCATGAAAGAACAATTCTGAAAATCAGGTTTGTCCTAAGTCCTTTTTCATTTGTGTTTTTGCTTGAAGGCGAGAATCAATTTCATATTATTTTGGAAACTCTTGATACCGAAGAAGCAACTTATTTATGGCACATAGAAAAGGATAAAACGCAACTTAAATCCCAATTAAAAATAATAGACGAACAACTCTCAATTATTCGAAACAAAGGAAGACAAACGTTCCTTGATACAGAACCAGAAAATTTCAGTAGAATTCTTCACGATTACTCGGACACACAGAAAGGATTTGTAATTTGGAAAGATTTATTGGAAGAGAGGATTAATTAGTTTAGAACAAAGAAAAACAAACGGAAATTTATGCCTAAAACAAAAAAAGGAATTCATTAGTTTGCTTGCTAAACGCATGAATACAGATGAAGCTACTGCAAAACAATGGATAGAAGGTTACGCAGATACACTTATTGATATTTTCGAGACTGGTGAAGGGGTGACAGTTGATGGTTTGGGTGGATTTTATGTAGCCAGAAAAAGTTCGGGAACAGCATTTAAGTTTAATCCAAGCCAGAAAATTAGATTTATACTTGGTTGGAGTTCGACTTATAAAGAAAAGTAATGATTTGCAAATAAATCACTAAAGCTAGTTAGTGTATTGCATAGCTCAAATCTTTCCCTACCTTTGTCGGAGAGTTATTTGACTGACCGCAAATCAAAGCAAACCAACGTGTTTAGCTCGTTACTTATCCATTACCTATTGAGATTTTTCCAATTGCAAGTCGTTTAAAATGAGCCGAATAATTAAAAAGCTCACGATTGTAGCAAAAGTGTGTCTCGCTAAGTGAAATGTTATTTCTTTATCTATTTCACACACATCACCAATCTCCTTAAGATAAGCATTCATTTTTTGATTGCTTAGAATTGGAAGTAATTTGTTGTCAATTGCTTTACCTTTGTATTTATCCAAAATCATTTTAGGAACGTCCAAAAGGAGAATATTGGATTGTACATTCGTCTTTTGCCTTTTGGTCATTATCCATAGTTTTCCATCAAAAGAAGTCCGAATTTCTTTATCCGTTAGATTCTTAACATCAATATAGGCAAGTCCTGTAAAACACGAAAACACAAAAATATCACGAACCAGTTCTAGTCGTTTAATTGTGAACTGCTTTTTCAATAACTTTTCAATATCTTCTTGAGTTAGGTAACCTCTATCTACTTTTGTCATATGAATTTTGTAGTTTGCAAATGGATCACTAGCAATCATTCCGTTATTACGAGCTATAATAATGATACGTTTGAGAAATTGCATAAATTTAGCCGTGGTATTTGCATTGCAGCCGACCGTAGTCATTAAATAAATCTCAAAATCACACAAGAACATATTTTTGATTTCTTTGAGTGAGATATCCGTTAAATTGTATTTGAGCTGCATAAACTTTTGTAAATGCTTGCGTGTGACTTCATATTTTCGATATGTAGTCTGGGATTTAGTAATACCGACAAGTTTTAGGATGTCTTCATTGTGTTTTTGGAAAAGAGACAAAAGCGTTTCATGAGTTTCACTGATCCCCAAAAAATCATTCTTCACCTTTTCAGATGTTACATAGTTGTCTTTTTGTTGAAGTTCATGGTAAATGCGGTAAAGAGAAGCTCTTATTTCATTTAATTGAGCATTGTATTGTTTACTATCAGGAAATTGTCCAATAACCTTTCCCAATTTCACACTCCAGTTGTTTGGATGAACTTCCAATTTGACATTAAATTGAGCGATGTGTCCATCGACCGTAACCCTTGCAATAATGGGCATTTTGCCATCTTTTCGAATTGCATTCCTTTTCAAGTAAAAAAGGACCTTAAATGTACTTTTCATAATTTCATTTTTTAATCGTTACAAAATTAGCTTATTGATTGAAAATGAAATAATTGCAGAGCTGCCAATAGGCGTCAAACGTATGCCAAAACTAGACCTTTTGT
>Ga0209540_10001995_pt1 | contig 14773 bp, 8 predicted proteins | sample BarGraIncu01121A_FD_184501 | JGI IMG/M metagenome (GOLD analysis project Ga0209540, IMG submission 184501) | Arctic peat soil microbial communities from Barrow, Alaska - Barrow Graham LP Incubations 011-21A (SPAdes) (version 2) | ecosystem: Environmental > Terrestrial > Soil > Wetlands > Peat... | reverse complement strand
GTACCGGATGAAGACAGATATAGACGGTCTGTCTGAAAGTAGGTGACGTTATCGTTACTCAGGTGATCACCGATAAGTAGCTTGCCAAGTAAAGGTAAAAGACCCCCGAATTCGAGTTTTGAGACGATAAGGACATCCAGAAGACCGTCGGTCAGTTCAGCATAGGGAACGAGTTTTTTGATGCCGCCGACACTAGTACTGTTGGCAATAATAAAAAGGAGCGCTTCATCATCAAAATAATCCTCCCTGGATTCAATAGTAATGGGAAGACCGTTGAAGATATTGGCTGGAATATCTTTTGCTCCTTCCAGCCAATAGGCCATACGCCCGAGCGAAGTCTTGCTTTCTGAGGGAACCTTATAAGCAATATCTGTCAAAAGGCCGCCTGCAGCGACGTTGAGAAAATATCTGGATCCGGCTTTGCCCACATCTACCTTAAGCGTATTGAACTCTATAATCATGCGTGAATAGGAATACGGATCGGAGGGAATCTCAAGGAATGTCGCAAAATCATTAACAGTACCGGCGGGCAAAATGGCCAGCGGTGTATTACTGCCGCCTTGCATCAGTCCGTTAACTACCTCGCTGATTGTTCCGTCTCCGCCGACGGCCATGACCAGATCATATTCACCCTGCTTAATTTCAGCAGCATAGTTCTGTGCATCGTCTTTGGCTCTGGTATAACAGAAGTCAGCACGATACAAAGCCTTGGCTTCAACGAGATATCCGACGATATCATCAACAGTCTGGCTGATCGTTTGACGGCCCGAAGACGGATTAATTATAATTTTTATCTTAAGTTCCATTTTTATTTATTCCGCGCGCTTTCTGTTTCTCTTTATTGCTTCAACAGACTTAAATTTTAGCACAAAACAGGCATAAAACAAACGGTAATCACTTGGGCAAAGCCCATCACTGTGATTACCGCCTATTTATTTGACAAAATGGAAGTACTTCTGAATAATATTATCTTTTGAATGCACCGTGCTTGACGCGATCTCTCACTTCTGCCCGCTTCGCGTCATTGAACCGGTCAACTGTACCTACCAGATATCCGGTGATGCGGCGAATGCGTTCAAAACCAAGACCCTCGTCACCTTCGTATTCCCCTCTGCCGCAGCATGGGCAATTATCACCGATAATACCGTTATACCCGCAGACAGGATCCCTGTCGATGGGATGATTGATGGAACCGTATCCGATACCCTGTTCTCCCATGAAGCGGATAACTTTCTTGAAAGCTTCCAGATTGGAGGCGGTATCACCGTCCATCTCAACGTAGGAAATATGGCCGGCATTTGTCAGTGCGTGGTAGGGGGCTTCCAGACGAATTTTGTCATAGATTGAAATGTTGAAATATACCGGAATATGGAAACTGTTGGTGTAATATTCCTTATCCGTAATTCCGGGAAGCTTGCCGAAACGATTGCGGTCAATACGTACGAAACGTCCGGAAAGACCTTCCGCCGGTGTGGCAAGAAGTGTGTAATTGAGCTTTGTCTCTTCTGCTTTCCTGTCACAGTATTCGCGCATATGGGTAATAATCTCCAGGCCGAGTTTCTGTGATTCTTCGCTTTCTGCGTGCTGCTTGCCGGTCAGTGCAATAAGCGCTTCTGCAAGGCCAATAAACCCGATAGAGAGGGAGCCATGCTTGATGACTTCATCAATTGCATCACGCGGCCCCAGCTTCTCTGAGTCAATCCAACAATGTTCGCCCATCAGGAACGGGAAATTATATACGTGCTTTCTAGCCTGTACAAGCATGCGTTCATACAGCTGATCAGCAACTAATACCATTTTCTCATCGAGCAGTTCATAGAATTTGGCTATGTCTCCTCCCGCAAGGATTCCGAGTCTTGGCAGGTTGATGGAAGTGAAGGACAAATTGCCCCTGCCATAGACGACTTCTCTTGAGGGATCATACACATTTCCAATGACGCGGGTACGGCATCCCATATAGGCGATTTCCGTCTCCGGCTGTCCTTCCTTATAGTACTGCATATTGAAGGGCGCATCCTGGAACGAGAAGTTCGGAAAAAGACGTTTGGCCGAGCACTGGCAGGCTAATTCGAACAGATCGTAATTCGGATCGCCCGGATCAAAATTGACGCCTTTTCTGCAGCGGAAAATCTGAATCGGGAAAATAGGGGTCTCGCCGTTGCCGAGCCCCTGCTCGGTCGCGATCAGAAGATTGCGGATAACCATGCGTGCCTCGGGGGAGGTGTCCGTTCCATAATTAATAGATGAGAAAGGAACCTGCGCACCCGCGCGGCTGTGAAGGGTGTTGAAGTTGTGCACGAGTGCTTCCATAGCCTGAAAAGTAGCCCGGTTGGTCTCGATTTGAGCGTGCTTTCTGGTATAAGAAACAATACGGTCTGCGTTTCCACCGGCGGCGGATTCGATTTCAGGGAAAAGTTCTTTGAGTGCGGATACGATATCAGCATCAAAGGCAGGGGATTCGAAGAGTTCAGGCTTTCTTCCGGTATCTTTTTCGAGACTTGCAATAATCACCTTGATTTTCGGCTCGCTGTCCTCGGTAGGGATACCGGCGAGAAGCTCAAGCGCACTTGCAAGGGCAAGCTGGTATTCTTTCTTATATGTGCACCGTACGCCTTCAGCCATAACATTATCAAAATTCGGAAGGGACTGACCGCCGTGCATGTCGTTCTGGTTTGATTGAATGGCAATACAGGCCAGCGCGGAATAACTCCTGATATCCTTAGGTTTTCTCAAATGACCGTGTCCTGTATTGAATCCGCCTTCAAAAAGAGAAAGGAGATCAATCTGGCAGCAGGTCATAGTCAGAGAATAGAAATCCAGATCATGAATATGAATATCGCCTGCTTCGTGTGCCTTGGCGTGCTCCGGCTTGAGCATGTAAGCTTTATAGTATGCCTTTGCGCTCTCGGAACCAAACCTGAGCATGGAACCCATGGCCGTATCTCCGTCAATATTGGCATTCTCGCGCTTCAGGTCACTGTTCTTGGATTCGCAGTTTACGATGTCATCGAGAGTCCTCATAAGCCGCGTGTTCTTCTCCCGGACACGGGAACGCTCGGCACGATAAAGGATAAACGCCTTTGCTGTCTCCGGACATCCTTCTTCCATGAGAACATGCTCGACCATGTCCTGAATCTGTTCAATCTTTGGAATCGCAACACCCTGCAATTCCAGATATTCTCCGGTACGAACCGCAAGATCCAGTGACAGATCTTCGATATTACCGTTAGCTTCGCCTGTAACTTCAAAAGCTTTATGGATTGCTATTGAAATTTTATCAATATTAAAGGGAACCTGTCGTCCGTCTCTTTTCAGTACTCTGGCAATCATCTTCATTCCTCCTTGCTCTGCACGAATTCGTCGTTCGCGAGAGGCATTTACATTTAACCTCTATGTTGTGGTTAAATCAATAGGCTGATACAAGATATTGTGTTTCTTTCTTGTTACATTTTGCCGGGACATGATATTTTTATCAGAATAGAGATGCAGCGGGACGTTCTCAAAGCGCTTGAGACGTACATTTCCCTAGATGAAAAATGGTTTTGAAGTACCTGCCTTACCCGTCCGCTGCCTAATAATTGCCTAGTTATATCTGCCGCACATATCAAAGAATATGATAAAATACCTAACAGGCGTATAAAGAAGCGCTATTTGGAATAATGATTCCGGCGAGGTCGAAATATGACATCATTTTCGTGGTCCAGAATACAACCGTCACAGAAAAGGACAGCATTTTATCTGTCCCTTTCTTTTTTGATCCCTTATCTGATTATGACATCCACCTTTATCGTGCAGGGGGTGCATCCGTTTGGGTCGCATATGATTCTTACAGTGGACCTATATCACCAATACGCACCGTTTGCTGCTGAACTCAGGAATAAGATTCTTTCCGGTGACAGCCTGTGGTATTCATGGAATATGGGGCTGGGCACTAATTTCTGGGCGGTTTTTGCAAACTACGCAGCAAGCCCTCTCAATTTGATTCTTCTTCTTTTTCCTCAGAAATTTCTATCGGACGGTATTGCACTGGTGGTCTGCATCAGGGTCGGACTAACCGGTCTCTTTTTTGCATTGATGCTCCGGGACATGGACAATCGCCGCGAGGATTTATTCCTGAGCTGCTTTGCAGGTTTTTATGCTCTCTGCGGATGGACGCTGGCCTATTTCTGGAACATCATGTGGTCTGATGCGGTCATGCTTCTTCCGCTGATTGTACTTGGCCTGCGATATCTGATGCGCGACAAAAAGCCTCTGCTATATTGCATCAGCCTCTTTTTGTGTGTCTGGTCCAATTTCTATGCGGCTTATTTTGTGTGCCTTTTCCTTGTGCTTTATTCACCTGTCTGCTATATGACCGTTTTCCAGCGTGCATCCCTGAAAAGTGCGTGGTCCGCCGCATGGCGATTTGCGTTGTATTCCGTTCTGGCCGGAGGAATGTCCGCCGTCCTTGTGTATCCCATGTGGACAGCCCTCAAACAATCCTCTGCGACCGGCGACAGTTTCCCCAAAGATTATTCCCTGACGCAAAACATCTTCGACTTCCTGGGCAGATTCTTTTTGACAAGCAATCCGAACATAAGGGAAGGCATGGCAAATGTGTACTGCGGCGTTGTGATCCTCATGTTTGTCCCTCTGTACTTCCTGTGTTCAAAAGTACGTCTGCGTGAAAAAATCGGATATGGCCTGCTTATTCTGGTAATGTATTTCAGTTTTGCCAATAAGGTTCTCAATTTTATCTGGCACGGCTTTCATTTTCCCAATCAGATTCCATACAGGCAGGCGTTTCTCCTGTCCTTTCTCCTGGTTATCCTGGCGTATAAGGTACTTAGGAATCTTAAGACCTTTACAATCAATGAAATAGCGATTTCCGCCGCTGCAATTCTCGCTTATTTAATACTATACGAGAAATTCGACGCAGATATGGAGTGGCTGCTTGCGGTCTTCCTGACCGCCGGGTTTATTATTGCCTACAGTATCGTGATCCGTGTCATCCTTAATCAGCAAAAAAGCCTTCGATTCCAGAAACGGATCCTTGCGGCTGTTATTGTTGTGGAGCTTATTGTGGCTGCACAGGTGACTGTAGGGCTGGTGTCAATGAACGAAAGCTTTACAGGCTGGGACTTTTACGGCAAAAAGAGCAATGAAGTTACGGACTTTATTGAAGGTCAGGAAGCCGCCGGTGAGGACGGGCTGTTTATTCGTGCAGAGATGTATCCGCCTTTCATCAGCAACGAGACAGCACTCTATCATGTTAAGGGGATGTCCGTTTTTTCTTCAACAGCTGATGAAAGTTTCATTCTTTTTATGAAAAGCCTCGGCTTCCATAATAATGGTATTAACGGAGTGCGTAATTTTGGTCTGACTAAGGTAACCGCAGCCCTTTTAGGAATTAATTACATGATTGATGTGAATGGCGATTCCGATATGCCTACCGGGTTCTCTCAAGTCGCCGACACAGGGGATCTGACTGTGATTAGAAATGCAGATGCGCTGTCGGTGGGATACATGGTGTCATCGGATGTCCTGGAATTCGTGACGTCGAACAGTAACAATCCGTTCAAGACCAGCAACAGTTTCTTGAATGCGCTCGGTGCGGATGCTGTCTACATTCCGGAGGTCCTTTTGGAAAAAGAGATGACGAATGCATCGCTGTCAAGCGGAAACGCCGAGTATGGCTATGCTTATACAATCGCTGCAGACAAAGCGAAGACGATTATTACGGTGAAGCCCAATGCCCGCGTAATCGGATCGCACCTGTATTTATATGTTCAGTCAGTAGAGGCACCCTCTGTTACCGTATCAGGAGTTAATCCTGATACAACCGAAGTAAGCACGTCACAGCAGGAGACCAGGACCGGTCAGATCATCGATATAGGGTCCTACGATCCTGCGTTGGAACAGACTGTCCAGCTAACATGGGATAGTGCCAGTTCCGGACAGGTAACACTCTTATGCTGCAGCGTGAACGACGAAGCGTTCCAAAGCATGCTAACTAACCTTGGACAGTCTGAAATGACGGTTACGTCCTATGATTCCACGCACCTGAACGGGACGGTTCAGTCAGCTTCAGACGGTGTACTTCTACTGACAGTACCCTTTGATAAGGGCTGGTCGGCAACGGTCGACGGAATAAGCGTTGAAATACACAGTATAGGTGATGCGCTGATGGGAATTTCCCTGTTGCAAGGGACACATGAAGTCTCCCTGTCATATGTTCCCGAAGGAATGGGTCTGGGAGCCAAGGTATCGCTCGCATCGTTTTTTGTACTTCTGCTGCTTCTTTATATCATCCCATCTATAGTAGAGTTTCGAAGAAGAATCAGGCTGGGAAAGGAAATTCAGGCTGAAAAGGAAACGCTGCCGGAGGAGCCGCTGTCTGAGGAAACGAAACCAAAGGATCCGCTCCCGGAGGATGCTTTCCCGGAGGAGGCGCTCCCGGAGGATACACTCCCGGAGGATACGCTCCCGGAGGCGGAGAAATCAGAACACCGGCCGGTACAGGAACCGCAATCCGGGGATGACAGCATATGAAGGATTCATTCAAGAAACTTCTGAATACAAAAATTGAAGGGATTCCGCATGAATACCAGTGGGCTGCCTTTCTGCTACCGATTTTCCTTCTGTGCGCCGTGTTTCTATCCTTTCGGGTTCATCCGCTGGGAGATACATCTCTTTTAACATGTGATCTGTTTCACCAGTACGCACCGATACTGGCCGAGATACGAAGCAAGATTTTGTCGGGCGAGAGTTTGTTCTATACATGGAATATGGGCCTTGGGACTAATTTCTGGCCGCTTCTGACCTATAACGGAGCAAGCCCGCTGAATATAATCCTGCTTTTTTTCCCGCAGGCATATATTTCCGATGGGTTTTCACTGATGATCCTTCTGCGGACAGGTCTTTCCGGACTTTTTTTCTCGCTTCTTTTTTACAAAAAAGACGGACGCGAGGGAGCTTTGACGCTGGCAATATCGACTGTGTATGCTCTGTGCGGATATGTTCTGGCTTATTTTTGGGCACTGATGTGGATGGATGCCGTTGTTCTGCTGCCGCTTGTAATCCTTGGATTATGGAAAATATTCACAGGTGAAAAGCCTCGCTTATACGTTATTTCATTATTTTTTGTGATTCTATCCAACTTCTACTTTGGATTTTTCGTATGTGTGTTTCTCGTTCTGTTTGCCCCGGTGCTTTATATGGAAGCACGCCAGAAAAATAGCCGTACGCTTCTCCCTGTGAAGGCCGGAGTGCATTTTGCAGGGTTTTCCTTTCTCGCGGCGGGGATGACGTCCGTACTATTAATTCCGACCGTTCTCTCGCTTGGCAGTACGTCGGCAGCGTCTGAAACCCTCGTGCTGACACCGGATCTTTCCTTTACTTTCTTTGATTTTCTTTCCAGGTTTCTTCTGCATTCGGACCCGGTTATACGCGAAGGACTTCCGAATATGTACTGCAGCGTTGCCATTCTGCTGCTTATCGCGCTTTATGCACTGTGCAGGACGATACCGCTTTCACAGCGTGCAGCCAGTCTGGGACTTGCCTTTTTTCTGTATCTGTCGATGGCTAGCCCGGTACTCAATTTCTACTGGCACGGGATGCACTATACGAACCAGCTTCCATACAGACAGGCTTTTCTGCTTTCCTTCCTTCTGCTTTATATGGCAGGTCAGGTTCTTTTAAACCTTGACGGTCTTTCTCGAAAAAAAGTCTTCTATGTCGGCGCGGCCGTGATTTGCTATCTGGTTATTTTGGATCAGTCGGGAGAAGTACAGAAGAATTACTGGCTGATATACGGGTCGGCGGTATTTTTGATTATATACATAACGATCCTGTCAGGGTTTTTTGCCTCGGACAAGGGACGGAAACTAGCGCACAAAGTGTTCCTGTATGCTGTTATCCTCGAGATATTCCTGGCGGCGGAATTCTCTTTCGCTTCTATTCAGGAGACAGAGCACTTCACTTATGCTGCTTCGTACGGACAGTACTCGGACTCGATATCAAAAGAAATAGCAGCGGCTGACAATGGCAGGTTTTCGCGCGTGGTTCTGACTCCTTCACTCACGCAAAATGACGGGGCGCTGTATCATGTGAAGACAGTCCCCATTTTCGCATCGACGACTTCTAAGAACTTCGTCCGGTTTATGGGAGGCCTTGGATTTGCCAACAATAAGGAATTTGAACTAACCTCCGAAGGAATAACAGAAGTATCAGCCAGGCTGCTGGGAATACGGTATATGGTTAACTTCACAGGGGCGCAGTCCGTTTCGGAAAATGCGCTGAACACCATTTCTTTGCCTTCTGCCAACAGTGTTTTTGCGGCAGCGGATACAGCGAAATCGGACGTTCTGTATTCCGGTTATGAGACGATTGTGAATGATAATGTTCTTTCCGTCGGATTTTACGTACCGTCAGGTGATGCTTTATCCGCCCTCGATTCATCACTGTCTCCTTTTGGACAGACGAATGCGCTGTTTGAAAGAATGGGTGCAGCGGCGCCCTATGAAAAGGGAGGGATCAAGATGGTATCTTCCAATAACATGCAGCAGTCGCCCGTTGCGGATTCATACACGATTGTCGCAGACGGGTTAACATCAAGCATTTCATTTGAGCCGGATGTGTTGTCAGCCGATTCAGATGTGCTGGTATATCTCGGAACGGAGCAGGAGCCGAAGGTGCGGATTTCGCGTATCAGTTCAAGTACGGGCGCAAGTTCAGTAACGGTACAGGATGCTTCTGCAGGACAGATCATTAATTGCGGCAAGGGCTCTTCAAATGGAGAAGAGACAATGACTGTTCAGCTGGTTTTCACCGACGCGGCGGCGCAGACTTTCCCGATATACTGTTATTCGATCAACTCCGATGTGCTGGACTCGGATACACAGACTCTTGCCTCCGAACCGATGACGGTCACTTCATACGATGCTTCCCATATGACAGGCACAGTCGATTTTTCCAGGGACGGTGCACTATTTACTTCCATTCCGTATGATACAGGCTGGTCGGTAAAAGTCGACGGTACATCCGTCGGGACGCAGGCTGCATACGGTGCCCTCTTATCAGTGTCGATATCAAAAGGATTCCATGAAATTGCCTTTTCCTACCAGCCGCCGGGATTTATTCCGGGACTTCTGATATCCTTGTTACTAACAGCAGATTTTGTTCTGCTCTGCATATGGAATCCAATAACTTTATTTTCCCGGAAAAAAACAATCAAAAACGAATCAATGCAGACAGATGAGAAAGAGGAACGACAGTGATCGAACGCAGCAGATACCCTTATACCAATATTGACCATCCCGCATCCTCCTATATAGTAATTGATCTGGAATGGAACCAACCGATACCCTGGATCAAGACAAATGTCGACCCCAAGGACCTCCCGGGCGAGATCATTGAGATCGGCGCGGTTAAGCTGAGCCTGACGGAAGCCGGATACGTGCTGTCCAAGCCGTTCCATGTCATGATTCGGCCCGTATGCTACACCGTTATGAACAAAAACGTCTCCCGGGTAACCAACAAAATATCGTCGGACCTCCGGTTCGGGCTCTCATTTGCCGATGCATATGACGCTTTCCGGCAGTGGTGCGGTCAGGATTATATCCTGTGCGGATGGGGCAACTCAGACCTCTCCATACTTAAATCCAATCTCAAGTATCACAAACGGGAGGTAGATCTGCGTACGCTTTTCCTCGATGTTCAGCCGCTGTTTGCACGCGTAGCGGAAGGCATGTCTCATCAGAGAAGTGTGGAGTATGCCGTCGACTTTCTTCGCATTCCCAAGCGCGATGATTTTCACGCAGCGCACAGGGATGCCGAGTATACAGGTCTGATACTTAAGGAAGTGTTTTATCTTCTGGATAGCGCCCGGTCCCTGGACTCTGCAAAAAATACATATATGACACAATATTCCGGTATCGCGGCAGGCGGGGAGGACCCGACGGACATGCTGCTGCTGGAAATGAAGAATCTGCGTCTCATGACGTATCTTCAGAATCCGGATCTTCATGCGGAGACCGGGAAAAAGACGGATTATTATCCTACATGGCAAGAGTGTTTTGAAGATTATCCCAAAGATCAGGAATTCTGCCCGGCCTGTGAGCGTCCGCTTGACTGCAGGATCGCATGGTTTCGACTCAAGAAATCAGGGTTTTCCCTATGGTGCTGCGAAGAACATCATATGGTGCTCGGACGTATGCGTATGAAAAAGACTCCTGACAGTAAGGTGTATGCTTCTATATCCATTCGTCTTACCGATCCCGGATCGGCAAGACTTGTGACGGAAAGATATGACGAATATCTGATATACGGTCATCAGGGCAAGCCGGTCGTGCTGACATCTGCGGTTACAAATGACCCGGATGCCGCCTTTATGGCTCCAGATACAGAAGTGCATCAGCTGCCTGAGTAACATTAAATACGGATCTTTACATATTTGTCACGTTATTTGGTTGAAAATAACTGATATTTACATATAATGGTAGTAGGGATGTTTTAATAAAATATAAATAGCTGAAGGTGTCGTTTTTCCAACATTTCATTAAAGATGGGGGTTGCCATATGAAGACAATCGGAACTTTTCTTTTTCTCAAAACGGGAAAAGCACGCAAAAAATTACACGGCCGCTCGGGCAGCCTGCTCATACTTGTTTTAGTAATCATGGCAGTGGCACTAATACTGATTACTTCTGCTATGACTATCACGGTTGCAGCGAGGAGACATTATAATGAGATCGCAGAAACGGACCAGTCTCACCTGACAGCGATGTCAGGTGCTAAGCTGATTGGTGATGCCGTAGAGAAGGGGAAGATAACTAAGGCGCAACTGGTGCTTCTGGCAGATTCAGCAGCGGAATATTATCTTACCGGCAGCAATTCCATTGCTCCAGGGATGGCTGGTACCTCAACAGCTTCAGCATCTTACACCAAGGCAGCATTTGGATATTCAAATGCTGCACATGATTATATTACGGCAACCGTTGTAACCCATATTGATAATGCGGCAGTTGCAGGCACCGGAACGGACGAGAAGGTTACTCTGTTTATGAAACTGATCCAACCGGTAATCCCTGGCGGGTTTGATGCTACGCTTGCTATAAATGGCAGCGGTGAATTACCGGCGGTGCTGATTAGCAACAATGTAGCAAGCGATTATAAATCGAATTTTGTTTTATTAAATGCTCTCCCGACAAGTGCGGTATTAACAGCAAACGATGGTGGATCAATCTATGGCGGTGATGTTATTATAACGGGTAAAGTGCAATTTGCGAACAATATAACAATTAAAGGTAATTTAGTTCTATACGGAGAAGCCGCTTCTATCAATGGCGATTATGGTTCTATACTGCCTACCTTGACGGCGACAAGCTGTTTTTTGGATTTGTGTGAATCATCATTCCCAGGATCAACATTTTACACTTCTTTGATACAGTCGCAAGGCAGTAGTTTTGCTCCTGCAAAAATGATACTTAAAAATGCGAGTATGAACTTTGTGACATCCAATAGTCCCATGGGCTGCATCCAACCAGGCAACAAGACAATTTATACTATTGGATCAGGTCAAGTATTACTTGACGGGACAAAAGTAACAACATCAACTAATTTTACGGTACCAGCAAGTGATGGGTCGATGGATAGCCTTGTTGCCAAATACTCTGATCCTGCCGGGGCTGTTCAAAAGAGCGTGACATTTGATGTGCCTCAGTCGAGAACGGAATTGATGAAAATGCTTGGACTAGCTGAAGCATATGCAGATCCGACACTTACAACAAGTAGTATAATTTCTAAGCTTCAGTCGGAGTATGGCGCTGTGGTAATTCCTTTGTCGACAGCCACTTACACAGGAACGGCATATATTATCGATATTTCAGGTTCACTAAAGCTAAAATATCCCATTACATTTGATTTATCAAACAACGATATAACGCTTTATGTTGTTGGGACTGGTATGCTGGATTTTAACAGTAACGATAGCGGGCTGCGGTTTATACGACCGGCGGCTTCTGGAAACATTGGAAGAATTATATTTATGGAGAACGGCGCATCTTTTTATGTAGCTAACAGTGCAGGAAATTTGACAAACTTCCCTGGTATCACTGGTGCGGGTAAAGATTTTGACAGATTCTCCAAAGGAGCCCAAGACGGAGTACGAATAATAGATCTGTCTGAACCATACGTCTATATATATGGATTTAACAATGTCGTTAATTATCAGTCCAATATGTACTTGGAGGGCTATTATGGCTTATTTGGACCTTCAGGAGAATTTATTATTGGCGCACTGAATACTAACAAATTGCCTTTAGACTATGCCAGATATAATGTAACAAAATTTACAATTGATAGAGGAAACGGAGAACCATTGCGGTTACAGTACTGTCCTGCACCGGGAGAAGACGCAAATGATCCGAAGAACCAACCTAGATACATAGCAAGTGGGTTTATAACGAATTAATGTTCTGCGTATGCATCTTGAAATTATATGCAATTATTAAACCAGGAGAACATGTAAAGCACAGCATCCAGGATGCGCAGGACAAAGAAACATAAAGACGGATTGTTGGGTTATCTCAAGCAATTATAAGACCCCCCCAGAAGGCAGCTGTACGGCTGCTTGCTGGAGGGGTCTTGATTGTTTCTGAATACGATCCCGGTCGCTGTTAAACATCGTCCTACATCCGATTGCAGAGCAACAGAGGAAGACTGACACTCTAGCCCAACGCGGAAGGCAGGCACTTCATTACGCTGCCGGTAGTTCCATCTGTAGCTGAATCGTATTTAAGATTGGGTACATATATGGATCGAATCAGTGTTCCGCCGGAGTACGCTTCAGCAGGCGATTTTGAATTATTCATAACCACAAGCTTAACAATAACAATTTTGTTGTTTGCGGGGTCAATAGAAAATGTTGCATTAATGAACCATTTGTTCTTGCCGCTTCCAATTGTATACTGCTCATAAGTAAAGACTGGACTTGCCTGGATGCCCTTACCAAAATAAAGGTATCCGGATGTACCTGTTGAATTATAGGAATCAAAATACAAACTCTTTGTGTTTGCATCATCAACGACAACATGCCATGTAGGGTCATTGCAGAATGTAATCTTCTCCGAGTTAATAATTAAATTGTTAACAGCCTCCATATTCAACTGAACATAATCTTTCGCATCGTTCATAACAGCGACATTGGCATGTGAAGTCTTTATTATGCTAAAAACCGCAAAAAAAGTAGAGATCATTAAAACGAGAATAGCCATGACTAACACGATCTCTATGAGCGTGAAGCCGATTCTTTTTGATTTGCTAAGATTATTTATCTGCATAAGATACCGTCCTTGTTATGGTGCTGGTTATGGCGCATAAATAAAAACGTGACGATTTACACTTTTTGGATCATCGGGTGTAACAGTAGCAGTCAAATCATATGCATAAACGGAAATCGGAGTTGTAATCTGATCGTTGCCGGAAATATAAAAGAAAGTAACTTTTTCAGTAGTTGCAGGTATAACCACTGGACTTGATTTGGAGAGGATCTTGTTTGCGCTGGTATCGTTCTTGTTTGATAATCCCTGGTAAATAAGAGTGTCGCCTGAAAGTCGAACAGCTGACGTAAATCCAATGGCAATTATTACAACAACAATCATGAGCAAAGCAAGTGCAAGTACCGTTTCAACAAGGGTAAACCCACGCTTTGAATGAGGCGAAATATGGATCTGAAATCTTCGTATCATTGATAATTGACCAAACATACATTACCCCCATGAAAGAACATTAACTTAATAGCCGAGACTTACAAAGTTGTTGTTTATATCTGCATTTTGGGATGAGAAAGAAGACGCTCTAGAACTAACCACGCTTTTAACGGTGTTCGCCTTAGACAAATATTGTGAAACTGCAATAAATAGAGCACCAGCAAGTATGACAATAATGGCAATCACGAGAACCATTTCAATAAGTGTAAAACCTGCTTTGGCGCTGCGGATCTTTCGCATTGCTTCATCCCCCTCATGCATCTCGCTATTGACTAATTATTTATAAATCTACAAATATTATATCACATATTTGCAGCATAGAATATGAAGTGCGTGACTGAAACTAGTAACCCTATACATATAATTGATTCTTGTTACACACATCAGACAATGTGTGCAGTCCTTGTAAAGAACCCCCCATGGCTCAATTTTAGCCCGGCGGTCACAAACACGGCTGTCGTCCTCCATAAACCCGCAGAAAGTCGTTGCGACCCAGCTCTATAATTCTGCTGACGGCACTCTTTGCAGCGGCATCCAGAGCCCGGGAAGCGTGATTTACTTAAGCTTAGGCGGACAAGTTGAACATGGACAGACAGCTCCGTCAGCACAAGGACCACTACGCGGGGCAAGTACGTATCAGGTGTATGATTTGACATAGTATAAGTATGTATAAAGAAACAGTAGTTAATGGAAACATAAAGACGAGTCTATTGTATGTGATATGTATACCACTTTACAATAGACTCGTCTTGAATGATCTATACAATATCAGCAAAAATATATCGAATTCAGCAAGTTATCAGGTGCCGGCAAGAGCGGACTTAACATTATCGTCAACATTTTTAGTCAGAGAATCAACTCTTGAATTACGTACAGATGCAATTTGCTTTACTGTGTTTGCCTTCGCAAGATAACCGGAAATTCCGATGAAAAGAACTGAGGCAAGAATGACAATGATGGCAATAACAAGAACCATTTCAATAAGCGTGAAACCTTTTTTACTCTTCTGGATTTTCTTCATTACAT
>Ga0209540_10001993_pt1 | contig 14782 bp, 17 predicted proteins | sample BarGraIncu01121A_FD_184501 | JGI IMG/M metagenome (GOLD analysis project Ga0209540, IMG submission 184501) | Arctic peat soil microbial communities from Barrow, Alaska - Barrow Graham LP Incubations 011-21A (SPAdes) (version 2) | ecosystem: Environmental > Terrestrial > Soil > Wetlands > Peat... | reverse complement strand
GTGAATATCATAAATTCCGGGGCTTACCCGGCCCTAAACATCCGTTGATGAGTTTGATTGATTATAGCAAAATTGATCATCGAACAAATGTGGAGGAAATTGTCACAACGCCTGATTTTTACGCTATTGGTTTTAAGAAGAACATTCCAGCTAAGTTCAGATATGGACAATCGTATTTTGATTTTGATGAAGGTGTGATGTCTTTTTTTTCTCCTAATCAAGTAATTTATTACGAACCTATTAAAACTAATTTTAATGGACAACCATCTGGATGGCTTTTATTTATCCATCCGGATTTTCTTTGGAATACTACTTTAGCGAAAAGCATTCAACATTTTGATTTTTTTGGTTATGCTATTAATGAAGCCTTGTTTTTGTCGGAAGATGAAGAAAAAATCATGGCACAGATTTTTGAAAACATCAATAAAGAATATAATTCTAGTATTGATGAGCTGAGCAAAGATATTATTGTGGCACAAATTGAATTGTTATTGAATTATGCAAAACGTTTTTACAAAAGACAATTCATTACAAGAGAAAAAATCAACCATGAAATTTTAACTAAATTAGAAATGGTTTTATCAGATTATTTCAATCAAAGAGAAACCTTAGAAAGCGGTTTACCAAGTGTACAATTTATAGCAAATCAACTAAATGTTTCTCCTAATTATTTAAGCAGTTTACTCAAACAATTAACAGGAAAAAGCACACAAGTACATATTCACGAAAAACTCATTGAAAAAGCTAAAGAAATACTTTCAACGTCATCACTTACTGTGAATGAAATTGCGTATGAATTGGGTTTTGAACGTCCTGAATCGTTCAGTAGATTATTCAAAAAGAAGACCAACCAGACCCCTTTAGAATTTAGGGCGAGTTTTAATTGAGTAAAATTTACCTTAATACAGGTTTTAAAGACGTTTACAATAGTATATATTATCAAAAATTAGAAATTCAAATTATATATTTTAGTATGACAACAGAAGAGCAACCAATTTAAAACTTCGAAGGCTAGTATCCAACATTTGGACTTCTCAATACAATAACTTTGGACTTTACAAGAAATTTGGCTGACTTTTTTATGTTGAACTTTGCAGTATAAAAAAATAAGAAAATGGAAAATTCAAAAACAGTATTAAGTAAAGCATACATCATCACTGGACCAACTTCTGGAATAGGCTATGCTACTGCATTAGAACTGGCTAAGCATGGTACAGTTGTACTTGTTGGACGAAATATTGAAAAACTTAATCAAGTACAAAAAACCATTCTAGAAATGGGGAAAAGTGCCGTTTCGGTCGTATGCGATGTTTCAGATATTAAAAGTGTGCGGCGCGCAGCACAGCAAATCATAGAGCTAAAACTTCCGATAGCCGGATTGCTAAACAATGCTGGAATTATGCCGTCGAAAGCAACAAAAAGTGCTCAGGGCTGGGATATGACATTTGCCACAAATCATCTGGGAGCATTTGCATTAACCGAAATTCTAGCTTCGCATCTTCCGGACGGAGCAAACGTAGTGTTTATTGCTTCTGCCATTGAAGATCCTGAACGTAAACCTGTAAAAGCGATGGGAATGCGTGGTGGTCGTTTTATCTCAGTAGAAGCAAGTGCCCGAGGTGAATGGAAAGAAGGAGGTTCTAAAATGGCCGGTACAGATGCCTATGCGACATCAAAGCAATGTATTCTTGCCTCTGCAATGGCTTTTGCACGCGAAAACCCTCGCTTACATTTTAATGCAGTAGAGCCGGGAATAACACGGGGAACAAGTCTTGGTGGGGAAGACACGAATGCTATCGCACGCTTCCTGTTTGGTCTGGTTATGGCAACAATCCCTCCTTTCTCCAACTATAGCAGTACACCCAAAAAGTCGGCAAAAGTCATTACAGAAATTCTGACCGATGAGTCAGGTAAAACCGGTATTTACTTTGACGAAAAAGGTAAACCGATGGTTGGTTCCGATTTATCTCAGGATCCGAAGTTTCAAAATCGTGTTGTAGCCGAAACGCGTGCCTTTTTGTCGAAAGTTAAAGTGTAAATAAATTTGGGTCCCCAACTACTTGAGCCGTTTATTGAAAACACTAACAGGACAAAGCACTAATAAGCTTTTTGAATCTTTATTAACAATTCTTATTAGTGGTTTTTCATTTCGTAATAGTACTATTTCATTTCGTCCAGCCACTATGTAGGTTTAGAATAGTACTATTCTATTTCTTCCAGCCACTATGTAGGTTTGAAAAAGTACTATGAAGGGGTAAAAAAGTCTTAAAACGCTTTGCAATTACACTCCCTAAAGCTAAAAATGCACTGCCTTCTGTTTTCCGTGTAACCGCACAACCCATGCTTGCATATTGTAGCAATAGCTATATACCTGCCTGAAACTTCTACTCACTACAACCTAACAAAAATACCGACCTATAGCCTCCACAGGCACTAGAAACAGCAACAAATAAGTATTTTTAATCTAATATAAAAAACAAACACAATTATTGTTTGCTGAATTGAAAAGTGTTTGTATTTTTGGAGTGCTAAAAAATAAGTTAGGTAAAAGCAAGTACTTATAAAGTAGAACTATGCGCAACTCTATTTCGCATATCCTGCCAAATAAAGGAATAAACGAACATTAAGTTTGCATATATTGGGGTTAGCGGTTATTGCAGAGCGACCCACCAACCGACAATAAACATATTGACACAAGATAAACAGAAAGAGTCTGTTCACAAACGACACTATTGAACCTTTTGCTTCTTGTTTTCAGCTTCAAACTTAATATTCCAAGACTTTATCAAATTTAATATTGGTAGTAACGCTAATCCTTTTTCTGTCAGCGAATATTCAACCCTTGGTGGTATTTCATTAAATGCTTCTCTTCTCAAAATGCCATCTTCTTCTAATTCCTTTAATTGCTCAGTTAAGACTTTTCTACTAATTAAAGGAATTATTGCATCAAGCTGACCAAACCGGACTTTTTTCTTTTGCAGTACATAGACGATTAGTGGTTTCCATTTTGTGCCAATTATTGCCATTGACCTTGTTAGTGAACATTCGGCAAAACGAAATTTTTCATCTTTCATATCAAAATCCTTTTATAGTTACTGCAAAGTAACCACTTTCTTTTAATAATAGTTACAATTAGTAACTATAAAAAGTATCTTTGCGAAACAAAAGTAATTGTAAAATTTAAAACTGAAAAAAAAATGAGTAAAAGATTAGAAAATAAAGTAATCATTGTAACAGGTGCATCAAAGGGAATGGGAGCAGGAATTGCCAAACTTATGGGTGCAGAAGGTGCAAAAGTTATTGTAAATTATGCATCAAGTAAAACAGATGCTGACAATATTGTAAATGAAATTACCAATAATGGTGGAACTGCCATTGCTATTCAAGGCGACATTTCAAAGATAGAAGATGTAAAACGACTTTTTGAAGAAACCAAAAAAGCATTTGGTAAATTAGATGTATTGGTAAACAATGCAGGTATGTATAGTTTTGCACCATTAGAAGCCGTAACAGAAGCCGTTTACCGCAAAACTTTTGACCTTAATGTTTTGGGGGTTATTCTTACTTCGCAAGAAGCTATTAAAATGTTTGATATAAATGGCGGTAGTATCATAAACATAAGTGCTGCATTAACCCGAAACCCAGAAGCACATCAGACAATTTATGCTTCATCAAAAAACGCTGTAAATTCCATTACAATTTCGTTGGCACAGGAATTAGGATCCAGAAACATCAGAGTAAATGCCATACTTCCAGGGCCAGTAATAACAGAAGGGGTAAAAAAGATGCAAGCAAATATGCCAGTAAAAAAAGTAGAAGCATCAGAAGCCACAAATATGGGAAATAATATGATTTCAAGAACTGCTTTAGGACGAATTGGCAAGCCCGAAGACATTGCAAATATGGCTGTTTTTTTAGCTAGCGAAGAAGCCAGCTTTGTAACAGGACAATTGATAGATTTGTCGGGTGGATATAAATAAAATCACTCAACGAAAAAGCAACGAACCTCTAACATGGGTTTGGCAAAAGTGGGGCTTTAGTACCAAGCTGAACATTTGTACTTTCTATTAGCTTTTGTACTAAATTTGAACTTTAGTACTTTCTAAACCCCACCTTCGCCAAGCCCAAAAACGTTAGCGGCAATTTTAGAAGACCGACATTACTCCGTCCTCGCGGATATACAACCATTACTTAGTTGCACAAAGGTGCGGGCTGGTCGGTGGGAACCAACGGTCAGAAACATTCTGCAAACAATGAGATAGATATATCTGGAGGGACGAGGCAGACTGGGCGAAAGGACGTTATTTGAGTAGTAATTGGGATGTTGGCGAATTATTGTAAATATAAGACAGAATTCTCAAAGATTATTTATTAATCAATCGTTTACGGACAAAGTCATGATAAATAAATAAAGGTAGCCACCAACAAAGACTATATGCAATAAGTGTTTTATCGGCAATACTAACACCATGCTATTCCACCAATTTGGACACAACTAACCATAATATGGAAACATTCTTTCTTCAGTATTTTCAGATCTTTGCATTGTAAACATTAAAAAATAGAATCATGCAAAAAGTAAGTTTTAAAAACAGAAACTGGGATGTAGCCGGACACCTATACTTTCCCGAAAATTACGATAATACAAAGAAATATCCCGCCATTGTTTGTGTGCATCCCGGCAGCAGCGTGAAAGAGCAAACTGTTAGCTTGTATGCCAATCAACTCGCTAAAAATGGCTTTATTACTTTAACCTTCGACGCTTCATTTCAGGGTGAAAGTGGTGGCGAACCAAGATTTTTGGAAGACCCGACAACACGGGTGGAGGACATTCGCTGCGCAGTAGATTATTTAACAACATTGAACTTTGTCGATAATGACCGCATCGGAGCAATGGGCGTTTGTGCAGGTGGCGGTTATGCTGCCAATGCTTCCATAACGGAGAAAAGAATTAAAGCTATTGCTACCGTTGTGGGGACCAATGCAAGCAGAGCTTTTAGAGAAGCTAATCCAATGGAGACGCTTAAAGCGGTGGCACAACAGCGAACAGCAGAAGCTAATGGTGCTGAAAAACAAATCAACAACTGGATACCTAACTCTGCCGGAGAAGCCAAACAAATAGGGCTTGAAGAAATGGATTTATTGGAAGCAATTGATTATTATAGAACACCTCGTGGAGAACATCCAAATTCTTGTAACAAACTACTTTTCACGAGCATGAGTAACTTAATTATGTTTGATGCCTTTCATTTGGCAGAGTATTTCCTCACGCAACCACTTTTGATAATTGTTGGCGACAAAGTTGGTGGTTTTGGTTCGTACAGAGATGGTTTCGATTTGTATAACAAAGCAGCTTCCGACAATAAAAAAATATACATCGTAAAAGGTGCAAGTCACTATGATTTGTACGACCGTCCCGAAGCTATCAGAGAAGCATTGGAACAAATAACTCCCTTCTTCAAAGAAAATCTTTGACAAATCCTGTAAAAATGAAATATAGATAAACAAACAATTATGGTGGTTGTTGATGGAATGTATAGCATTCATTCCTATTCGGATTTTTCTATTGGAAACAAAAACATTGATAGCAATAAACAGCATTTAAATACAGGTCATTATGAAAACAATTAATTCCCTATCAGTGTTTCACAAATTATTATCCATTGCACCGCCTTTGCATCCTTTGGTGAGCGTAGTACATGTTTCGGAAATTCACGCCATAAACTCTGATGTATGGAAAAAATTCACAACAAATTTTTATACCATTTCGCTGAAAAACAATATCCAATCGAAAATCAAGTACGGACAAAATTATTATGATTTCGACAATGGAACGATGACTTTTACAGCCCCCAGGCAAGTTCAATCGGTGGAAGTGGAAGCAACCAATACTTTTAATCAAACTATAGGAACAGGCTATGTGCTAATGTTTCATCTCGATTTTTTAGGAAAACATCCTTTAGCAGCTAACATCAAAAATTACAGTTTCTTTTCTTATTCAGTAAAAGAAGCATTGCATCTATCCGAAAATGAAGAAACCAATGTTATTGCGATTTTAAAAAAAATTGAAGAAGAATACCAGCATATTGACAAGCATACGCAAGACGTTATTTTGTCTCTGATAGATTTATTATTGAATTACAGCAACCGCTTTTACGAAAGACAATTCATCACCCGAAAAACCGTAAACAGTGATTTACTCACAAAAACGGAACACTTTATCAATGCGTATTTCAATGTTGACGAAGGATTGCAAAAGGGGGTTCTTACCGTAGAATATTTGGCAAGTCAACTTAATCTATCTGCCAGTTATTTGAGTGATGCACTTCGTTCGCTTACAGGGCAAAATGCCCAGCAACACATTCACGAAAAATTGATTGAAAAAGCAAAGGAATATTTAACAACAACGAACCTAACAGTATCCGAAATTGCCTACAATTTGGGCTTCGAGCGGGCTCAATCGTTTAATAAACTATTCAAAAACAAAACTGAAATGTCGCCTTTGGAGTTTAGAGCGAGTTTTAATTGATTTAAAAAATAGATACTTTAATGACAATAGTAGATTTGGATATGTTCATTGTTTTATCGCAGTATAACCCTGGTTCGGCGTAGTCTCCAGACTACGTCGTGCTAAAAGGAAAGCTCTGCTTTCCAAATTGAAATATAGTATGGAAAACAGGAGCTTTCCTTCTGGCTTTGACATAGCGGGACGCTATGCCAAACATCGGAAACAGTTTTATTTACGCCAGGGCGAACAGAGTCACTACTTCCCGATAATTTTCTTTCTATGTAGATAACCCCATTCACGAAGAGCGAAGATAAGGCTATGTAAAGTTTCGGTATGTTCAGTGGCGGTGTATTCAACCACTGGAGGAAAAGCATCAGAAACAGTGCGGTCAACCAATTTGTTTTCTTCTAAATCTTTCAATTCTTTTGACAACATTCTATCACTTATACCATCTATTTCCCTTGATATTTGCTTGAAACGTTTTTTACCACTTAAAAGAGAAATTAGTATTTGTAATTTCCACCTACCATTAAGAACCTCCAAAGCATCTTTAACAGCCATCAAATCGTTTTTTGAGCATTCTTGGCTTTCATTTATGACTTTCATTTTCTTATTTGTTTTGAAACTAACACATAAGTAATCGCTAACAAATAGTATAGTGCTTACTTTAGTTTTGCAAATATAGTGTATTTTTGCAACTCAATCCCAAAAGAATAAAAATGAAAAGAATATTGATTTACGGAGCATCAGGCAGAACAGGAAAATTGGTTTTAGAATATGCCCTATCAAAAGGGTATGCTGTTACGGCCTTAGTTCGTAGTCCTAATAAAATAACTTTAAAGGCGGACGAACTAACTATACTAAAAGGAACACCAACCAATATTCAGGATGTCCGAAAAGCGATGGAAGGTTGCAACTTTGTAATTAACGTGTTAAGTGCCTTATCAGAAAAGGAAAGTATTTCATTTAAAAAAATAATCCCACCAAATATATTAGAAAAAAGCATATCCAATACCATAGAATGTATGCAAGAATATCGGATTAAACGAATTATTTCACTTTCATCTATTGGCGTTGGAAACTCTTATAAATTTGCACCTTGGTTTATGAAATTATTTATTAAAATTTCTAATTTCAAAATCGTATTTGCAGATCACAACCAACAAGAGCAACTACTAATCAATTCAAATCTTGACTGGACAATTGTAAGACCTGTAGGGCTAAACAACAACGAAACTTTAGGAAAGTTAGTTGTGACTTACGACAAAACCCCTTCGCCTTTTAAAATGAGCAGAAAACAGTTAGCCAAATTTATTGTTGACAGTTTGGACAAATCTGAATTCAATCATAAGTCACCAATCTTATCCGAACAGAATCAAAAATAAATTCTTTTAATGAACGAAAAACAGGCATCTGCTAACAGGGTTTTGTGAAATTGGGACCCTTGCTGCCGCTCGATTGTATCGCGTGGGAAAATAATTCACTAATTTAAGATTGCCACACGATAAAATCGTGCGGCAGCGGGGGGGGGCACAAAGCATAGTAAAGCGGGAGGTCTATACCGTAAATTTCGGTAATGCACTGCATGAACCATAATTGATTGATAAAAAAAACAAAGATCCCACAATGTCAATAAAAACTTTTCATGTTCGCAATTTATTAATATATCTATCCTTATCAATGAGCTCTTTGCAGGCGCAGGATTTAAGAACGGAAATCAATTTCTCGGAGCATAAATTCTTGCCTTTTTACAATCTCAAGAAACTAAATAATCCTTCTATTTTTCAGGGAAACAATAAAACCAAAAACTATTTTGAAGGATGGTATTTTAAAATGGTTTCAGAAAATGGGTCATCTGTTCTTAGTGTGATACCGGGAATATCATTGTCCGCTGATGGAAAAGAAAAACATGCTTTTATTCAATTAATTAATGGTGTTACGGCTCAAACCAAATACTATAAATTTCCAATTGAAGAATTTTCATTCTCAAAAAAGGATTTTGAAATAAAAATTGGAGATAATTATTTCTCGAAAGACAGCGTTATCCTTCATTTAAAGGACAGCGACTCCTTTGTTTCAGGAAAAATAGAAATGTCCAATCAAGTTGAATATACTTCCGGTAAATGTATGGTTCCCGGAATTATGGGATGGTATCGCTTAGTACCCTTTATGCAATGTTATCACGGAGTTGTAAGTCTATCAAATAAACTAAGGGGAAATTTGCTTATTAACAATGAAATCTTTGATTTTAATAACGGTAAAGGTTACGTTGAGAAGGATTGGGGCTCAGGTATGCCTTCAGCTTGGATTTGGATGCAAAGCAATCATTTTAATGATTCCAACAGTTCCTTCATGCTCTCCATAGCTGATGTACCTTGGCTAGGAAAATCATTTACCGGCTTTTTAGGTTTTTTTTATTATAACCATCAGATATATCGCTTTGCTACCTATCTCAGAACTAAACTGCAATTGGAAATTGCTGATTCAAATGAATTAAAAATAAAAATAAAGAATAGGAAAAATACGTTTTTATTGAATATCAAATCAAACAATGCCGGTTTATTAAAAGCCCCTGTAAAAGGTTCAATGGACCGGAGAATTCCTGAAAGCATTGATGCAACACTAAAAATTACAATGTTAGACATTAAGGGACACATTCTCTTTATTGACAGCACAAATATAGCAGGCCTTGAAATGGTGGGGGATTATCAAAAATTTCAAGGATTACTAAAATAAAGAACTGAATGACCAATTTAGAAATTAACAGATAAGGCAAATGCAATATCTCATTGAACTTCCATTGATTAATGAGTTGGTTCAGAAGTTATTTATTACCACAACTTGCAGCAACATTGACAAAATAACTAAATGAGTATTTGAAATAAAGCAATAGCCGCTAATACACGCCTCGGTCACCGGCTGGCTGACGTGCATTCCGGCAGTTTTGCTCCCGCATTCACTTTGTCGTTTCACAACAGCGAATTGAAAATCAGCGAAGTTAATGCTTCCACCGTCTGACGGACAAATGCTAATAGTCTCAGTCGTTAGACAGAGTAAAAACTAAAGATGAATCTCAGAGAATTAGATAGTTGAAACTTTTCTCGGAAAGACATCCAAGGATTTTTAAGTAGAGAGTTGAGTTTTTGCGCAGACTCTCGTTACCGGCAAGGCTAAATAACCGCACAGTCAGATACTTGAAAAAATATCATGACAGACAACCGTTCAGACTTACCGACAACAATTATTTCCCGATGATTTTCTCTCGGTGTGCTATTCCCCAATCTATCAGATTAAGAATGATTGTTTGTAGCGTTAAACCATGCTCTGTAAGCTCATACTGAACCGTTATGGGTTGCGTATCTAAAACGGTTCGTTTGACCAATTGATTTATTTCCAAATCCTTTAATTCTTTGCTCAACATTCTGTTGGAAATTCCTTCTATATCATTCAAAAGATCGGAAAACCGTCTTTTGTTATAACAGCAAAGAGATGATATGATGGATATTTTCCATTTACCGTTCAGTACGTCCATTGAATCCTGGACAGCTCTCATTTTTCTCTTGTATTCCTTTTGAAAATCTGTTGCTTGACACTCCATAATGTTACTTTGTTACTTCTATGATACTATTCCTTTTCGGTACAAAGTTACTATAAATAACTTGAGTTATCTACCTTTGTGGCTCAAACATTAAATAATAGAAAAAATGAGCAAATTAAAAAACAAAGTAGCGGTAGTTACCGGAGCATCAAAAGGAATAGGTGCATCTATCGCAAAACACTTTGCGGCAGAAGGCGCAAAGGTAGTTCTGAATTATGCCTCAAGCAAAGAAGACGCGGATAGAGTGGTTAAGGAGATAACCGACAATGGAGGAACAGCCATTTCGGTACAGGCCGATGTATCGAAAGAAGCCGATGTAATCAGGCTGTTTGAAGAAACTAAAAATGCTTTCGGCACATTGGATATTTTAGTAAACAATGCAGGTATATATATTTATGAGCCTGTAGAACAGATTTCGGCAGCAACATTCCATAAATCTTTTGATATAAATGTTTTAGGTTCTATTTTTGCCATTCAGGAAGCATTGAAATTGTTTGGCGGTAAGGGTGGAAATATTATCAATATTAGTTCAGTTGTAAGCAATGCGCCTACACCTAAAGGTTCTGTATATTCTGCTACAAAAGCAGCATTAGATGCCATTACTGTTTCTTTATCTAAAGAGTTTGCAGGAAGGAACATTCGTATCAATTCAATTCTGCCCGGTCTTGTGGAAACCGAAGGCTTGCATAGTGCGGGTTTTATCGGAGGCGAAGCGGAAGCACATTTTGTTTCAAAAACACCACTTGGTCGTAGAGGTCAGCCCGAAGACATTGCGAAAGTAGCCGTATTTCTTGCTTCCGATGATGCAGCGTGGATTACAGGTGAGCAAATTTCCGTATCGGGTGGTCTGTATAGTTCTTAAATTAAAATATTATGTCTTACAAACGCGATTGGACTCAAGATCATCCCCACAACACTAGTGGAAGCTAAGTGATATGTTACATTATCTGATGGGACAAAACACACAACAACACATCCACGATAAATTAATTGAAAAGGCAAAAGAAAGACTGTCTAATACCGATTTATCGGTTAGCGAAATTGCTTATGAATTAGGCTTTGAACACTCGCAGTCGTTCAGTAAGTTATTTAAGGCAAAAACAAATTTTTCTCCGTTGAAATTCAGACAATCGTTTAATTGATACAAAGAGACCGTACACAATAACAAAACAGTAAAAGGCAGGTGAAATTGAATCAATTTCACCTGCTTTCGTTTCGTTGGCTAAAAATGTGTGAATCATATAACTTTATTCAAAAATTATGTAATCTTTTGTTCTTTAATTTAGGGAGCTTTGTAGTATAAAAGTAAACAAATGAAAGCGAACACGATGAAAAAGGTTTTGATAGCATTGGATTACAATCCAACGGCAAAAAAAGTGGCAGAAGATGGCTATGCAATGGCTAAAGCAATGAACGCTGAGATTTTGTTATTGCATGTCGGGCTCGATTTAGGCATGTACTCTACCGTTTATCCAGATATGGGTGGATGGCAAATCGACTCAGTAGATCTAATGGATGAATATGATAATGCAAATAAGGCGTCGCATAATTTTTTGGAAAAAGCAAAAAAACATTTAGGCGATACTTCAATTCAGATTATACAGAAAGAAGGCGATGCTGCTCAAATGATATTAGAATCTGCACATGAAATAAAAGCAGATTGCATTGTAATGGGTTCGCATAGTCAGAAATGGCTGGAAAGTATTCTTTTGGGCAGCGTAACTAAAGAAGTATTGCAAAAAACCAGTATCCCAATGTTCATCGTTCCTACTAAGAAAATAGATTAACCACATTTTAATGAGCAATACACTATATGGGGATAATCTTAATTATATTCTGCGAAAAAACAACGGAAGGGTGAAGTTAAGTACCGAAGTCTTCTAATAAATTTGGACTTCAACTCTAAAAACTTCTCTTTCGTTGCTTTTGCAGTTTTAACTATTAACTTTCTTTCTCTTCGTCTGTAACACAAAGAAAAGTATAATTTTAAAGTAATTAATTATGGCTAAATATTCAAAGAAAGCCCTGAACAAAATCGGAACTGTAATGCATGAATTTAAGCTTGGAAAACTAAAATCAGGCAAAGGAGGTCAGGGTGGAATAGTAAAAAGCCGCAAGCAAGCTATAGCCATTGGCATCAGTGAAGCACGACACGAGGGCGACAAGGTTCCAAAAGAAAAGGGTTAATTAAACAGGTCATACAGAATGGAAGACTTAAAACAGTTGGAATTTATTGCAACGAATTCAAAAGAAATTCTTGATAAGCAAGTAGATTCCTATCGGCAGCAACATTCGTATGCCGGGACAATTATTGGTATTACCGCTCTGTTCATTCCATTTTTCCTGAGCAGTCTTGGTGCTTTTCATTTTATTCGATTTGTTTCGGTTATTCCGATAGCCCTTTTTATTTGGGCCATACTTCTATTGCTAAACCTTTTTAAGACGAAACCACTCGATCAAGCTTACAATGTAGAAAAGTATCAGGAGCTATTAACGAACACGTATAAAGAAATACTTCTCAGTGAAATTGAAGCCAACCTACAGTCGTACAATAAGAACAAAATAATTACTGAGAAAGGGAATAAAAATTATATAAGAGCAATGAAGCTAATTACTATTGCACTTTTGTTTTCCATTGTATTGATTTTCACGAATCAATTCTTTAAAATCGAAAAAGTACCGACTAAATTTCTAATTGTAAATATAAAAAACGCGACTAAATATAATTCTACAACCTACCAGATTCTAGAGTTATCCGTAGCCTCCCCAATTATTCCAGAAGTACAAAAGAATGTGTGAATCATATAACCATTTTCAAAAATTTTGCAACATCCATTAGACGAAAAGTAAAGATATTTACCGGGATTTTCAAAACTCAAATAACCTTCAAGGATAAAGTCTAAATCAGATTATAAGTAAGTCAATCTAAATAAAAAATCAATAGAAGACTTTCCTTCTTGTCGGTACAACTAACATTCATTAACACTTACTATTTGAAAATATAAGCAATCAATAATATTTAATGATCTGTTTTCTGAAAGCAAAATTCATATAAACAATCTTGTAACTCGTAACTATTTGCTTGTAAATACATACAATTTAATATTTTAAGATCATGGAAGAATTAAATGAGAACAAAATGTTTGGAACGCCCAGATCAGAGTATATTGAAGTTGAACATTATGTTCATCTTCATATCACCGATGCAGGCGAAGGAAGACCCATTGTATTAATACCGGGCTGGCCGCTAAGTGATGAAATGTACGAATATCAGTACAATGATTTAATGAATAAGCATTTTCGTATAATTGGAATTACCTTACGTGGCTTTGGCAGATCATCAAAACCCTACGGGCCCTATAATTACGATGTTCATGCCCGCGATGTAAAAAGCGTATTGGAACAATTACACATAGAAGATGCGGTATTAGGTGGCTTTTCTATGGGAGGAGGTATAGCCGTACATTATGTAGCAAAATATGATGCAGCACATGTCTCTAAACTGGTTTTAGCCGGCGCAGCATCTCCTATCTGGACACAACGCAAAGATTTTCCATATAATATGTCACAAAGTGCAGTGGATGAATTAATAGAATTGAATTTTAACGATAGACCTAAGCTATTATCCAATTTTGCCAAGATATTTTCGGCCACCGAAACATCATTAAACGAAGGTATTGCTAAATGGTTGAACGGAATTGGATTAGCTGCCACTGCTCATGCCACTGGCCAATGTCTGTATGCATTGCGCGATACTGATTTGCGCGACGATCTGAAAAAAATAAATATACCAACCCTGATACTTCACGGAAAAAAAGACAAAATTTGTTCGTACGATTTGGCTGAACAGACAAAAGCAAGAATTAAAGATTCTCAGCTTATTGCCTTTGAACATAGCGGACACAGTCTTTTTCTGGAAGAAACGCAGAAATTTAATTCTGAATTGATAAAATTTGCAGCCGGATAACTTGAAATGCCGGTGATTTATAAATAATAAAGCATTTAAAATCGTTTTTTATCAAAAGCATTTGAATGTAATAATTTGATTTTAAGTGGTCAGGGATGAAAAAAAACTTTCTTAAAATAAAGACTTTCTTTAAAACTTTTGGACCAGGAGTGATTACAGGTGCTGCTGATGATGATCCGTCAGGAATAGCAACGTATACTCAAACCGGAGCTAAATTTGGCTATGGACAGCTATGGACTGTGATAGTTATGTTGCCACTTATGACGGCTATCCAGGAAGCCTGCGCAAGGATTGGAGCTGTAAACGGGCACGGTTTAGCATCTGTAATAAAAGACAATTACAGCAAGAATGTGCTTTATGCGGCAGTCTTACTTGTAGTTGTTGCCAATACAATTAATATCGGCGCAGATATTGGTGCTATCGCAGCAGCTGCACAACTGCTTATTCATATCAATTTTATCATTCTTACCTTAGGTTTTACGGCTCTGATTTTAATTTTGGAAATTTTTACCACTTATCGGGTTTATTCCCGCATCTTAAAATGGTTAGCTCTGGCTTTATTAGCCTATCCCATTACGGTCTTTATGGTTAAACAACCCTGGGCAACGATTTTTTCAGCAACTTTTTTGCCGCATGTGGAATTAAACTTTGAGTTTTTCTTCATTATCACGGGTATTTTAGGCACTACAATTTCTCCTTATATGTTCTT
>Ga0209540_10001992_pt1 | contig 14787 bp, 8 predicted proteins | sample BarGraIncu01121A_FD_184501 | JGI IMG/M metagenome (GOLD analysis project Ga0209540, IMG submission 184501) | Arctic peat soil microbial communities from Barrow, Alaska - Barrow Graham LP Incubations 011-21A (SPAdes) (version 2) | ecosystem: Environmental > Terrestrial > Soil > Wetlands > Peat... | reverse complement strand
CTCACGGGCGCATCTAACGGGACCGCCCAACCACGGAATTGGGCTAGCGGAGGCAAGGTCTCCGCTCGGACACGACTGACCACCACCGCTGTTCAATCGCGATGGTGTTGGTTTCCATCGCGATTTCATACCCCCACCCCTGGCATACCCGCAGGTCAGCGCGCCGGCAGTCCGGCCAGCACGGTGGTGTAAACCCCAACTTGCGTGCGCATTCCCCACAAACCTCGAACCCGCCCGATCCGGTTTACGCGTTTGCGCAGGTCACAGGCCTGCGACCCCAGAACCTGATGACCGCCAAAACAGGGCCGTTTTCGATACCCCTGCCTGGTATCCGAGAAGGGCCTCCGACCACGTTTCCGCAGGTCAGAGGCCCTCTCACGCACTCGGTGGCAGGTGAAGGATTCGAACCTTCGAAGCTCACGCGATGGATTTACAGTCCCAAGGCTCCAAGCCTGTGACCAGCGGAAACGCCTGACCTGCAACAACTTCCGTGCGTATTCCCCACAAACAGCCGACGCCAGCCGGGGCCACCCGGACGTTTCCGGCTCTTGGCGAAGTTGCCTGTTCGGATGATCTCCCAGAACCTGCGGGTCCTCTGGGACGCGATGCAATGTCCGAGAATCCCAAAGCGGCTTCGATGTGCACGTTCCATGCACGCTAGCCGATGGCCCTGATGCGCAGCCATCGGCTAGTGCCAGTCGCCTTTTGGCCGATCTACTCAGCTTCGACAACGGTGCATACCACCGTTGCCGTGCTGCCTCCGAAGTTCAGGGTCGCAAAGCGCCTGGCGCCCGCGACCTGGTAGCCGGCCGCCTGCCCGGTCACCTGCAGGTAGCCGTCGAGCAGCATCCGCACCCCGGTCGCCCCGACCGGGTGTCCAACACCGATAAGGCCGCCGCTCGGATTGATCGGCAGAGCGCCGTCACGCGCTGTGATGCCGCTGTCGATCGCGTCGCCACTGAACCCGGGCTTGGTGATCCCAAAGTGGTCGATGGCCATGTACTGCGAGACGGTGAAGCAGTCATGGGTCTCGATGCCGTCAAGGGCGAAGACATCTTCGACCCCGGCCCGGGAGAAGGCGTCGGTGATTGCGTCCCGAACGTGCGGGAACACGTACTCAGCGTCGGCGCTGGCATCGAGCTTGTCCTGCAGGTGCATGGACGCAGTGCGATGTCCCCAGCCGGCGATCCGCGCAACGGGCCCACGAACCGAGCCCCGGTTCTCATGCAACCATCGGTCGGAGACCAGCACTATGCCTGCCCCGCCATCGGTGACCTGACTGCAGTCATACCGCCTCACCTTCCCGACAACCGTCGGGTTTGCGTCGTCATCGGCGGTGAAACACTCCGGAGGCATCGCCCAACCACGGGTCTGCGCCTTTGGATTGGTCTTGGCGTTGGCGATGTTCTGAGCGGCGATGAGGCGCGGGTGCTCATCCTTGAGTCCGTAGCGTCTGTCGTACTCCCCGGCGATCTCGGAGAACGTGTACGGCCACACAAAGTCCTGCCCTTGCCCCTCGTGCCCGACCCACGAAGCGGAGGCCATGTAGCCGGCTCCGACAGTTCCCGGCACGTTTCGCTCGATCTCGACCCCGAGCACCAGGGCCACGTCGTACCGGCCCGACTCGAGGTCGGCCATGGCTGCCATGACCGCCACGCCTCCTGATGCGCAGGCCGCCTCGTGCCTGGTCGCTGGTATCCCGGACAGCTCCGGAACGACGCTGGCCACCATGGAACCCAGGTGACACTGCTTGACGTAGAACTCCCCCATCGCATTGGCAACATGGATGACCTCAACCTGCGCGGTGGAGATACCGGCGTGCGCCAGGGTGCCGGTGGTCGTCTCCTGGACAAGGTCGCTGATCTCCAGAGACTCCTTGGTGAAGTTCCTTGCGAAGTCGCTCTGGTAGCCGCCGATGATCCAGACGGGTTGCTGCGTGGTCATGTTCGAGCCTTTCGTTCTGACGGTGACGTAACCGCCACCGCGGGTGTAGGGGTCGGTCCTGCGTAGGTGATGCGCAGTTGAGACTTGAGCACCTTGCCGTTGTTGTTCTTCGGCATGACCTCGAGGAAGTGATACGACTTAGGTCGCTTGAAGCCAGTCATGTTTGCGCGACAGAAGTCGTCGAGCTCGCGGGCGTCCACCGAGACGTCGTCGACAACGACGCAGGCCACCACGGATTCGCCCCACTCGGGGTCAGCGCGCCCGATCACCGAGACCTCCGTAACGGCGGCATGTCGCAGCAACACCTCCTCCACCTCGCGCGGGTAGATGTTGGTACCGCCGGAGATGATGACGTCCTTGGACCGGTCCTTGAGGGTGAGGTAGCCCTCGTCGTCGAGACTCCCCATGTCTCCAGTCCAGAGCCAGCCATCGCGGATGGTCGCGTCTGTTGCCTGTTGGTTACGCCAGTAGCCCATCATCACGATGTCGCCGCGCACCACTATCTCCCCAGTGCCCCCTGGTGGCACCGGCCCGCCGCTGGCGTCGACCACAGCGACGTCACATATCGCAAACGCCTTGCCCACGCTGGCGATCCGACTCTGCCAACGCGGGTCGCGGTAGTCGGCGATGACGTCATGGCTGAGCGTGGTGATGGTCATCGGCGACTCGCCCTGACCGTAAACCTGGGCCAAGCAGTCGCCCATGGCTTCTCGCGCGCGAATCAGGTCATCGACGTACATCGGGCCGCCGCCGTAGACAACCGTCCGGAACGCCGCGGTGCCTTTGATACGCGCACCCGTCTGGGTGATGTGGGCGACGAGCCGGTTGACGATGGTTGGCGCTGCGAAGAGCGACAGGTTTCCCAGTGTTTGGGCAATGTCGCAGATCTCTTTGGCGTCGAACCGGCCGCTGGGCGCGAAGACGTGTCCGGAGCCGTGCAGCATGAATACGAGGCTGTAGATACCGGCGCCGTGTGACATCGGAGCCGCGTAGAGCGTGCGGTCATCAGGGCCCACTGCGTCGACCTGCGTGTGGTAGCTCAGTGTCATGGCCAGTAACTGGCGATGCCCGAGCATCACTCCCTTTGGCCGCCCGGTCGTACCGGAGGTGTAGAAGAGCCAGGCAAGGTCGCTCACCCCAGCCTTCTCACAGAGGCGCACCGGGCCGGTCGGGACGCAGGCCAACGCGGCATACTGAGCCGAATCGGCGACCAGTAGCCTCGTACCGGCCAAGTCCGCCTCCAAGACAGTGCGCAGCCCTGCCACATGCACCTGGTCGGTCACGACGAGCCGTACGTCAGAGTCCTGGAGGATCCAGGAGACTTCACTCGGATGAAGCTTGGCGTTGACCGGCACGACGGACAGCCCGGCCCACCACGCGGCGAAGAGGATCTCGAGATACTCCGGACGGTTGTCCATCACCACCGCGACCCGGTCACCGACCTGGCAACCAAGGTCGGTCAACCCTGCGGCCAGGGCAGCCACACGGGCCCGCAGTTCGCGGTAGGTGTGCAACGGCTCCACGCCAAGGTAGACAGCCGTGCGCTCCGGTGACTCGGTGGCGGCACGATCGAGAAGCAGGGCGATGTTCATGCCGGGCCAGAGACAAGTTCCGGTTCGGTCGCCGCGCGGACCTCGGATTCGGTGACGCCTGGCGCAGACTCCACCAGCCGGAAACCTACGTCTGTGACATCCCGCACGGCAGGATCAGTGGTGATGCGATGGACGACGCGCTCCCCAACCAGCGGCGACAAGAGCTGTTGTGGCGGAGGCGCCGGTTGGCGATCCTTCATCGCTTGGGCGTAGTGCGCGAACCAGTTCAGCATCTCGGGGTTGCTGAGGGTGCCGGTGTTAGCGACCTCGTCGACCGGTATCCCTTGCAGGATTCGTTTGACGGGCACTTCGAGTCTCTTCCCGGTACGCGTACGAGGCACTGAAGCTATTTCGACGACGGCGTCGGGGACATGCCGGGGTGAAAGCTGAGTGCGGACTGCGCTGGTGATGCGGGCACAAAGGTCGTCGTCCACGGTCACCCCATCGGCCGGAACGATGAAAAGCGGCATGTGGTAACCGCCGTCGGGTTGTTCGACGCCGATGACGAGGCTGTCGGCGATGTCGGGGATCTGGTCGATGACCGCGTAGATGTCGGCCGAGCCCATGCGGACGCCCATGCGGTTGAGCGTGGAGTCGGAGCGTCCGGACACGATGATCGACTGGTCAGGGTTGATAGTGATCCAGTCGCCGTGACGCCAAACTCCTGGATAAGTGTTGAAGTAGCTGTCGTGGTACCGGCTGCCGTCGTGGTCGTTGAGGAAGTAGAGGGGCATGGAGGGCATTGGCTTGGTGACGACGAGTTCGCCTTCGCGCCCTACGACGGGGTGTCCGTCGTCATCCCATGCCTGCAGGGCGACGCCGAGTGCGGGTGCCTGTAGCCGGCCGGGGTAGACGGCCAGGAGCGGAGTTGCACCGGCAAGGGCAGAACAGATGTCGGTACCACCGCACACCGATTGCAGCCAAACGCCGGGTTTGACGTGGTCGCAAGTCCACTGCCAAGCGTCGGGTGGCAGGGTTGACCCGGTCTGAAGGATGGAGCGCAGCGCGCCGAGGTCGAGATGGACCGCGGGGGTGGACTGCGCCTTGTTGCCGGCGATGAGGTACCCGGCTCCCACCCCGATTGCTGTGGTGCCGGTGGCCTCGGCGACGCGCCATGCTCCGTCGATGTCAGGGTAGGTGGGGCTGCCGTCGTAAAGGACGATCGTGGCGCCGAGCAGTAGGCCGCCGACCATGAAGTTCCAGACCATCCAGCTGGTGGAGGTGACGAAGAAGAACCGGTCATCGGCATTCAGGTCAGCTCCGAGGCTGAGGGCCTTAAGCAGCTCGATGGTGATGCCGCCATGGCCGTGCACGATGCCCTTGGGCGTTCCGGTCGTGCCGGAGGACCACAAGATCCACAGCGGGTGGTCGAAGTCGAGGTCGGCAAATGCGAGCGTGCCGGGCGTGCTCAGCGCGTTTTCCCACCTCAGTTCGCCGACCAAGGGACTGGTGATCCAGGGCTCACGGTTCTGGGAGTGGAGGTAGTTGACGGTGAGCAGGTGCCGGACCGAGGGCAGGTCGGAAACGAGGTCGGCGACGGTGGCACGACGGTCATACTCCTTACCCCCATAGCGGTAGCCATCGGCGGCGATAAGAACGGTGGGGGCGGCCTGCCGCAGCCGGGCGAGCACGCTGGGGGTGCCGAAGTCCGGAGACGCGACGGTCCACACTGCGCCAATGCTGGTGGTGGCCAGCATCCCCACGACGGCTTCGGCGATGTTGGGAAGATACCCGGCAACGCAGTCGCCGGCGCGGACTCCCAGGCCGCGCAGCGCCGCGGCGATCGCGGCTACCTGACGACGGAGTTCGGCGTAGGTCACGCCGACCGGGGCGTGGTCCTCGCTGACACAGATCAGGGCGGTGGTGTCGTCGTCGCCAGAGAGCAGGCAATGCTGCGCGAAGTTGAGCTTCGCGCCGGTGAACCACTGTGCACCTGGCATGGTCGGATCGGCCAGGACCTCATCGTAGGAGGTGATGGTGTTCAGTTTGTAGTAGTCCCAGATGCTGCCCCAAAAACCGGGCAAGTCGTCAACGCTCCACTGCCACAGGTCGCGGTAGTCGGTGAACGTCCGCCCGCGGGTGTCTGTGAGCCAGCTCAGGTAGGAGGTGATGTTGGCGTGTTGCAGGCTTTGTGGCGTCGGCTCCCAGAGTGCGGCCGACACAGCAACGTCCTGTGTGCGTGGCTCCATGTGGTCGGCCTGGACCGCTGTGGAAGTGACCTCGTCCAAGCTCTTCGGCTGCGTCATCGCTAGCGCGCCATCAGAGCGTTGACATATTGGTCGATCTCGCCAAGGACCGCTGGACTCACACGTGCCCAGGCAGAAGAAGGTCGACCTTTATCGAGAATATTCAGTGCACCTTGATGTGTGGCTTCATAACCGGACGTGTCAGCGTAGAGAACATCTGCCCGACCGATCAGGGAGGCATCGCGTTGCTTCATGGAATCTTCCTTCTAATTGGCGTCCGATAGCTTCGGGTGGACCTGACTCTCACGGTCCACGTTTCTTCTCCTTCATAGGCCGGTGGGGCCCTCAGACCAGTTTCGCCAGCTGTGACAGCACCGTCTCCGGCACGGCGTGAGCGGGGATCTCAGCGAAGAGGAAGTCGCCTGAGGAGGCGCTCGTGGCGTCGGACAGCCAGTACTCCTGCGGCACCACGGTTCCGGTCACCGCAGATCCGAGAATGTCCACCCCATCGCGCATGCGCCGCGCGAGCGCCCACCGATAGTTACCGGTGACGTTGGAGACCGGGGCGTATGCCGAGCTGTCCACCAGCGGCAGCGCACCGTTCCCTGTCCAGCGCTCGTCCATGATGAGCATCGATACCGGCAGCAGTGACATCCGGCGCAGCCAGTCGGCGACGTAGATCGCAGCATTCTCGGCGTGGTCGGCGTCGAGGTCGGTCACCGTGCCGGCGCCGCTGAACTGGTGGGTGAGTGCCAACCAGAGCATGGGCGATGGCATTTGTAGCACCAGGGGGGCAGCTGATGTCTGGGCCACAATGCTGGCCAGCTCGAGGGCCGCGTTCGTAATGCTCTCGTCCGCAAGCAGGGTCCTGAGCGCGTATCCGGTGCGCGACCTGGCAGACAGGGATGATCTCAGCGCCTCGTTGGTGGTGACAGCGTTGGAGTACAGCAGGCCCAGGTCGAGCAGTGTCGCGTCCGGTTTCAACAGTCCTTGCGCCCGCCCGAGGAACTGTGAGTAGGCCACCGGGTCGGCCCACGGGACCTGCTGACCTTGCAGAATCACGGCCTGCGCATATCGATGGTGGTCGATGATGACCGCGGTGCCGCGGCCAGATGGCGGGGCGGAGACGAGCGAGGCGAGTGCAGTGGCCATGGAAGCTCCTTAGGACGTGAGTGCGTAGTGGGAGGGCGATGTGATGGGCTGGGAAAGATTGCCCTCCTGTGGCGTCACCCTGGGGCTCGGAGCTTCGGGGTGACGCCACGGCGGTGTGGCGGATCAGGACTTGCGGTGGATGTGTTTGCCCTGCTCTTCCTCGAGCTCGCGCACCCGTGACTCGAGGTTGGCGACTTTGAGGTCTCGGCGGTCCGGGAGCATGATGATCGGCATCTGTGAGATCGGGACGGCGACCCGCTTGGGTCCGGTGATGTCGAAGACCGTTGCCGTGAGGTCCTCGGTCTCGTCGCCCCAGGAGCCGTAGTACAGAAGCTCCTTCGGTGGCTCGGTGGTCACGAACCCCTTCACGAACTCGGCGTAGGGCTTGCCCCGCTCGAGTCTGTCCTTCCGGGCCTGTAGACGCAGTTGTTTGGTGCCCTCGACGTCCAGAACGAGCGTGTTGGTGTCGTAGGCGACGGCGAAGATGTCGCGGGCCACCTTGTGGGTGATCCGGTTGAGCTCAACGTCCTTCACGACAGCCTGCGGGCTTCGTTCAAGAACGTCGCCGTAACCGCCGCCGGCGCCTTGGCTGATCATGTACAGCTCGCCGTCCTGTGCGACGTCGAACTGCAGCCCCATATGGCTGGTCATGTACTGGCCACCCTCGAATGGCTGGTCGTTCATGACCTTCTCCATGGACAGGTCGAACCTGCTGGGGTCCTTGCTGAGAATGTCGTAGACGTTGACGCCCTTGACCAGGGCAAGCGGGTACGTGCCGCAGCCATAGCCACCGAACGTGCCGTAGACGGAGGAGAACTTCGCGCCCGAAGTCACGGTCATGAAGCCCCACAGGGGTGTTCCCTCGCTGGCCACGATCATCTCGTAGCCCATACCGCCGGTTTGTTTGCCGAAACCCATGTTGTCCCGGACCAGACGCTTGGAGACCAGTTGCATGAAGGGCACCTCTTCCTCCATGACCTCCTGTTCGGCAAGGTCGGCCATGGCGCAGAACAGCGGGGCGACCGCGTCCTCGCCATCCATGAATGCTTTGCCACCGCCTGACATGCCGTTCAGATCCGCACACAGGTTGCCGACCTGGTCACCGTGCTGGGTGACACCACCCCACAGGAACGTGTTGATCTGGTTGAACCACGGCGCGATGACGTTGGAGAACTTCTCCGGGTTGGAGAACTGAAGCTTGGCCCAGGACGACTGCAGGGCCGAGAAGCCACGGAAGGACGCCTGCAGAGACTGGCCCATCGGGGCGTCATAGCCAGCGTCGGCCCATGTGTGCTCGTCGGAGATGATCTCGATGGGGCTCATGACCGAGGTGCACCGGGGCAGGTCCGGCCACCAGAAGGCCAAGAGCGCCTGCACCATCGTGGACTTGGTCGAGCACAGCGGCGCGTTGATGGCACGGTTGAGGATCTCTGGACCAGTGCCGCGCAAGTCAACGGTCATCTTGTCCCCCTTGACCGTCACCTTGCAGGAGAACTTGATCAGGATGTTCTCCTTGAGCGTCGAGTCCGAGAACTGGTTGAAGCGCACGGTGCCGTCGGGCAGCTCTTTGATCCTGCGGCGAACCTCTTGCTCGACGTCCTCGACGGTGATGCGAAGGCCTGCGATGAAAGCGTCGACACCGACCTCGTCAATGACCTTGTCGACGCGCTCCATGATCCTCTCCACTGCGCCGATCTTGACCTTGAGGTCTGCCAGCTGCAGCTTCGGGTCGCGCACCGAGTGCTGCAGGAATGTGACCAGGTCGCGACGCAGCACACCCTTCTCCATGATCTTGAACGGGCTCATCCTGAGCCCGTCGTCGAAGGGCGTCTCAGATCCCGAGGGCATGCCACCTGGCTCGCACGCCCCGTTCTCCCCTTCGTGGATCGTGGCGGCGATCCAGCCGATGATCTGGTCGTCGCGGATGATCGGCGTGATCATCGACTGGTCTGTGTTGTGGATGTTGCCGTAACGGGCATCGTTGTGGATGAATCCATCCCCGGCGTGGATGCCCACCGTCGGCTCGTCCTTCCAGTACTTCATGATGTACCGGATCGGGTGGTGCAGGATGGCCGAGAAAGCGATCACCCCGCGAGAGGACAGGTAGGTCACGTCGCCCGACGCCGTATAGATGGCCGTGGTGAGGTCGCCCCACTTGGCACCAGGTGCCGCGCCCATCGCCTCGATCATCTCGTAGCCCTCGTCGAGGGCACCTTCGAGACGCTTGCGGATACGGTCGGCGGCCCGCGAATCCAGGCCCTTGGCGATGCACCTGTCCTCGAGAGGCGTGCGACCGGAGATGCTGTGGTCGCGCATGATCGCGGGGTCGGGTCCCAGGAAGATCGTGGTGTCGTCCATGAACTGGTTGACCCACTCGTGCTCCTGCGCCGTTAGATCCGTGCTCGCAGACTCGTCAATTGCAGTCATTTCGCTACTCCTGTAGGTCGTAGGGGGTTTAGTCGCGCAGGAACCACACGGCACCTTGTTGGGTGGGTTCCAGGCGCCAGCCGGGCTCGACGAGGTACGTGGTGTTTTCGGTGATGACGATGGCGGGGCCGATGATCTTGTGTTGGTCGGTCAGGGCTGCGGCGTCGTAGATCGGCGTGTTCACGGCGGTGTCGAGCGCGACGAAGTGGACCTCGCGATGGCTCACCGGCGTTGGGCTGGTCCGATTGGCCTCGTGTTGGAGGGACTCGAACTTCACAACGTCGCCGTCGACGGACGAGGCAACCCGGATCGTCTGGACCCGGATACCGGCCTCAGGAGCCGCCGAACCCTCGCCATACCGCTTCCCGTAGATATCGGAGAAGGTCTTGATCATCTGCAGGACGTCGCCGACCCCCTGGATCCGGTTGATGTCAAAGACCACAGCCGTCGTCACGAGCTGGTTGCCGTAGCGCATGTCCATCTCCAGGCGATACAGCACGTCCTCGGGATCAAACCCCTGGCGAACCAGGTCCTCCCGGCCTTTGGCCTCGAGCTCCTCCACGACGGCATTGAAGCCGTCATAGTCGTCGTACAGGCCGCGGGTGGTCGCGTTATACATCACGACGTGCGCACCCCGCTCGTGAATGTGCAGCTGCTTCATGTTGCCCGCGCCCAAGGCCGAGAACACCGATGCGAACGGCGGTGCAAGGACCTTCTTGATACCGGCGAAGTCCGCCACGCCACATGCGTGCAGCGGTCCGTTGCCTCCGTAGGCAAGCATCGTGAACTCTTCCGGCAGGTAGCCACGGACGCGCAGCTCCTTGGTCATTCCGATGGCCATCTGCTCGTCGACACCGCGCTTGATCTCCTTGGCGACTTGGATGACGTCCATGTCCAACTCGTCACACAGCGTCTCCTCGATTGCGAAGATGGATCGTTTCGGGTTGAGCTTGATGACCCCGTTGGCGTAGTTGTCAGGGTCCAGGTATCCCAGCAGAAGGTCGGCGTCGGTGACCGTGGCGTGGAGTCCGCCCCGGTCATAGCAGGCCGGCCCGGGATCGGAGCCCGCCGACTGCGGGCCGAGATTGACGCCTTTGTGGATCCGGTCGTACGAGGCGATGGAGCCACCACCCGCACCCAGGGTGAGCAGATGAATCATCGGCACGGACACCAGCCATCGGCCGATAGTGGGCTGGAAGTCGTAGTGCTTGATGCCACCTTGGGGCACCAGCCCGACGTCAAAGGAGGTGCCTCCCATGTCGGTCGAGACGACGTGACCGAGTCCGCTGGCGTTGGAGAGGTGCTCGGCCGCGCCGACACCGGCGATCGGCCCGGAGTGGATCGTCTGCAGTGAATCCGTGGAGTTCATCTGCGCCATGCCGCCGGAGTTGTGAATGACTAGCATCGGCTTGTCATAGCCAGAGTCGCGAAGGTTGTTCGCGAGCTGGCTCAGGGCGTGGAACATGATCTCGTGCAGGTAGGCGTCCACGATGGTGGCGGTGGCCCGCACGTACTCACCCTTACGACCCGACACCTGATGCCCGAGCAGGACGGGGATGGCTCCCAGCTCATGCGGCGGGTACTCCTCCAGGATGATCTCCTGGATCCGCAGCTCGTGCTCGGGGTTCTCCGTCGCGTTGGTGAGCGAGACGACAATCGCCTCGGCCCCGGCATCGACGAGCTCGCGGACCATGTTGCGAACGTCCTTCTCCTGGACCGGGACGACGATCCTTCCCGCGGAGTTGACCCGCTCTTTGACGGAGCGGATGAGCTGACGCGGAACCAGTGGCTCTGGCCTTTCGGCCGCCGGCAGGTTCTGCTGCATCGCGGGGTCCAGCCCTTCGCCGTAGCCACGGCCACGCGAAAGCGGGATGGTGTCCTCGAAACCGTGGGTCACGAGGGCACCGACCTTGGGGCCCTTCAGCTCAATGAGGGCGTTGGTGCCCAACGTTGTTGCATACCTCACCGAGTCGACCTCGGTGAGGACCTGATCGCGTCCCAGCCCGGCGCGGCTGCAGGCCAGGTCAAGGGCCTCGTTGAAGCCGACGGCAAGGTTGTGGTGGGTGGTCAAGGCCTTGGCCTCGATGTATTGCTCGTCCCAGACGAAGAAGCAGTCGGTGAACGTGCCGCCGATGTCGACAGAAATGCGTTTCATGGTGGTGGTCTCCTTCCTGGCTCAGCGGTTAGTGGGTATCTGCGACAGCGTGGGTGTGCCGTGCGACGTCGTCACCGGGTCCGTAGGCAATGGCCGTCATCGGGTCGGTGCCGCGCTCCTCCCACTGGGCGCGCAGGGCCTCGACATCAAAGAGCATGTCCACGGTCGGCGGATGGCCCGGCGGTACGTATTCGGTCTCGATCTGGGTGGCGCAGCCCGGGCAGTAGAACTCGAGGATGCGGCAGTAGTCCGGGTCCGGGGAGAAGGTGAACTCGTAACGCTCCGGATCGATGATCGGTTGGTGAATCTCGCGCGGGTCGCGGTCGTAGACGAGCGTGCCCTCCTTGTAGTTGCCGTGGGCATCGCCAAGGTCGTACTCACACACCCGGCAGACCCACTTCTCGGTGTCCAGGTCGATGAACAAGTACTCGGTCATCGGAACTCGCATGGTCGTATTGCCTTTCGTGAGCTAAGGGACCGTGGTCAGTGGATGTCGGTGAGCATGAGGTCGCCGGCGGCGGTGACGTCGAACTTCCAGCCGTCCAGTACGCGGGCGGTGAAGAAAGATCCTTCGACGATGGACGGACCGAGAGCAGTCGCGCCCGGCTTCTGATCCAGCAACGTGTAGACCGGGACCTCGTCGACCTGGGTGGCGCTCGAACGCACCTGCCGGGTTCCCGAGGCCACTGCGGGACGGGCTGCGAGCGATGTGCTGGCGGCCAGGCTCGCGTGCGGCATCTCATGGGTCACTTCGAGCTTCAGCGCAACCGACCTGCCAGCGCCGACAGAGGGAGCGTCTCCGTACAAGTAGGGAATGACCGACACCAATGTGCCGTCCGGCTCCTCCACGACCAGGCTCCATTGCAGCGTGCAGGCTTCCAGCTCGTACCCCTCCTGGAACATGTCGCGTTGGGCACGCTCAACCAAGATGTCGTGTACCGACTGGGCGGCCTCGATCGAGGGCTGGGAGAGGCCGACCTCGTAGTTCTGACCGATGTCGGAGAAACTGATCCCGAAGGCCGAGAAAACGGCCGCGAGCTTGGGGATGAGCACGGTCTTGACGTTGTTCAGGCGCGCAGCCCCGCAGGCGCTCATGGGCCCGGCACCGCCGAAAGCCGCGATCGTCGTGTCCGCGGGGTCCTCGATGGCGGTGGCGAATGCCTCGGCAATCCTCGCGAAGTAGCCTGCCTCCATCTGGATGAGGGCCTCTTCGAGGCCGACTCCCAGAGGTTCGGCCACCGTCGCGAGGATGACTGCTTTCGCCCGCTCGGCATCTAGTGCGAAGCCGCCGTCAAGGTAGGTCGCCGGGTCGAGGACGCCCAGCAGCAGGTTGACGTCGGTGATCGTGGCGCTCTTGCCACCGAAGCCGAAACAGGCGGGTCCGGGTGCGGCACCGACGCTCTCGGGGCCGACGATGATCCGGCCTTCCGTCACCGTGATGACTGAGCTGCCGCCCACACCATTGGAGTGCACGTTGCTCATGGGGAATGAGATCGGAACGCCCTTGATCGAGCCACGACGGTCGACCGCAATCTGGAAGTCCTTGACCGAACCGACGTCGGTGGTCGTCCCGCCAACGTCGATCATCAGAACGTGCTTCAGGTCGTATGCCTTGGCCAGGGCGCGAGTGCCCTCCAGTCCAGCTCGGGGACCCGACGAGTACGTCTTGAGCGCGACCGACTTGGCCACCCGTGACGAGGCGCCGTCGTTGCGGTAGATCAGCAGCGGGTTCTGGACGCGGAGCGAGCGAAGCCGGTCTTCGGCGTGGTACAGGAAACGTTCCATCGTCGGGTGCAGGAAGGCGTTGATGACCCCAGACCAGATTCGCCGGGAACGCACCCGGTCTGCGGTGAACTCCCAGGAGTAGAGGACGGGCACAGAGCCCAGCAGGTGGCGCGGGAACTTGCGCAGGAGGATGTTGCGCAGCCGCCGCTCACCCGGACCGTCGGCGTCGCCGACCGCAACGACGATACGGGCGGCGCCATCGGTCGTGAGCTTGTTGACCTGCTGTACGAGGTCGAAGATGAGAGCATCCTCTTCAGCGTTCGGGTCGATGATCGCAACCCGCGGACCGATGAGGGCATCGAAGAGGCTGGCTTCGGCCTCGGTGGATCGCAGTTCGGCAACAACCGCGGGGTCGTCGGTGACCAGACCGACGCGCGGGCCCTTGCGTTCCACCAACGCGTTGGTGCCCTGCGTCGTGGAGTAGCGGATGTGTTTGGTGCTGTGCAGCAGCGCCTCGAGGTCCGGGGAGCCGAAGACGCTCTCCGATGCCTTGGTGAGTCCGTCGAAGAGGCACTTGGACAGGTCGAAAGGTGTCGTCAGCGTCTTGGCGTAGTTGAAGTTCTGCCCATCCCAAACACAGATGTCGGTGAGCGTGCCGCCGTTGTCGATGTTGATCAGACGTTCCATGGTGTTCCCTTACGTTGTCCGAGGGATGGTGTGTCGTTCGCGTCTCCCGTGGCTCCTGGGAGGACTGACAACAAAGGTGCGCCCGAACTGTGCATGAGACCTGTTTCACATTGGCACACCCCCGAAAGGCCACAGAACGCCATCGGCACTTCCTTGAGGATCAGTCGCGATGCATCCTTGGGAGGTCATGGGGACAGTAGAGAGAAGGACTCGCATGGTGGATGTCGCAGATCGGCGCCGGCGTATCATCGCCGCACGCGCTGGATTCCTAGCCACGGGGTCCGCGCACGAGAGTGCGGTCCCCAACGTCGTCGCAGCGTCCTGGCAGCGCTCGCGCAGTGCCGGCGTCGATGAGAAGTCCACGGCCTCTTTTCACGCCGATCTGGACATCTCGTCGCGGCTGGTCCGCTGCTCGAGGCCGATCATTGATCGGTTGAGCGAAGAGACCGCGGACATCCCGCTGAGCATCGTGGTAACCGACGGCAAGGCACGGTTGCTCACCCGCGTCGACAACTCCCGCACGAACGGCCGACTGTTGGACAACCTCTCGTTCGCGCCGGGGTTCGACTACGGCGAAGCGGGCATGGGAACCAACGCCGTCGGGACGGTCTTCGAGTCCGGGCAACCGATCCAGATCGTGGGACCGGAGCACTTTCATGAGCTGCTCCAACCCTTTGCCTGCTCGGGCACCCCAATCCGTAACCCGCTCAGTGGCCGCATCGAAGGCGTCCTGGACATCAGCTGCCTGGTCGAGCACTCAAGCCCGCTGATGCATGCGTTGGTCCGCTCCGCAGCCCATGACATCGAGCGCAACCTGCTGATAGACCGCAGCCAGTGCCAGCAGGCGCTGTTCGAGACGTTCATCCGCGCCGACGCACGAAGCCGAGGTGGCGTCATGGCCGTTGGCGGCACCATCGTG
>Ga0209540_10001991_pt1 | contig 14788 bp, 12 predicted proteins | sample BarGraIncu01121A_FD_184501 | JGI IMG/M metagenome (GOLD analysis project Ga0209540, IMG submission 184501) | Arctic peat soil microbial communities from Barrow, Alaska - Barrow Graham LP Incubations 011-21A (SPAdes) (version 2) | ecosystem: Environmental > Terrestrial > Soil > Wetlands > Peat... | reverse complement strand
CGATCTTCTCCTCACCCGACGAGAAGGCGATCACCATGTCGGCATGGGCGAAAGCCGATCCCGACAACCTCGTCACCACAGCTGCCGGAGAGCTCGCCGGCACCACCACGAGTGCGACGTACGGGGCGCCATACAACAGCAACGGTGAGGGCCAGAAGCTTGGGCCACTGCCCCTGCAGAAGTGGGGTGGAGTCCGAGTCCCCATTGACTCCGCCGACCTGGTTCTGGGCCCCCTCAGCAACGTCAGTGGCGACCCCGCAATCAGCTCAGCCCTGGCGACGTGGAAAGCAGCGACCCCCGAGCAGCGGACCAAGTGGGCAACCGCCTACACGGACGCCATCGGCACGGCGGCAGCCGATGGCGAACCAGCCACAGGAGCCGGTGGCGAGGTAGCGAAGGTCGCCAAGGGTGGTGACTACGGTCCGGTACCAGCACTCTCGGCCGGCTTGTTGGCACTGGCCAAGACAGGCGGGCTCGAGGGCGCACTCACCTCGTCGGGCAACTTCTATGGCAGCGACACGACCAAGTCTCTGCTGCTGCTGGCCGACGGGGCCTATCTCGAGGACCAGGCAGTCGCGCAGAACCTCGGCGGAGACCAGTGGGGCATGATGAATGAGGTGGGGAACGCCCCCGGCCAGCCCTGGATGTGGCTCTACACGTTCTGGTACCAGGTCAAGCCCTTCTCGACCTCCGACAACGCCGACGTGCAGGTCTGGGCCTTGATGATGTTGCTCACCCTTCTGCTGATGTTCCTGCCGTTCATCCCAGGGCTACGCTCGATCCCCCGCTGGATCCCCATCCACCGGTTGGTCTGGCGCGACTACTACCGCAGGGTCAAACACCCCTGACACCCCACACCGCTGAAGGCCCGTCTCCGCTGAGGCATGGGAAACGATCAGGTCAGAGGCATTCGCGCCTCTGACCTGATCGCGTGCCCGGAAGTAAGGCTGGCCTTTCGACTCTGCGCTTGGGCCTCCGGGTGACAATTAGCCTGTGACTCGTCTGCGTGCAGGCAAAGAGATGCTGCTCTTCTCCGCATCCACCGTCCTGCTGCTCGCCGGAGGCCTGGCGTGGCTGTTGGCTGCCCAGACTCCGGCGGACGTCCTGTGGTACGCAGGAAACCTGCTGGGCCTGGGCTTCTCGGTCGTCTGGACTGTCAGCGCGATCCGGCGCCGCCAGCTCAGCGTCGACGTCATCGCGGTGCTCGCCCTGGCCGGCGCCATTGCGGTCAAGGAGCCCTTCGCGGGCGCCATGATCACGGTGATGCTCGCGAGTGGGCAGCTCCTGGAGGCCCGAGCGGCGGCGCGGGCACGACGTGAGCTGAGCCTGCTCGTCGAGCGAGCCCCTCGCACGGCCCGGCGCCTCGTCGAGGGTGGGGTCGTCGAGATCCCGGTGGACGACGTCGTCGTCGGTGACCTCCTTCTTGTGGGCACAGGAGAGATCGTCCCGGTTGACGGACGGCTTCGCGCCGCCGCTGTGCTGGATGAGTCCGCTCTCACCGGGGAGCCGCTTCCCGTCGAGCGCGTGGCTGGCGACGGCGTCCGTAGCGGCGTGGTCAACGCGGGGAAGGCAATCAACCTGGTCGCGACGTCACTGGCCGCGGAGTCCACCTATGCCGGGGTGGTGCGCCTGGTCGAGCAGGCCCAAGCCTCGTCAGCGCCGTTCGTCCGGGCCGCCGATCGGTTCGCCATCCTCTTCGTGCCCCTCACGCTCATCCTTGCGGGTGTGTCGTGGGCACTCACCGGAGACCCTGTCCGCGCCGTCGCCGTGCTCGTGGTCGCGACGCCGTGCCCACTGTTGCTCGCGGCCCCGATCGCGATCATGTCCGGTCTGAGCCGCGCCGCGCACATCGGCGTCGTCATCAAGGGCGGCAGCGCCCTCGAACGACTGGCCGCCGGGCACGTCATGCTGTTCGACAAGACCGGCACACTCACCCAGGGGCACCCGGTTCTGGCTGACGTCGTCACGGCGGGCGACCAGATGCATGCGGACGAGGTACTACGGCTCGCCGCCTCCCTGGACCAGGTGTCGGCGCACGTCCTGGCGAGCGCCATCGTCACCGGCGGCACCCGCCGCGGGCTTGCTCTGGAGATGCCCGAGGACGTCCAGGAAGTGCATGGGTACGGTCTCGAGGGGACCGTCGGCACCCACCAGGTCAAGCTTGGCAAGGCCTCATGGATCGTCGGCGACAACGCGCCGCCGTGGGTACGTCAGGTGCGTCGTCGCGCCGACCTGGACGGCTCCCTGACAGTATTCGTAGCCGTCGACGGCAAGCCTGCAGGCGCGTTCCTCCTTGAGGACGAGATCCGGCCCGACTCACCCCGTATGGTTCGCGCGCTGCGCGTGGCCGGGGTCACGCGCGTCGTCCTGGTCACCGGAGACCGTGCCGACATCGCGGACATGGTCGGGCGCATCGTGGGCGTCGACACCGTGCTGGCCGACTGCGACCCTGCGGACAAGCTCGCCGCGATCGAACGCGAGTCGGCGCACGGCGCGACGATCATGGTCGGTGACGGCATCAATGACGCTCCAGCTCTCGCGGCAGCCGGGGTCGGGGTGGCGCTTGCCTCGCGAGGAGCGACCGCGTCGTCCGAGGCAGCCGACGTCGTACTGACGGTCGATCGGGTCGACGCTTTGGCCGACGCTATCCTCATCGCCCGGCGCTCGAAGGGGATCGCGCTGCAAGCCGTCCTCATCGGTATGGGCCTCTCACTCGTCGCGATGGTCATCGCCGCACTCGGGCTCCTGCCACCCGCGGCGGGAGCGGTCGTACAGGAGGTCATCGACGTACTGGCTATCGGCATCGCGTTGCGGGGGGTGCTACCAGGCAAGGTGCACACGATCGCGATGGCCCCGGCGGACGTCGCCACCGCGCTCCAGCTGCGTGCCGAACACGACGCCGTGCTGCCGTTGATCGAGAAGATCCGATCCTCGGCCGACGGACTCTCCAAGAGCACCTCCGATCTTGCCCCGGTTCGTACGCTGCTGGACCGGCTGGAGGGCGAGCTCCTTCCACACGAACGGGCCGACGAGAAGCTCCTCGTCCCGCTCGTGGGCCGAGCCCTCGGGGGGACGGACGCGACCGCGGCGATGAGCCGCACCCACGCGGAGATCGAGCACCAGGTCGGAAAACTACGACGGCTTCTCGCTGAACTCGACTTCGAGACCACCCAACCCGAGGACATCGTCGAGCTCCGGCGCCTGCTCTACGGGCTGTATGCCGTGCTCAGGCTGCACAACGCACAGGAAGCAGAGGGAGCCTTCAGTCTCGTGCCGAAGGGGGCCGGGAACGGTCACGTAGCAGAGCCGGCCGGGCGCACAGCAGTGAAGGCCGAGGGGAAGGCCTCCCGGTAGGAACGCCACCGACCGGCCGGGGTCTCAACGCTTTCCGCCGCCAGTATCGCCCTACCGATCGCACGGGTGAAGCAGTCGCCGCCAGCATCCAGCAACGCGTGGAATGCCAGCGGATCTGGTGCCCCACGCTCCCCTGTCGCCATGCTGAACACCGTGTCACCGTCGAACATCGTGTGGACCGGGCGGATGGCGCGCGCCATGCCATCGTGGGCGATGCCAGACACCTTGGAGCACTGGGCCTTGCTCAGCCTCGCATCAGTTGCCACGACCCCGATGGTGGTGGCAAGGACAGCTCCCCGACCACCCGGACCACCCGGGCCACCGGCCGCGTTGACGGCCGCGCGCGCAGCCACGACCTCATCAACGTCAGGGAGCAAGAGCTGGGTGAAGTCCCCGGGCAGGCCGAAACGGGCGGCATACAGCTCACCGGTAGCTGGGTCGACGCAGGACCCAGACGAGTTGACGACCACGAGCGCGGCCACTGTCGTGCCGTCTGCCAGGACAACGCTGGCCGAGCCCACCGCGCCCTTGAGCCCCCCAGCCAAGGCGCCCGTGCCGGCTCCCACCACCCCGATCGGCACCGGTCCGGCGGGACTGGACCGTGTTGACTCAGAGAATGCTGCATCGTAAGCCTCTGCGCCCATGGCAGCTCCAGGACGCTTGGTGAAGTCGCCGCCTCGACCAAGATCGAAGATGACAGCGCCAGGCACGATCGGGACAACCTCACCCGGCCCACCAACCGGGTAGCCGACCCCCGCCTCGAAGAGCCGCTGCATCACCCCGTCGGAGGCCGCGAGCCCGAAGGCACTTCCACCCGACAACACGATGGCGTGAATCCTCTCGACCAGGTTGCGCGGGTCAAGGGCATCGGTCTCTCGGGTGCCGGGTCCACCTCCGCGAACGTCAACCCCGGCAACGGCGCCGCCTTCGGGGGCCAGGACAACCGTGGTACCGGACAGCCAACCGTCAACGCGGCGATCGGCATGGCCCACCCGGATGCCGGCCACGTCGGTCAGGCTGTTGGTCGGGCCGAGTTGCAGGTCGGTCATCGATGCTCTCCTCAGATGGTTCCTGCCGTGCCTGGGATGGTCCCCACCATCACCGCCCGCCCGCTAGGCGGCCAGGCACCCGGCGTCCACCATGAGACCGGACTCCACCAGTCGCCTCAGGAACTCGACAAGTGCAGCGTCCGGAAAGGTCACGCGAGAGGCGTCGAACACCACGGTCACGCCGATCCGTCCCAGACACAGCCGCAGGCCGTCGAGGTCCGCGACCCGGTCATGGTGCCTGTGGTCCGGCAGCTGTAGCACCACCGAGTCAGCTTGCCACCGCACCGCTCCGCCAAGACCCCGGACCAGCACTTCAATGATGCCGGTCCACCCGGGGTCAACCACGGGACTCATCTCGACCAAGGCGTTCATCTCGACCAAGGCGTTCATCACGGCCCTACTCTCATGAGCGTCAGCAAGCCGCGTCGCTCGGTTCGTTCGCACGTCATGCTGACCTCCGATGGACCAAGGAAGAGTCTCTGCTTCGATGGTGAAGCAACAGCGTCCGCACCGCAATGAGCCATTGGCACTAGTACCCCGCACTGGTGGACATCGTCAGTCGCTTAGCTATCTTGGCGAAGTACTGGTCAGTCGCAGTCAGTCGTTGACGAGAACTGGGACGATGCCGGAGGACGAGTCAGCGGGCTCGTAGGGGCACGCAGAGTCCTCTCCGAGCGGGTCACCACTGGCGGCGAAGGCACGAGCGCGCGAGCCTCCGCACATGTCGGCGTACTCGCAGCGGCCGCAGCGACCGGTGAAGTCGGCGTCCCTGATCCGCCGCAGCAGCGGGTCGTCACGGTAGATCGTCGCGATCGACTGATCGCGCACATTACCCAGCGGCAGCGGGAGGAACCCCGCCGGGTTGATCTCACCGTCATGGGCGACGAAGAGGATCCCCTTGCCGTCACGGGTGGATGCGGTCTGCGCCCTGTGCCGCCCGGCCGTCGGCCCCATCAACGCCTCGAGCCGCCCGGACAACGTCTCGTACAAGGTGCTGGTCGGGGCTGGGTCGCCAGCCTGCCGGCGGTACACCACCCGGCGGAAGAACGGTGCCTCGACCGTGCGGACGATGAAGCCGTGCTGCGAGGCGTCATACAGGAAGTGGCAGATCTCCTCATGCTCCTGCGGGCTGACCGCGTCGGTGGCCACACCGCGCCCGACCTGGACCAGGAAGAAGACCTCCCAGATGTGTGCACCAGCGCGCGAGATCAGGTCTGCGACATCTGCGAGCTCATCGACGTTGGCCCGCATCACCGTCGTGTTGACCTGGACGGTCAGCCCAGCCGCGGACAGCGCACTGATCGCCGTGATGGTGTCCTCGAAGTGGCCTGGTATGCCGCGTACCCCATCGTGCGTGGCGGGCACCGCACCATCGAGGCTGATCGAGACCGCCTTGACCCCACTGGTGACCATCTTGTCGATCATCGCCGGGGTCAGGGACGGCGTGACCGACGGCGAGAGGGCCACCGGCACGCCAAGCCCGTTGGCGTACTCAACCAGGTCGAACAGGTCCGGACGCAGCAGGCAGTCACCACCGGTGAGCACGAGGATGGGGTAGGGACGCCCGAAGGCGGCGACCTGATCGATCAGGTCGAGGCCCTCGACGGTGGACAGCTCACCGGGCAGCGCCCCCGCGGTGGCGCTGGCCCTGCAGTGCTTGCAGGCCAGCTGACACGCGCGAGTGACCTCCCAGAAGACCAGCATCGGTCGTTGGTCGAAGTTCACCCGCGCGCGGGGCATCGGCGTCGTGATTCCAGTCATGAAGTCACCTCGGTAAGGGGCCGAACGTCGGCCTGGGGTGGAGAGACGTCTGCAGCGACGTCCTGGGCAGTGCGTTTGGCGTCAGCCACGCAGCTGGCCAAGCCGACACCGCGATAGGCGGCGCCGGTTAGGTATAGGCCGGGCAGGTGATGTATCGCCGAGTCCAGAGCGTCCAGCCGGGCCTGATGTCCGACCAGGTACTGGGGCATCGCCTGTGGCCAGCGCTGGATGCGCTGGTCGACAGGACCGGCAGTCAGGCCCATGGCCTCGACCAGCTCGTCATGCACCCGGCGCACCAGGGTCTCGTCGTCCATGTCCAGCCACCGGCGGTCGCCGCGGCGGCCCACCATGCAGCGAATCAGAACGAGGGTGTCGTCGGCCAGGTGAGGCCACTTTGCACTCGACCAGGTGCAACCCACCAGGAGCTTGCCCTCCTCCGGAGGGACCAGAAAGCCGGTACCGTCAAGGGGCCGACCCAGCACCGAGCGCGGATAGGCCAGCCAGATCGTGGCGACATCGACGTAGGGGATCTCGGCCAGCACCGTCGCCGCGTCAGGGGCCAGGTCGGCAAGCAGCCCGGCAGCGACGAACGCAGGGGTGGCCAGGACAACCGCGTCGGCCGCGATGCTCTGTCCGTTCGCCAGGTCGACGCGGTATCCGGTGCCGGCGCGCGCGATGAGGCACACGGGGCTGTCCAGCCGCAGATCGTCGCCGGCCAGCCTGGCCACCAGCGCCTCGACGAGCCGGCCCAGTCCGCCTGTCAGGGTGACCAGAACGGGGGCGCCCGTTGCCGGTGGGGCATGGCGGCGCATGGTGCGAAGACCCAGGTACAGGCTGCGGCTTCTTCGCGCGAGCGCCTCGATGTCGGGCACGGTGCTGCGGGCGCTGAGCTCGGCGGCCCGACCGGCGTGCACCCCACCGAGCAGCGGCTCGACCAGGCGATCGAACACCTGGGCACCAAGCCTCGGGACGACCAGGTCGGCGATCGACGGGTCGCCGGTGGCAGTGCGACGGCGCGGCAGCACCAGGTCCAGGGCCGCGCGCGCCAGGCCCACGGGTGACATGAGTCGCGACTTCAGCAGCGGCAGCAAACGGTCGGGAACCCCGAAGAGGGTGCCCGTCGGGAGCCTGCGCAGCCGGCCACGCGACCACACGTGGGCCCCCAGCGACGCCGGGGCCACAATCTGGTCGCCCAGCCCGAGATCCTCGAGCAGAGCAGCCATCGCGGGCGCGCGCACCAGCACGGCATCGGGCCCGGTGTCGACCAGGTGCCCGCTGAACTGCTGGTTGGCAACCTTGCCACCCAGCTTCGACCCACTCTCGACGAGTGTCAGCTGCACGCCGCCGCCGAGGAGACTGTGCGCGTAGTGCGCAGTCGCCAGACCGCTGACCCCGCCGCCGACGATCACGACCTGTGGTCGAGACTGCATCCCGCTCCTTCGACCCTCTGTTGACTGACACTCAGTTGAGTAACTACCTGTTGACGCGTTTGGGGACTCTCGGCACTCTGGGCGGCTTGGCATAGGCCTCGCGCATGTGATCCGTGGAGAGATAGTCGGCAATGCCGAGCAGGATAAGGGCGAAGCAAATCTGTTCCGTGATCATCCACAGCGGGTACAGCCCTGGAATGGCCGCGGTCACGAGAGCGACGATAGGAAAGATCTTGCTGAAGAGCCTCAGCCGCGAGTATGCCCAGTAGAAACCACGCTGGGCACGCCACGCGAAGTAGAACAACGTCATGGTCATGCCGAGAACGACGACCAAGCGCATCCAGACCACCCAGGCGACCTTATCGCCGCGCAGGAGAAGAACGACGGCCACGACCACGGCGGCAAGCCCCAGCAGGAGCCCGGCGGCCAGCAACCAGGTGATCGTGACAAACGCACGACGGGTCTTCGGGTCGGTGCGCATCTCCTCGGAGATGGTGTGGTCGGCATGTCGACCGCCCGCGAGGCGGTCGATCTCGAGAAGAACGCTCTCGACGTTCATGACCACTCCCTCCATGCGTCTGCGACTGAACTAAACAAGGTTAAGGTACGAAAGAGGGCAGCGCGCACAGCCCGGGAGCAGCTCCGGTCCGCTGGGACACCCCGAAGCGCAGCCGCGCCCGGCCACCGTGACCACCCCCAACCGCTCTGCGTGGTCCAGGACCGCTTGAACGAGGGACATCGACAGCCCGAGGCGAGTCGCGACCTGAGCCGGGGTCCCACCCCGCGCGCCGACGTCATCGAGCACCGCGGCCCACGCGCTCACAGCCGTGACCCCACCTGGAAGACCAGGACCGCAAGGACCCACGCGCCCGCGAGCTGCGCGACGAGGGCGGATGCCGTCGGCCGCCACCCGAACAGACGCCTCTGCTCGGCGAGGGCCGCAACGCATGGGGTGTAGGCGAGTACGAAGACCATGAACGCCAGCGCCGCCGCTGCACCGTGCCCACCAGAGGACTCGTCGAAGGACGCGCGCAGCTCCTCTCCCAGACTCCCCGGCCGCGCGGAGCCGCCCGGCTCGGCGACGGCATAGGACTGCGCGAAGGAGCCGACGACGACCTCCTTGGCCACGAAGCCCGTGATCAGCGCGGCGGAGGCGTGGTCGTTGCCGAAGCCGGCTGGCGCGAGCACCGGGGCGATGCCCGACGCCGCGCGACCGTACAGGCTGTCAGCCACCGGAACATCGCCAACGGCGTGCTGGCCGGTCGCGGGCAGCGCCATGAGCACCCAGACGACGAGCATGGTCCCGACGATGATCTTCCCTGCGCCGGTGGCGAACGCCCCGACGCGCATCCGGACCGACCTCCCCAGAGTGCGCAGGTGCGGACGCTGGTATGGCGGGAGCACCAGGATCAACGGCTCGGCGTGCACGTCACGAAAGGCCGTCCGGCGCAGCAGCAGCCCGCCGCCGAGCACCAGCAACACACTGGCCAGGTACATCGAGAAGATGACGGTGCCAGCGTGCTGGGGGAAGAACGCACCCGCCAGAAGCACGTAGACCGTCAGTCGGGCTGAGCACGACGTCAGCGGGATCAGCAGCCCAGTCAGCAGCCGTTGGCGGGCGTGCGGAAGGGTGCGGGTGGCTGCGAGGGCAGGCAGGTTGCAGCCGAAACCGACGATCAGCGGCAGCAGGGCACGCCCGTCAAGGCCCAGCGAACGCATCGCGCGGTCGGCGAGGAAGGCGGCCCGCGCCAGGTACCCGGAGTCCTCAAGGACACCGAGGGCCGCGAACATGACCGCCATGACTGGCAGAAACGTCAGCACCGTGCCAACACCGACGAGCAGACCGTCGACCAGCAGCCCCTGCACCCAGCCGTTGGCCAGACCCAGCAGGCCCAGCAGCCACGTGACACCCGAGGCCAGCGGCCCATTGACAAGGTGACCGATGAAGGCCTGCAGCGGCGCCGCGAACTTGGTCGTGAGCTCGAACAGCAACCACACGACCGCCAGGAACACGGGTGTGCCGGCCCACGGATTGAGCAGCACGGCGTCGACCCGGTCGGAGAAGGTGCGACGTAGGGGCCATGGCAAGAACCCAGGCAAGGACCCGGGCAAGGGCCGGCCGGAGGTGGCCGGAGCCCCGCCGCACGCAGTGAGAGGCAATGGCGCTGCACAGCACGCGGTGACCTGCTCGGCGACCATTTCGACCCACGCGAACAACGTCTCAGCATGGGCAAGCTCTTGCGCAAGATCGGGCACCGAGGCGAGCGGGACGATACCGGTGACGCGCCGGGGGTGCTCGGCGACGGCGTCGACGAAGCCGGCGAGCGCACGCAGACCGCCAGCAGCCCGGTTACGTGAGTCCACCGGGACGACGGGGACACCGAGCGACGCCGCGAGCGCAGCCGCCAGGGTGTCGGACTCCACGCCGGCAGTGGGCGAGTCAGTCGCGGTCGCGGCGAGGTCGAGCATGGTGAGAGCGACGACAAGCGGCACGCCCGTCTCGGCGACCTGGGCCAGGAGGTAGAGCGACCGGGCGAGGGCGGTGGCATCCAGGACGACGACGACGACTCCCGGCCGGCCACTCACCTCGCGCACGCTCCGCGCAAGCTCCCGCACAGCCTCAGCGGTGACCTGTTCGTCAGACGAGCGGGCCAGCAGGCTGTAGCTGCCGGGAAGGTCGACGATCGCCCGCTCGGCACCCGAATGCGCTGTGCTGTCGGCGGAGTTCGCCAGGCTGTCCGTGGCGGTTCGCCAGGTACCGGTGGCAAGCTCGACCGTGGTGCCTGGGGCGTTCGTGGTGCGCTGCCGCGCCCCGGTCAGCGCGTTGAACAGAGTGGACTTGCCGACGTTGGGTCCGCCGACGAGCAGGACCCGCAACGTGGCTGGCAGGATCGAGGTGGTGGAGCGGCTGGGTACCGGCGCGGAGGCGGGGCCGTGGCAGCTGCTCACGCGCGGCGCTCCACGGGCTCAACGTCGATGAGAGCCGCAGTCGCTCCGTCGAGCGCATACCGGGACCCGGCCACGGCGATGACCCGTCCGCCGAACGCCGCATGCTGCGTGACGCGGGCAAGGGTCCCCAGCCGGATGCCCATCTCGTTGAGGCGGAACGCGTGCGCGGCAGGAAGACGAACACCGGTCACCCGCAGCTCTGCGCCCAGCGGGCTCTCAGGAAGCGTCATGCCTCTATCATAGACGGTAAGGTAAGGCTCACCTTAGGGCTTTGGTTTCTTGTCGTCGGCGTCACCCCCCGCCTCGCGGCTGTGGCTGCTCGGCCAGCGGGCTGTTCTGGAGCCCGACAATAAGTGAGGCCGTACAATCAAGTGGTCCCCACTGTTAGCCAAGGTCCAAGCAGGGACTTAGGAGGCGACATTTGTGCTCGGGACAGACGGCCTGACATCGGCCACGCCGGCTGAATCCGCGGAGGCCACCTCATCGAAGCCCACGCAGGTCACGACGTCGAAATCCGCGCACGAGCCGTCGACTCGCGCAGGCGAGCGTTGGGCCTACAGATGGGTCGATCGCCGCCTCAAGGTGATCAGTGTCCTGCTGCCGGTCGGCTTCATCCTCGCGGCGGAGTTCGTGCATTACCTGGCCGAGGAGGGGGAACCCCGACTCCCCGGATACTGGGGCTTCTATCGACCAATCTCCGTCTCTTTCACCATTGTGTCCATCGTTGCCTTCGCTCTGGTGATGTTTCGGTTCATCGATCGCGCGCAGGAACAGGTGGTGAGGCAGAACCGTGAGCTGGCAGCCACGAACGCCGTGTCGAGCGCCGTGCAGGGCCAGGTGGGCGTGGACCGGATCATCGACGTGGTCCTCGAGAGCGTGCTCACCACGAGCGGAGCAGCAGAGGCCTCGGTCACCATCTTCAGCACGGAGGACCGGACGCCGGATGGGGCAGGCGTCACCCGACGTCGCCTCAGGGGCTCCGAGTCGGTCGTGTTCGTGCCGCACGACCCTGGCGACGCCACGCCCGTCATCGACTTCCCACTCTCGACGGGAGCAGTCACCGTTGGCCGGATGCAGCTCCGGCTCCCCCTCCGCGCGGGGGCGGACGATCGCCTCGCCTCAGGCACACTGCAGAACATCGGCCATCAGCTGGCCAGCGCGATCCAGCTCGCCCAGCTCGTTGCCGACCTCCAGCGCAGGAAGCATGAGGGTCACGCCTTCTACGACGTGCTCCTCCAGATCTCGAACCTGAAGCCCCCCCCTGAAATCCTCTCGGCCGTGGTTCAGCACGCACGGGACATGATGGGCAGCGATGAAGCTGTCCTCAGCCTCGACGAGAACGCATCGCGATCAGTTCAGTTCGCTGGGACGCTCGAAGCCACCGCCTCCTTCGCTGATGGAACCTCCTGCATCACGTCTGAGGTTGGGCCGAGCCACAATGCGCATGGGCATGACGTCGCCTGCCCCGTCCGGTCTGCGCCGGAGTGGACAGCGAACATGAGCGTCCCGATTCGCGGCCCGATCGGGACGCTCGGAGAGCTGTGGATCGGCCGGAGATCAGACACCGCGTTCACCGAGCGCGACCGAGCCTTTCTCGTGACGCTATCCGGCCTCGCGGCGATCGCCATCACGAGCGCCCAACTGCGCGAGAACGGACGCCAGCGTGCGGTCCTCGCCGAACGTGGGCGGATCGCCCGGGAGATGCACGACAGCCTCGCGCAGGTTCTCGGAGTGACTCATCTGCGACTGCGGGCGCTGGACGCGCGCAAGGAGATCAGAGACAGCCCCGAGATCGCGACTGAGCTGGCAGAGCTGGCCGACATCTGCCAGGAGGCCTACGGAGATGTCCGAGAGTCGATCCTCGGCCTACGGGGTTCCAGCACGACCGAGCGAGGACTGCTTGACAACCTTCGCGCCTACCTGGCGAGATACAGCCAGCAATGCGACGTCGCAACCTCCTTGGACAGTGACCTCGACCACGAGCTGGCCCTGTCGCCGCGTTGCGAGGTCCACGTGATCCGGGTCATCCAGGAGGCCTTGACGAACGTCCGCAAGCACTCTGGCGCGAGATCTGCGATCGTCCACGTCACCGAGTCCGACTCGAGCACGACCTTCGTCGTCGAGGACGACGGCCAGGGCTTCGACCCGAGTGGCTCGCCGGTCGACCGGGACGGCTTCGGGCTTTACACCATGCGTGAACGGATGGCGCTCCTGAACGGTAGCCTTACCGTCGACTCCGCACCGGGGCGCGGAACTCGTGTCATCGCGGACATCCCCGAGCGAGCGCATCCAAGGCCAATTCACAATGAGGTGAAGAATGCCGACGCACGTACCGATCCGCATCCTGCTGGTTGACGACCAGCCTCTCTTTCGGGGGGCCATCGCGTCGCTGATCGACGGGCAAGATGACATGACGGTCGTGGGGGAGGCGGAGAACGGTCTGGACGCCGTGGAGAAGGCCCGCTTGCTGGTTCCGGACCTCGTCGTGATGGATGTCGAGATGCCGGTGATGAACGGGGTCGAGGCGACCCGACTCATCCGGGAGCAGCTGTCTACCGTCAAGGTCATCATCCTCACCGTGTCCGAGGCCGACGACCATGTCTTCGACGCAATCCGCTTCGGGGCCCACGGGTACCTGCTGAAGGACCTTCGGCCCGAGGAGCTCTACGACCTGATCCGGGGCGTCATGCGGAACGAGACCCCCATCTCGCCGGCCATCGCCGGGCGGCTGCTGAGGGAGATCCAGAACGGGGTCACGACACGCAGCTCGTCGCCGGCGCCGCCCCAAGGCCCTCCCATCACGCGCCGCGAGCTCGAGATCCTCCAGCTGGTGGCCGAGGGCCTCAGCAACAAGGAGGTCGGCAAACAGCTCTCGATCACGGAGGGCACCGTGAAGAACCACGTCCACAACGCCCTCGAGAAGCTGCACATGGAGAACCGGATCCAGGCCACGGCGTACATCGTGCGGCAAGGTCTGGGACGCCGTCCCGTCATCGACTGACCGTGCGCGTGCGCACACTGCTGAGCGTGCACACGCGCACGATGCCCGACCACGCGCGGGCCCACAATTGGGCATGACCGGTACCTCGCGATAGAGGAGGACCGGTCGCGCACTGTGCCGACTCGGGGATGGTCCGGGGACCCTCAGGTAGCTACCGTCCGAACTGGTGGGAATCACGTGCCACCTGTGAGGGGGGCGAGCCGGTGGCAAGTGAAGCCCAGCACACGGTCGTGATCCTCTACGAGCACGCGCTGCTGGGTGAGGGTGTCGCGAAGTACCTTCGTGCCCAGATCGGTGTCGAGGCAACGCTCGGACCGGCGAACGACCCCGACGCGGTCAGGTCCGCACTGGCCCTCGGTCCACACGTCGTCATCTTCGAGTCGGGCGATCCTTATCAGCAGTTCAACCTCACCACGCTCGTCCCGCACGCTGTCCTGATCGACGTGAGCACGGTCATCACCCGGGGCTCGGTCCTGACCCCGTGCGTCGCCGGGCTCGAGCAGATCCTCCAGGCCGTCCGCGACAGCAGCAGCCGCGTTGATGACAGCGGGGTCGCTGCACCGTCCGAGACCCCCCAGGTCGGGACCTCCGCGTCGCCTGCCCGGTAACCCTGCTGCCCTGAGAACCCGACGCCAGGATCACGATCGACTGGCCTCGGGATCCAGGCAGGCCTGTACCCGAGATCTACCTTGCGACGGATGGGAACCCCCGCCCAGCGACGACAGGATTGTCGATTGAGGGCATTGCCCTCATGTCGCGTGCGCGCTCGCCTCTTGAACGTGCCCGGCCATGCGAGAAGAAGACGTGTAGATCGCGAAGGGAACTGGCGTAGGAATGAAGCCGAGCCGACAAACCACGTCCGTCTCAGACCGCAGGCTGAGCCGCCTGCTGCGCCTGGGAGTCCTGGTGCTCGTGGTCGGCGCTCTGGCGTTCGCCGGCATCTACTACCAGGACCAGCACGTCAGCGCAGGCCCATCACTGGTCGATCGGCAAACAGCGTCCGCTGAGCAGGCCGTACGCAAGGCCCCAAGCAACATCGGCACCCGGCTTCAGCTTGCTGCTGCCTATCAGCAGGACAAACGCTTCGACGACGCGCTGACGCAGTATGGCGAGATCCTGAAGGCCGACAAGACCAACAGGTTCGCGCTGCTGGGCCGCGGCGGGGCCCTGATAGCCAAGGGCGACCTGACAGCTGCCGCGGCGGCTTACCACAAGATCGCCGACGCGACCAAGAAGGAAGAGTT
>Ga0209540_10001990_pt1 | contig 14796 bp, 19 predicted proteins | sample BarGraIncu01121A_FD_184501 | JGI IMG/M metagenome (GOLD analysis project Ga0209540, IMG submission 184501) | Arctic peat soil microbial communities from Barrow, Alaska - Barrow Graham LP Incubations 011-21A (SPAdes) (version 2) | ecosystem: Environmental > Terrestrial > Soil > Wetlands > Peat... | reverse complement strand
AAGTCCAATGATGTTTTTCAGAAATCGTATAACATACCATGGTTAGGTAACAAAAGAATTCGCTTTGATTGGATATCCTGAATAGGGTTCAATTATGGGACATAAACACTTGACGAAAATCGGTGTTTAAACACTGAAAACTGGGCACATGCCAAACATCAGCAATTTTTTTCTGCCAGCACCTTTATCGCAGAATGTTCTTTGCTGAAAAATCTTGACCTTTGAACCGTCTATTCTCTACCGGTCCATAGCCTTGCGATTTTACCTACCTCAGACAGGACAACGATGGAGGGGGATTAACATCGAATTCTTTCCAGCGCGCGCCTCCATCGCTGTATTTCGTTGACTCTCCACCTAACCCTGACAGCGTAACCTAACAACGACGGCGCCTTTGGATTCCATCAAGCATTGCGCCGCTTCGCGGAATCCATCAGTGGTGAACGGCAATTTAAATAACGACGGGTCTGGGTGAATTGTTCGCACGAGCGGGCAGTTCGGAGAATATCTATGAGCAAAAACAATACCGTCGTATTGAAGACGCCCAGTGCGTCGAACAGCAAAGATAAAATGGTTAATGCAGGTGTCGGCTTCATCGATACAGTTAACCTTGAAAGAGGCGAGAAGCGCACAGTTGTCCATTTCCTTCCAGAACAACCCCTGACCAAAGGAAAGACTATCATGGTCTTCCCGGCGCGAGGCAGAGAGCTTCCCGTTGAACTTACGGGACACACCCATGTCGGCGATAGAGACCCCGGTTACGTCCTGTATAACAAGGATGCGCCTATCGGTTCTGGGTGGTTACACAAAGGAGCCCGCACCTTGTTTATGGTTGTTAAGGTTAACAAGGACGTAGTAGTCGGCGATGGCCAGGTGGACAAAAGATTGACTTTGTTCCCAAAGTTCCCCAAGGATTCGCAGACTGCGCCGGTTGTGTAAATTCACTTGTTTTCTTTTTTTTTGTTGCCCGGTTATTTCTCATCGGATATCTGTTCTCTTTTGATGGCGCGGGTTTGTTCGATCGGGAGGAGTATGCTGTAACGTCAGGCATAGGAGGGATGAGCACTGGGTTTTTTGCCTATTCCCTGGTCAGCGTGTGTTGCGGCGCATCTGCGGATGGAGAGCACCGCTGTTACGGCGGAAGCAGTGGACGTCTCGTTTTTAAATGAGGTTGGTTCGGGTGTATGTTTAAGCACGTTAGAACCTACACGAGCGTAGCCTACGCTGAACCGCAAGAAGAACTTTTCGACCAATTCGGTGATGTTTATCAAGCATCATGGTCAGACATCCAGCATTGCAGTCCGCTGGATAATAGGTCATCATTGACCTATACTCAAGCCAGGAGAGTTGCAGGCATGACTAAAGCCGGTGGGAATCCCTTTACGATGATCCTGAGGCAACAAGGCGTTAAAGCGCAATATGCAAGCCTATTGATTAAATGGAAAGTAATGGGACTCGACCGACCAACTGTTAGAAAATTTCATAGACTGAATATGGAGGATCGCGCAAACATAGTTGCAGATTATGCTGCAGGTCTCCCAGTCAAAGATATCCAGGTCAAATATGATTGCGCGGATTCCCAGATATATCGGTCCATGAGAGTCCTTGAAACCAACATCTCTCGAAGATGTGACCAGGTGCAGATCACGGCGCCTGAAAAGTCAAACGCCGGGCACACCCAACCGCAGCAGAGCTGCGGGGCATGTTCGTGCCGTAACGTAACTATCTGGTTTAAATACGGATATATTAATGTAAATTGTTTCGTCATCCTGATGTACCAACGTTTAACAAAGGATTTCTCCGTGCCTTGTCCCAATCGCAGCAGAGCTGCGGGGTATAACGATTAAGATCAACGGTACTTGAATTATATGCTCAGGGAAAGTCCACGACTAAAATTGGACGGATGTTGAATAGGCATCACAGTGTTGTCAGAAGAGTGATCGTGGAAGCCATTCACAGAAATCTTTCATCCAGGAAGTTTGTAAGACTTACTGATGATGAAAAAGCTAAATTGAAGATGATGTTTGCAGAAGGAATGACCTGCTCTGAGATCGCAAAGCTGATCGGATATTCTAAGACGACAGTTCGTAGAATTGCCGATGACAGCCCAATGAAACACCACAGGACCTTCAATGAAACTGAGAGACAGGCCCTCAGAGAAGCTTTCAAGGAAGGTCTCAGTTTAAGAGTGACCGCCAGGAAGTTCAATAGTTCTACATCTTCGATCAAGTTCTGGTTTGATAAATTTAAGAGAGGTCTATGATCCTTTCTCTTTTTTGCTGCCTGTCTGTTTATATTGCTCAGGCGCGTCTGTTTCTTCCTCTTTCTGCTTCGATCTTCCACAAGAGCAGGAGTTCCATGTTTCCCTCAACGCCTTCCATCGGGCCGCTGTCTTCGTTCCTGTTGTCCATGTGAAAACCCAGATGCACCGCGTCGCATTCTCCTCCTCTTTCTCCTTGTGATGGCGCGCCTCTGGCGGTTCTTTCCAGAGATTGACGCTTGAATATCGGCTCCATGATCCACCTCCATCGCTGTAAACTTCTCTGCTCAGGCTCATCAGCTGTTCCTCTTTCTGACTCCGATTTCCACGACAGCGGAAGCTGGGACAGGATTTAAATAAGCAGGACTTTGGCGAATTGTCGCAGCAGCGGCGGTTGAGGAGAATCTATGAAAATATTGAAAGGTAAACAGGATAAGTCCGTGGCAGCATTGTTAGACAGCAGCGAAGATAGAGTCAAGCTGCTCAGGGCAGGGTTTTCTGGCACGGAGATAGAGGCACTGTATCTGGTTCTTAATTCTTTCGAGATCGTGGGCGTGAACTGGCAAACTGTGGAAGGAGTATGAATAGCATGAAACTCGAAATCGAATCGGATAACAGCCATGTCCTGGGACTGGTTGCGAAAACCTTTGAGATACTTTCCCGGTGCAAGGGTTATCCACAAGGAAAAGGCTGCCATGACTGCAAGTATGGATACTGCAAGAATCCTGATACAGAGCCTGACCTGGGATGCAGGATCGAGGATGTCGAAGAAGCTATAGCGAAGTTTTCTTTCTGAGGTGACAGCATGAGCTACAACTTCCCTGTTCCAGATATGTCCAGCATCCAGCCAAGACCCGCTGATCTGGTTTTTCCTGACAGGATCCCTAAGATGAAAGCGCGCATATGCATGACATGCAGCGGTAAAGTCGAAGGATTTGACAGCGAGCTTTCCCAGAAAGAATTCCTGATCTCCGGGATGTGCCAGAAGTGCCAGGATGGTATATTCGGCGCGAGTGAAGAGGATTCTGAAGAGATCTGCATGGTTACATTTGGTTAGCCGCAGATCGGGTATTTTTTTTTGTTGCCCGTCAGTTTTCAATGGTTGCATCAGCATACACGAATGGCCGGTACGCTGCACGGTGGCCGTGCGCCTATTGCGCACGGACGGCGCGTGCTGCGGCACGGGCGCGCACCTAAAGGTGCGGACGTGGAACTGTTCAGTCGATTGCTTATCCCGGTTTCCAGTTTATTTTTTTTTTTGCTGGCTGTTCGTTTCTAATCGAATTCCCAACCATTTTTGTTGCTTCGGAGGAGAATTAGATCCCTGGGATGACCCATCTTTTGTTATTATGGCGTATCTCGCCAACGTTTCACGAATTTAACCTGACTATATCCCGGTGTTTTATTTATATTTACACTGCTCCTGATGTTCGCACAAGTTTTTCAGTCCCTTAAACGATTTTTATCAAAAATAACTTATACAATATTCAGATTATCCCATGTAAATGATCTGTTCAAAATTTTCAGGATTTTTTTCAGCTCTTAAGACGATTTTCCGGGATTATGATCACCTGACCGATCATAGAAAAAGCCCCCCATATACAGAACATTTTCGCTGGAAAATGATATTGAAGTCCTGCGCACCCATGTTCTGTGAGCAATAGAGCTATCGATTTGTCATCATTATCTTTGATTTTGGTAAAACCAAGATAAGTGGTATTGCAGTTGTATATGGGAAGTTCTTTGAATTATGGAAATTCAACTTATCATTCGTTTCTTTTCATATTATCCGGAAAGTTCCGTGTCAAAAAGTCCATGCAAGCAATGCTCACAAGATCACTGACTGATCCAAATTCTTTGGTGTCCTTGACGATGGATTCCAGCTTGGCTTTGAGCCATGGACTGACTGTAGCGCACACAGTAGCTTTGTTACGGATCTCAGTTGTTTCGGATATGCTTTTCTTTTCTTTAATTGGTTTCATGTTTTACCTCCATTTCTTTACACCATGGTATTGTTATACAATAATATAACCTTTGTGCTTCTATTGTAATATAAGTAACATAGATGATTTAAAAACTATATCAGATTTAATTAACTATATGATATTTATACATTACTATTGTAATTCAAATAGGCAAACAGAGCAGAAGTTTGGCAATATGTATGCTCTCTAACGAAGAGTGATTAAAATATGCCAAGATATAATAAAGAAGAAGTAGTTCAAATCCCATAGCGAATAACCGATATGCCTATACAAATACAATGCCGTTGGCTATCCCTCCTTCTTTAGAAAAGTATTTTCGAGTAGACCGTCTGGTATATTTAATCGTGCAAGGTCGGCACAGGAAATCAAATATGTCTGCAAGAAAAATAAATGGAAGTACGCTTTTATGTTGGAACGACGGTTATATGATTCGTCTTCCCAAGAAACATCTGGATGCGCTCGGCATGCATGAGGGCAGCTATCTCAGGTTCTGTCTGTTGAAAGACAAGTTAGTCGCATCTCCAATACTCGCTGGGATTTTACCAAATATAGTGCCAGATGATGTGCCGAAGAAAATATTCTTGTGTGAGAGGAAGGGCAGGCAGGACATACTTTTTAATTTGAGAGAACGGGTACGCAAGGAAACTCGGCATGGTGCAGAGGCGCTATCGGTTTTCTCAGGGAGTTCGACAATAAAGAACAATGCATCAGGAGCGGATTCTTCTAAATGTCCTTATTGTGAAACTCATTTAGAGCAGAAGGAGTTCATAAAGAAGTCGTCCAGATATTATAATGACCCTTTGGTAAGGACATCAAGTCATAATGTAAAAAGAGGATTTTATTGTAAACAATTTGATGCAGAGATCACAGAGCTGGATTACACAGATGTTGAGGCTAACCCGTGGATGGACCCCAACTCCCTGTTTTGCTCTCCAAAACTGAAAGATATAATCTCTAAAGATCCTCTTCCCAATGAACAGTTTATATCTGGAAAGATGCGGGCTGACCGCACGGACATGAAAGAGGTTGTGAGAAGGATTAGCAGCACATCGACGATATCGATTCCGAGAGAACTCATAAAATCATTAGGATGGCATCCAGGGGACAACTTCGACCTGAGTGTTGTAAAAGGCACGCTGGTGATATCTCAGGAACTCAATGGGAGTTCTTCGCACCACAGTTTGTATTCAAGTGAGATACCGAATAACAATCAGATAATCGGGGTAGATGCAATTGCCAGAGCAGCAGCAAACTAAAGCGCCCCTAGAGGCGCAAACAAAAGATACTATTTCATCGCCCATCGCCGTTACTGGACTTCCAGTTCCACGCGATCGTACTGGAAAGGCGGTTCGCACGCCGAAGAAGATAGTTTACCTGAGACGGAATAAGATGATGCGAAAAGGCTACAAAGAACCTGAGAAGCATGAATTCGATTTCTGGACAAAAGAAGATGATGAGCTTCTGAAACGGGTTTATCCTTGCCAGACAGCAGAAGAGATACAGAAACTCTTTCCTGACAGGACTGCGGATGCGATATCTGCCCGTGCCAGCAGGGAGCTGCATCTAAAGAAGGATCCAAAGACTTTTGCAATGATTCAGAGCATGAACTCCTCAAAGCTGGGGCTTGCGAACTTTGCAGATCACCCGCTTGAGGCTCTAGAACGAAAATACCCTGATCTAAAGCTGGCTTACGATGAGATGGTGGAGAAGCTGCTCATGCACCCCTCAGTTGACCCGAATAATATCCTTCAGGTCGAGATGATCAAGGAAGCCGTCCTTTCGAAGATAACGCAGTTTCTTATGATGCGAGACAGGATCGAGAACAACTGCAAGGGGAAGACGCTCATAATAAATCCAAAAACAGGCTTCGAGCAATGGGTCGAAAGCAGATATCTTCATGGACCTGATATCATGAATGACGCCAAGTTAAGCAGAACTATCCTGAAAGATCTGGGTATCATTCAGGAAAAAGAGCACAAGGTTGAGGTTATTGGAAACCTCAAGATGCTATGGGAACGTGAGTCTGATGACAGGGAAGATGATGCTGTGGTAATGGATGCTGAAGCGAGACGAGTGGATTAATTATATTACGAGAACATTTTTCGGGGTGTAGACGCAGTCTGGTTTGGTCTGTCTCCTGAACCTGTAACCCTTTTTCAAATAGACCTATTCATGACGAAGGATCATGTATGTCAGATCTCAAAGATTGAAAATAGGATGGAAGTTAGTTAAGTTTATAATTATCTATAATCATTGTAATATTTGTGATTGAATCCTGGATATATCTTACAGAAAATAGAAAAAGCCTTTCCAACTTATGTCTATGAATAAAAGCCAGGAAATCACAACACTGGGTGGAGGATGCTTCTGGTGCCTGGAGGCTGTTTTTAGTGAATTGCGTGGCGTGCAGAATGTAGTTTCTGGCTATTTAGGCGGCAGTGTGCACAATCCGTCCTATCAACAAATCTGTACTGGTGCAACTGGTCATGCTGAGGTGGTTCAGATCACATTTGATCCCGATATAATCTCTTTCAAAGAACTTGTTGAGATATTCTTAACCATTCATGATCCAACGACACTCAATCGACAGGGAGCAGATGTGGGCACTCAATATCGTTCAGTGATCTTTTATCGCACAAAAGAACAAGAAAAGGTTGCCAGGGAAGTGATAAAGGAGTTCGAAGTGGCAAAAATCTGGAGTGCTCCGATCGTAACCGAGCTCACACCATTCAAAGTGTTCTACCCGGCGCAGGTGTATCACCAGAAATACTTCAAAAGAAAACCCGACCAGATGTATTGCAGCGTAGTGATATCTCCAAAGTTAGCAAAGTTTCGAAAACGATATTTTACGAAGCTAAGGAGTGAATAGCTTCTTTTGACTGATTATAAAAAACTAATACAAATTCTTGAAGAACAACTTGATAGGATCTCAGATAAGAATTAAAGACTGGAGGAGATATTTTATGATTGAAGTAGCAATTGAAAAGCACCAGCGCATTAACATCTTTAAGCTGGGTGGCGCATACTATTTCAAACACTTCTTTGATGACCTTGAGCTTTTCAGGGAGCTTGAGCCGTACTATGAAAAAGAACGGTACAGGTTCAAAATGAAAACTGCTGGCGAGAGGAACAAGATAATGAAGTTGCTTGATATGAAAGGCTATGATCCCACATTGATCGAAGACCCTGCACCTTTTACTGTCGAGATAAGCAGGTACCAGAAGTATAGCGAGGTATTCAAGAACTCTGTTGAGAGCTATCCACTCCGCGATAAGATGGTGCTTGTGATGAAGGATATGGCGGGGGTCGAGCAGGCGGTAGTGATGGGGGCGGTGGTGAGGGACATAAAACAATAAGTTTTCCCTTTAGATAAAATCCAGCATTATCCTCAAATCATTCACGACTGAATCGAAATCAGGAAGGCTCTTTGTAAGTCTGGCAAGAGCGAGTGTCCAGAACTTTTTTACCTCAGAAAGCCTGTTCTCATCAAATATCAGATCGGGGTTGAACTCGATCCCGGTGATCTGGCATTTCAGGATGAAAAGTTCTCTGATCTTATCCTGGTTAAACTCTTTTTCTTTCATAAGCCGCCAGACATCGTAATAATCTCGCGCCTTTCCTCTTTGAAGGATGCTGCGCAGCTTTTCCACCAGGATCTCATTTGGCGAATAAACAAGAACTTCAAATTCCGGAATATCCTCATACTCAGGCTTCACTTTTATCCGCATGGGCTTTTCAATCATTTTTTCTTTCAGGGAGATGTCATGAGCGATCTTATTCTTGAATCCAATGGGGCCCAGGAACTGGACATCAGCAAAAATAGCATACTCTCCTGCATTAAAAGAAGTGAACGAATAAATGATGCTGCTTTTCTTCTTAACAGACGAGAAAACCTGCTCAAAACCTTGTTTCAACTCTGAAGGATCAACTTCCTGCATGATAGTGAAGTCCATATCCTCTGAAAGGCGCCATTCAGGAAAGTAAATTTTTCGTATCGCTGTCCCTCCTTTAAAGATCAAGCGATCCCTTAGCTTTGAGTCTTCCCAGTAAATGCCGCTAAGAAGCCATGTCAGGGCGTAATCTTTTTCCAGGGTAGCCACGTTGAAACCTGTCTTCCTGGTTCGCCTTCTTAAATCATTTTCATCCATTTTTAATACTCCATCCAGCCCGTCAATTCATCCTTTTTGCGATTGATAATGAGTCCGTATTTTTTTGAGTATTCTATAACTTCTTTTGGTCCCAGGGGATCAAGCCACATATATCCTTTTGATCTGCAAGAAGCGATATCAGAACTTATTTCCTCTGCCAGCCCCAGTAATTCCAGTGCATAACCTATTCTTCTGGTAACCACTCTAACCTCCATCCGATTTGAGTACTCAAGCAGCTTAACAAAGTCCAGTTCTTGTCTGGATTTCCATATCCCTTTGACAGCTTCATCCAGCCCGCCGCAGTATTTTGGATATAACATGCAGTCAATGATGGTTTTCTCCCTTGAGGATATATTGAAAGTACCTCCTGTGGTATTTTCTTCCACATATCCAAAAAATCTCTTTTTCGTCAATGTAACAAATTCGTATCGTGTATCTCCAAACTCAACATCTTTTTTTCTCTGTGTTGTTGCAACGAAGACCACATTTGGAACCTGTTCTGTCATGCCCCAGTAGTTAAGTGCTGTCCAGAAACCGATATAATAAGCACTTATGATATGAGGAACGACCAGATATGGGACTTCGGACCACGATCCCTCATACCCTGCTCTTGCAGGGATCAGCAGGTATTTTCCTTTTTCTATCTCTTCGATCCTTCTCTTTTTCTTTAAGCGGTATATAACATTCCAGACAGAGGGGGCAGAGGTTTTCAGAATTCGCTTTGCATCGGTTATTGAAAAAACGGATTTATTCTCTTCTTCTATGGTGAACAGTAACTTTAGTTCGTTCGCCCCTAATGTTATGTTTTGTGTAATCATACTCTTGTTAAGAGAGAGTATTGTTACACAAATATTAATAAGTTACTATTTGCCGTGCGTTCCAAGCCCAATCTGAAATCCTGCTATACAGAGAAGCGGAAATCACAACTTATTTCAGAGACAATACGAATTTTATAGCACGTTCAAAAAGATCAATGATCTACTCGAATGTTAATATCCATGAAGGTTCCGGAAATGATATCAGAGCTCCGGCTGGCCGGGGCTTGATCCCGATGATCCAAAGGTTTGCCTGCAGCAGCTTGGCGATATTTTCAGGGCGATATATGAGGATGAGTCCTGGAATCAACCCAGATTTTTGTTGCTTGATGAATTCAGCAGTATTGCTGATTCCCAGAACTGGAAAAAATTTTCCTGGACCTCCGGCCTCTGGAAACAGCTTGGAAAAATAGGATTTACCGCCATTGCCCTGGATCAGAATTTCAGCAGGATCTATAATGGATATCGTGACCTTACTACATACAAGTATCTTGTTGGTGATACTGATGTCAATGGTGTTCATGTTCCTTTGCCCTGGGTTGCCGTTTGTGTGGGGCGCCAGAGTGTGAACGATCACCAGGTATATTCGAGAATAGCAGATTTTTATCTTGACCTGAGGCCTGCGATAAGTGTTATAATACACATCAGTTGATGTACTTTGAAAAATCCAAAAAGAGATCAAGATAATATGAAAAGATAAATACATAGTTAGAGATGAACAGAAGAGTTTTGGATGGTATAATGTTATTAAATATCCCGTATTTTGGGATTGGGTAATATCAGGCATGGAATTTTCGTGTTTGTTTATTATTTATAGTAGAACAACTCAACAACGTCCCCCGTGCAACCTCCCGTCGGGGGTCTCCCGTCATCGTGTCATCTAATTCACCATGTAACATCTCTTATGGTCGTTTGTCGTCTTAGCTAAAAGGAATAAAACGGAAATTTTATTATCTAATAGAATGTTAAGATTTCTATAATGTCAGAAAATAAAAAACAACATTATGTTCCACGACATTATTTAAAAGGATTTTCTCATGATGGTAAAAGTCTTAATCGCTATGACCTTGAATCAAAAGAATCATCTCAAAAAGGCATAGAAAATTTGTGTCAAGAGAGCTATTTCTATGGCAAAGAACCAGAACTTGAAAATGTTTTAAAAGAAATAGAGACTAAACAAGCACCTATATTACGTAAATTAATAGATACTCAAAATCTAAAAACACTAAATGCTGACGAATTTGGTTTTCTCCTTTTATTCATATTATTGCAATATACTCGGACAAAATGTGCAAAAATGATTGCCAATAAATTTACTGAGAAATGGGTATCCGAATTCATTAAACCAATTATGAAATCCAGCAACGAATTAAAAGGAAAAGGAGTCACAGAAGAATCCATAGACAGTGTTGAAATCACATATCCCGAACTTTATAGAGATCACATGCTGACTACCCTTTTAACGGGAAGAGAATTAATAAGTGATTTGAGACCATTTTTAATAATAAACAAAACTAATAAAGATTTTATAAGCAGTGATGCACCGATTGTTTTGCATAATTCTATAAAATACCTTCATACATATGCGTTTCCAACACCAGGCTTGCAAATATTTTGTCCATTGAATAAAAATACTACGTTTTTACTCGTTGATACAAATTTATATAATTTAAATACAGATTCAACTATTTATTTAGATGATGATTCAGATGTTGATTCAATTAATAAATTGCAGTTTTATCATGGCCATCATCATGTATTTTTTTCCGACAAAAAAACTGAAAATTATATAAGGGATTTACACCTTGAAATAGAAGAATTAATCAAAAAAAGAGAAGTTATGACCAGGACTGTTCAGACAATAAGAAATAATGATAGAACCTCTAGCGAAATTGTCGAAATTTACCCAAGTGGTAGCAACTATAGATTAAATTTTACATTCATTAAATTGAATCATACAAATAATAGGCGATTGAAAAGCAAATACAAAAAATTATCTCGGACTTCCAAAGTATTCCATTTATTTCGAAATGATGAAATTGTTGAACGACATAATATTGAAAGTAGGAAGATATCAGAATTGTATAAACGTGAATTTACAATAACCCCGTATTAAATAAATTTGGGTTTTTTTAACACATAGGAAAGTATTAACACATACTCCGTATTTTGTGGTTGGGTAATATCAGGCCTGGAATTTTCGTGTTTGTTAATTATATAGAGAAGAACAACTCAACAACGTCCCCATATATCCTTTTGTCGGGTCGTTCTTCGAATATCTTTCCGTCGGTTTATCTAATGTAAAAATTATAAACTGTTGATATCGGGATGGATTTTCAGACATTAAAAATCCAAGAGGGTCAATAAGGTTTTTGGTTAGAAATCAACTTAATGTTTTTAAGTATTTGCTAATAGATTCTATTTTTTTAACTTCAATTGCGAAATCACCTTGAATCTCATGAGTACTATAAAAATTAACTTTTATGCCTTGCCACAAATAGTAAATGCTGATAATATCAATAATTTCTTCAATTTCTTCTCGTTTGGCTTTTAAACCAAAAATAATGCCTTCCAAATCTTCTTTTCTATACTTTATAGTAAAACCTTTTTCATGCCCAAATTCATCAAATATAATTTGTCTATGTTCTTCTTCATATTTCCAATCTTGATGTTTTCTTCTATAAAAATTTAATATTTTTTCCGTCCCTTCTGGAGGCAATGTTAGCATGTTTATTTTTTTTTGCTTTGGTTTATTGTAATCGACAGGAAATAATATAGGTCGTGGCACTGACATGGCACAGTTCCATTTTCCAGTGATAATTAAATAACAATTTTTATTTGTAAATAATAAAATATAATTTTATCGAGATTGTCGGAAAAGTCGATATTTGGAGGTATTTTAACTAGGTCTAAGATTTCAATATGGTAATGCATGGCGATTTACCGAGTTATATTTCATTAAATGTTTCGATTTTGGCACTTATCCGACAGTCTCTTATCGTCTACATTTAACAGTATTAATAATTTTCAATTAATAATATTACAGTAAATATTTATATATACTATAATGTAATTAAATGACATATGGTTGCGATAGATTCGAATTTTAGTAATTTCAATAATGCTGCCGGTTTTTTGAATATATTCAGTGGATTTGATAACGATTTTGAAATCACTTCAGAAGGTGTATTCCGCCTAAAAGATGCTCCGCTGTGCCCTTCTTGTGATACCCAAATGAATCACAACGGACATAATAAATACACCAAGAAAAATTTGGGAACATTCAAAATCGGAAAATATCTATGCCCCTGCTGTGAAAAAAAGCTCGAAGAAGATAAAAGTGTATGGGAAAAAATTAAATCTGAATTTTTTAACCAGTTAAAAAAAATCTATCGTTTACTCCGAAATAATAATGTTTCATATCAAGCTATTTCAGAAATAATGAAATTGATATTTCCGCAATCTAAAGGCACGGTCTTTAGAGGATTTATTGAATCCATGGAAGAAATTGAAATTCCCGAAAATGGTAAAGCTTACATCGTTCATTATGATGAACAACATCCAAAGAAAGGCCGCTGCCAGAAGTTCCGTTTATCATTATTAGATGCTAAGACGAAGAACCCTATTGCAGAGGGGCTTTTTGATGACAAGAATTCTGAAACCATAAAGCAATTTTTGATTTCGAATCTGGACATTAACGAACCAATTTACATTGTCACAGATTTTGGGACAAGTTATCCAAAAATATTCAAAGAAATCTTTGGAGATAAATTGCTGCATCAATATTGTTTATTTCATCTAAACAAGCTTATTGGTAAGGATTTTCCTCGAAAAACCACCATTGCTCAAGAACTGCTAAAATATAAACTATATAACATATTTTATAACCATGAAAAAGAAATGGAATTACTTACTAGACTTGAAGCGAAAGAGAGATCGATAATTCAAGATAACAAAGTATACACAAAGTGGATAAAAAAAGCAAAACATGAATTATTCAGCTTTGTTCACGAATTGGAACTTGCAAGACGAAGAAAAAAAGTAAATCATGAAATGCATAGCCTTGATAAATCAAAAGTCAATTTTGATGAATTATTCAAAGATATAGAATCTTTTGATGAAAAAATTCAATCTCGTCTGATTATGATTAAGAATCATTGGAAGAATCTCACGATGTTCCATGTTTTGCCAGGTCTTCCGGCTACGAATAATCCAATTGAGAACTACTATTCAACGAGTCTAAAGACACATCGGAAGAAACAACTTAGAACAGATGAAGGTATTCTCAATCAAATGAAACTTTCTGCAATGAAAAGGGCGAAGATGTTTGAGGAAGTCACACAACCACTCCTCGAACTATTCTTGCGGTTTACACCATTTATAAAAATTCAAAATGTTTCTTAATTAGATTTTCTGTGAAAAAAATAGCCATAATAGCAGAGCTTATCGATTTTTTTGAGTTTAATAAGGGTAAATTTCTTGTGTTTCGAACTATTTGTGCTTTTTCCATCAAAACAGTTTAAAATTTTATGATAATTCACTATAACTCAAAAAGTTGTTGAGTTTTTTACCAGGTTATATACCATGTTTTGATAGATTTTTTGCAAAAAAGTCAAAAATCACTGAATTTTGGGATTGTGCCCACTGACATTGACATTGAATATGATAGAGGTAATTCAAGTAAATGATGATTTTCTAGTATATGTGTCTTAAAACAAAGACATATTCCTTTATGGCTGTCAGCATAATGACTCCACATCAAAATACTTAATTTTGTCTTACTAAAACAACATATCTTATAACGAAATTTAGTTACATCCTTAAGTATTTTATCATTTTTGGTTGGATTAATTTCAAAAATTCCATTCCCCACTTCTATTAATATCTCATCTTCTCTCCATTTATCAATAACTTTCTTATCGATATTTTTTCTTAATGATGCCCAATAATACCAATCTTTTATTGTACCTTTAAATTCTACTTCGATTTTACTATCAAATGGATCATTAAAGTATTCAGGGTTATTGAAAAATAACTCATTATTTAGTAGATTATTTCTTGTATAATTATTAATTTTTATATATTTAAATAATCTACCTTCAGTTTCCTCTTTTTCCATAATGAAACAATAAAGCAAGTTGAATATATTTATTTCTATTGGAGAAATAGTAAATTAGTAAATGTCTAATTTTTGGTTAGATTCGTTTTTTATGATAAGTTTCAATTTACCAACGCCAATTGCAATCATGTAAAATCATTCTTGCTTGCCTGAGATAATACGCCATAAGAATTGCGAGACGACAGAAATATATATCCTGTCAGCAATAAAGATTTAAGTAATACACAGAGTCCACTTGATTTAATCAAGAAAAAGGAAGTAAGAACAGACTAAGAATGTTCAGTGCGTTTAAAGATGAAGAATACATTTGTCCGTCTTGTATGTGGAGTGCGCCCCTCAAAGTAGACAGGTAGTTAAGGTGTGTCTCAAAGAGGGAAAACATGGGAAAAACATCAAGAACAAGATATACACGGGAATTCAAGCTCTCCCTAATCAGGGAACTTGAAAGTGGAAAGAAATTAGGGCAACTTAG
>Ga0209540_10001988_pt1 | contig 14798 bp, 15 predicted proteins | sample BarGraIncu01121A_FD_184501 | JGI IMG/M metagenome (GOLD analysis project Ga0209540, IMG submission 184501) | Arctic peat soil microbial communities from Barrow, Alaska - Barrow Graham LP Incubations 011-21A (SPAdes) (version 2) | ecosystem: Environmental > Terrestrial > Soil > Wetlands > Peat... | reverse complement strand
TGGATATATTGAAACAACTAATCCGGCATAGAGTTGATTTACTATGCCGGATTAGTTGTTTTTTTTTATTAATGCTACAGGAATATTATTTCCTCAACACCATTTTTCTTGAAAGTACAAGTTCATTATTTCCCGTTCGAACGGAAATCCGATAGAAATAAATACCACCGGGAACAAGATTATTGCTCTGGTTGCATCCGTTCCATTCCACCTGATATAAGCCTGCAGCCTGAGTTTCATTCACCAGAGTCGTTATTCTTTGTCCCATTATTAGTTTAGGGATCAAATATAATGAATTATATTAAAGTTTGTACTGATTTTTTGTTATTTGAAAAGGTAATGAATTCAAACATATTAGTTTTACCTTCTGTTAGGTTAGAGTAGTATGAAGTTTTACAATTTAGATGAATTGGGTTTAGGGTCTTCAAAGGTTCATTATATACAATGTTTTCTGTGATTTTAAAGTAGAAATGTAGTTTTTCAAATAAAAAAGTTATCAACAGTTTGTAGTTCCGAAAAAAACATCTATTTTTGCAGTCCCAAACTCCTAAAAGGAAAAATAACAAAATAAATACATAGAGCAATGAAAAGGACATTCCAACCTTCTGTTAGAAAAAGAAAGAACAAACACGGATTCCGTGAAAGAATGGCAACAGCTAACGGACGCAGAGTATTAGCAGCCCGTCGTGCCAAGGGTAGATCAAAACTTTCAGTTGCAGACGAAGCACGTCACAAACACTGATCTATCTGCTAAAACAGCATAAAGAAAGTAAAGACTTCCAGTAAGTTTTTACTTTTTTTTATTTTATGCCCTTATGAAGCAATAAATTGATTATTTTTGGAATCTAATTAAAACAGTTTTTCATTTAGTTCATTCCTTTGATAATCAAGTCATATAATTTCGATCAACTATGGAATTAAAAAAATTTTGGAAAGAGACTTTCGGTGGGTTTGTACTTAAAAATGTGCTTATTGCCATTGGTATAGCAGTAGTGCTATCGTGGGGAGCGCTGTTCTGCATGGATTTTTATACACACCATGGTGAGGTTGAAGTTATACCTGATTTGAGAGGATCGTATGTTGAAGAAGCTCAGGTTTTATTGGCGAAAAAAGGTTTATATGTTCAAGTAATTGATTCAGTTTATGTTCGTGATAAAAAGTTAGGAACAATCATAGATCAAATTCCCGCTCCGAACTCTACTATCAAAACCAATCGTCCTGTTTACATTATTATTAATTCTCGTAAAGTAAGACAAGTTGCTTTACCAGAAATTGACGATGTTTCGTACCGTCAGGCAGATGCTATGTTACAATCTATAGGTCTGAGCGTTGCCAGTGTTGAGTATGTACCATCAGAATACAAAGATTTGGTTACGGAGGTAAAACTTCACGGAAGAACTATTTTGCCCGGAACTCGTGTGCCGGAAGGAAGTGCTTTGGTATTGGTTGTGGGTAATGGTTTGGGTGAAGCGAGTACAACGGTTCCAATGCTGAAAGGTAAGGGGTATGATGAGGCAAATGATGAAGTGGTTGCTGCTTCATTTATTATTGGTGCTGTGCAATATGATGTACCAACTTCAGGCAATGAGTCAGAATATGTCGTTTATCGTCAATCTCCTTCAGCAGGCAGTTCATTACCTGCTGGTAGCAAGATTGACATTTATCTTACCAGAGATAAAAAAAGATTAAATGAAGTTTTTGATGAAGATAAAAAACCAGCGGAAACTGATGAACAGTTTTTTTAAAACTTACATAATTGCCAAAACGTGTCAGAAGATTTTTCAGAGGAAATAGAAGAGGATGAAATAGATGGAGTAGGAGAGGGGCAAGAGCTTTTCGAGCATTTCCGTTTTGTTGTGGATAAAGGTCAGGCCATGGTGCGTATTGATAAACACTTGGTAAACTGTATGTCTAATACTTCCCGTAACCGCATTCAGGAAGCTGCAGATGCTGGGAATATTTTGGTAAACGGTAAGTCTGTAAAGTCAAATTATAGAATAAAGCCTCTTGATGTTATAACTATTGTATTAGCTTATCCGCCTAATGAATTTGAAATTATCCCACAGGATATTCCACTCAATATCGTGTACGAGGATGACGAAATAATGCTTGTAAATAAACAACCTAATCTGGTAGTACATCCCGGATTTGGAAATTTTGACGGCACTTTGCTGAATGCTATTGCCTGGCATTTGAAAGACAATCCAAATTTTGATGCCAATGATTCTCGTATCGGGTTGGTTCATCGAATAGATAAAGATACTTCCGGATTAATTTTGATTGCCAAAACAGAAGAGGCCAAAACAAATTTGGGAAAGCAGTTCTTTAATAAAACAACCCAACGTCGTTACCAAGCTTTAGTTTGGGGGAATGTGAAGGAAGACGAAGGGACTATTGTAGGTGCTTTAGCTCGTGATCCGCGTGACAGAATGTTGTTCACTGTTTTTCCAGAAGGCGAAAATCCATTGGCAAAGCATGCGGTAACACATTATAAAGTACTGGAGCGAATGGCTTATGTAACTTTAGTGGAATGTAGGCTTGAAACAGGGCGTACGCATCAAATACGTGTTCACATGAAGCATATCGGTCATACCCTTTTTAATGATGAACGGTATGGTGGGCATATCATCCTAAAGGGAAATACGACAGCTATGTATAAAGCATTTGTCAAAAACTGTTTTTATATTTGCCCCAGGCAGGCATTACATGCCAAAACTTTAGGCTTTGTACATCCACGAACTGGGGAATTTATGAATTTCGAAAGTGAATTGCCGGATGATATGCAGCAGCTGATTGATAAGTGGCGAAACTATGCAAAAGTATTAGCTGAGGAATAAATTATAAAACAAACTCTCTTTTTAAAATAAAGGTTTTATGAAAAAAAATATTGCCATCGTTGCGGGTGGAGATTCATCTGAAGTCGTTGTTTCACTGAAAAGTGCAGCAGGATTGTATTCATTTATGGACAAAGAACGTTACAATTTATTCATTGTAACTATAGTAGGTAAAACATGGCAGATAGAATGGTCGGACGAAGAGAAGATTATTATTGACAAAAATGACTTTAGTTTTATCCGAAACGGAGAAAAGACAACTTTCGATTTTGCCTATATTACCATTCATGGTACACCGGGTGAAAATGGCATTTTACAAGGTTATTTTGATCTCATTGGCTTACCATATTCTTGCTGTGGCGTTCTTGCTGCGGCTATTACTTTCAATAAATTTACTTGTAATCAGTATTTAAAAGGTTTTGGTGTAAAAGTATCCGAATCTATGGTTTTACGCTCAGGACAAACTGTTACCGACGACGAAGTTGCTGAAAAAATTGGATTTCCTTGTTTTGTGAAACCGAATGTGGGTGGAAGTAGCTTTGGAGTAACCAAGGTAAAAAGTATTGAACAAGTGCAACCATCTATTGCCCGCGCTTTTGAGGAAGGAAGTGAGGTTATGATTGAGGCTTTCATGTCGGGGATTGAAATTACTTGTGGAATTTATAAGACTAAGACTAAATCACAGGCTTTGCCTATTACGGAAGTCGTAAGCGAAAATGAATTTTTTGATTATGATGCTAAATACAAGGGTCAGGTTCAGGAAATCACGCCTGCACGGATTAGTAAGGAATTGACTGAACGTGTTCATAAGCTTACATCTGCGATTTATGATATTTTGGGTTGTAAAGGGCTTGTTCGCATTGATTATATTATATCAGAAGGTGATGTGATTAATTTATTAGAGGCGAATACCACGCCTGGAATGACTGCTACCAGCTTTATTCCTCAACAAATTGCGGCCGCTGGATTGGACATCAAAAATGTAATGACAGAAATCATTGAAAATGAATTATCTTAGTTACAACCTCTTGTAATGTGTAACTCGTAAACATGCAGCATGAAAACTTTTAAAGAAATAGCCCAAATAATTTCCACTGAAATTGATCAAATTGATTGGAATAAAGAGCCTCGTGGCCTCTATGAACCGATTGGCTATGTGCTTTCCTTAGGCGGAAAACGCATTCGTCCGGCATTGACACTGATGGCATGTAACTTGTTTTCAGATGATGTAAAGATGGCTGTGAATACGGCCATTGCTTTAGAGGTATTTCATAATTTTACGTTGCTTCATGATGATATTATGGATCGGGCTGATGTTCGTAGAGGTCGGCCAACAGTGCATAAAAAATGGGATGATAATACGGCAATTCTTTCTGGAGATGTTATGCAAATAGCTTCTTACCAGTTTATTGCTAAAACACCATCGCAATACTTAAAGCCAGTGTTGGACTTATTCTCTCAAACTGCAGCAGAAATTTGTGAAGGCCAGCAGTATGATGTAGATTTTGAAAACAGGGAGGTTGTCAAAGCAGAGGAATATCTGGAAATGATTCGATTGAAAACTGCTGTTTTGCTTGGTTGTGCACTTAAAACCGGTGCCTGGATAGGTGGAGCAGGAGAGGAAGATGCGCAATTGCTATACGATTTCGGGATAAATATTGGCTTGGCTTTCCAGCTGAAAGACGATCTGCTTGATGTGTACGGTGACGAGAAAACTTTCGGCAAAAAAATAGGAGGTGATATTCTCTGTAACAAAAAAACGTATTTGTTGATTCATGCCCTTGAATTGGCAAAAGGAGATGATATAACAGAATTACATAATTGGTTGCTTAACTCGGATGAAAACCTATCGGAACAGAAGATAAAAGCTGTTACTTCAGTTTTTGACAGACTTGGGGTAAAGACAATTTGCGAAGATAAGATGCAGTTTTTTTATAGTAAGGCCATCGCAAAATTAGATAAGGTAGCTGTTTTGGAGAATAAAAAGCATGAATTGAGAAAATTAGCAGAAAAATTAATGTTTAGAAACGATTAATTTTTTATCTTTGTCAGCAGAACAGTTTTAATTCTAAAGTAATTGTTATGCCATACCGCCGACTCCCCAATACTGATCAGGCTCGCTTGCGTTCTTTGCGTACGGCCATCCAGCAAGCAGACAAAGAAAACTATGGTGATCAGGTTGTTTCTTATAAAACCATCCATGAAGCCAAAACTTATTTGAATATTTTCGAAAAACAGCTGATTCAATATCAGCAGACACTCGAAAGTCAGGTGTCAGCAAATAAGCGTTACCAACAAATTGTTCACAATGCCCGACTTTATATTTCTCACTTCATTCAGGTATTTAATCTTTCGGTTATTCGTGGCGATATAAAAAAGGAGCATAAGCTTTTTTATCAATTAGATCCCAATGTACATACAGTGCCAGATCTAAGTACTGAAGCTTTGCTACTTCATTGGGGAAAATGCATTATTGACGGAGAAAATGAGCGTTTACGAAATGGAGGATTGCCAATTTATAATCCGACAATAGCCAAGGTAAAGGTACACTACGAAGTTTTTAAAGAATACAAGTCTACGCAGAAACTTCACCAAAATACCACGAATAGAAACTGGGAAGAACTGGTTAGCTTGCGCGAGAAGGGAGATGCGATTATTTTGGATATTTGGAATCAGGTAGAAGCCAAGTATAAAGATGAAAAACCTTACTCTCGATTGATCAAATGCAAGACATACGGATTGGTTTATTACTACCGTAAGGGTGAAAAGGAATTGACCAGAGTCGATGATTTTGTTGAATCAAATAATTTTATTTAATTATTTTCGATGCGGTTACAATTTTATCCATTTTGACATCCATCTTTGTTGAAGTAATTTTTGTAAGTAGCTGGAAATCGAATCCCACTCCAATTTTTAGAACATTTTCGTTTTTTCTAAAAAATCGATCGTAATATCCTTTACCGCGTCCCAAGCGGTTCTTTTTGTGATCAAATGCCACTCCCGGCACAATTACCAGATCTACATTTCCGGAATATATTTCAGCTGTATCCGGCTCCCAAATGCCTAATTCGCCTTGTTTCATCGCCCCGTTCGGGAGGTAGTGTTTTAGAATTAAATCATCACCTTCAACTGTTGGAAGTATTAGCTGTTTTTCCGTACTCCATTTTCTTATTGTCGCGTGAGTTGGTAGTTCGTCGGTAGTTGACCAATAGAGTAGAATGGTTTTGGCAGCTTTAAATTCCGGAAATGTTTCTATTTTGCAGAATACGGCATCGGCTTCCTGATTTTTTTCATCCTCAGAGATTGTTTGTTTTAGTTTCCGAATTTGTTGGCGTACCTGTTTTTTTGCAGCAAATATCTGTTGGTCATTTCCACGGAGTCTGGATAACAATCCGAAAATTAAATTTTTCATTTCATTTTTGATTGATTTTATAATGGCAAAATTAAATATTTAATCATGGAATAACGAATATAGAAGAAATTTATGCTTTTGATAAATATTTTTTTTGAAATTTATTGTTGATTCATAACTTTTTGATATTTTTGAAAACTGAATTTGATACTCTAGTATTTACGGATTTTTTATTATTAAAACCTTTGAATGCGATGAAAAAGGTCATTTTTTTACTTACGGTTGCTTTTAGCCATCAATCCTATTCTCAAATTTCGAATATAATTCCCTCTTCTAACGCTATTGCGCAAACTTCGGTTGCCGACACGCGAAACTGGACAGCGTTCAATAATCCTGCTATTTTGGGTTATGCAGAACAATGTGAAGCTGGCATTGAATTCGAAAACAGATATCTTATCTCGCAGCTTTCAACCAAAACTGCTCAATTCGCTTTGCCTTCTAGCTTAATCAATACAGGTTTGTCTTTCTCGTATTTTGGTTACTCGCTTTATCATGAGATGCTTGTTGGTGCAGGATTCTCGCGGAATTTCTCCGATAAGTTTGCAATGGGCATGCAATTTAATTATTATACAGCTTATTTCACGGCATCTAACTCCTATCACGGTGCTTTTTTGCCTCAGTTTGGCTTGTCAGTAAAGCTCACGTCCAATTTCAGTTTGGGTTTTCATTCTTTTAATCCTGTTCAAGCCAATATTAAAACAGAATATGTAACAAAACGTATTCCTTCTATTTTCAGTTTAGGAACGGAATATTTCTTTTTACCGGAATTGACATGGCGAACTCAGATTGATAAAGAGCTAAGCAGCGATTATCGCTTTGCTACCGGATTTGACTATCAGATGCTGCAAAGTTTTAGAATAAAATTGGGTGCTTATGGTTCCGATTATTTTGTTCCGTGTCTCGGAGCTGGATTTAAAACTGGTGCATTCTTGGTGGATTTGAATTGCGAATCACATCCATTATTGGGATTAAACACTATCGCTGCGATTAAATATCGGTTTAGAAAATAAGGTATCACACTTTAAATGGAACTTTCGTGAAACGCCTGTTTGTTCATTCGCTGTTCTTCCTTGTTTGCTCTTATCCATTAAGAGCACAGGATGCTGTTTCTACCACTGAGCAACTAATAGCTGATATTTTCGAACAATATACTGCAGAAACCGTTGAGGTGGTTGATTACAATAGTTTTTTCGAAGATCTGATGTTTTGTGCTGAAAACCCGATTAACCTCAATAATGCAACCCGTGAGCAATTGGAAAAATTGCCATTTCTTTCTGATATGCAGATTGAGAATATTCAGGCTTATGTATATCGGTTTGGGGCGATGAAAACCATTTACGAGCTTCAGTTGATTGAGGGTCTTGATATGACCGATATCCGGCGGATGTTGCCTTTCGTGAAAGTTGGTGAGGCCGCTGATGTAAATAAGAAAATATATTGGCATGATTTGTTGAAGTATGGCAAGAATAAATTGTTATTTCGACTGGATAAAGGTCTTGAAACGAAAGAGGGTTACCGGCTCTTGCGGGAAGAAGATGAGAATTCAGCCGAAAGTAATTCGAAAAAATATTTGGGGAATGATTTTTATAATTCACTCAGATATAGTTTTCGCTTCAAGGATCAGATTTCATTGGGCATTACTGCCGAAAAAGATGCAGGAGAACAGTTTTGGGGATCAACACATAAGGGTTATGACTTTTATTCATTTCATGCACAATTAAATAATTTCGGAAAGTTTAGAACTATTGTTTTGGGTGATTATAGGGCTAGTTTTGGACAAGGATTGGTACTTTATTCTGAATTTGTTATGGGAAAATCATCTTATGTATTGAATGTTATACCCCGAAGTTCAGGATTAAAGAAATACAGTTCAACTGACGAAAGCAATTTCTTCCGCGGTGGTGGAGCAACGGTCAGGCTCGGAAAGTTTGATCTTTCAGCTTTTTATTCTAATAAAAGGATTGATGGTGATACGGCTAATGGAGAATTTTCGAGTATTATAACAACCGGTTATCATCGGACATCGGATGAGTTGAGTAAAAAGCATACGGTGAATCAGCAAATTGTGGGTGGAAATGTAACTTATACCAACATGAATTTACAGCTTGGGTTAACTGCTGTCCATACGCAACTGGACAGTCGACTGATGCCCGATAAATCGGTATATAATTATTTTTACTTTTCGGGTAATAAGCAAACCAGCGGTGGAGTTTCTTACCGTTACCGTTGGAAAAAGCTGAACTTGTTTGGCGAAACTGCTATGACTGATAATGGTTCTATGGCAACATTGAACGGTTGCTCTTTTAGTCCGGCATCAACCATCGGATTGGTGGTTTTGCAGCGTTACTATGCACCTGAATACGACACGTTTTATGCGTCTTCTTTTGCAGAAACTTCGAGGATAAATAACGAAAGTGGCTTGTATCTGGGTGCTGAAATCCGACCATTTGCAAAATGGAAATTTGCAGCGTATGCTGATGGTTATCGCTTTCCCTGGCCAAAGTATGGCATTGATATACCCTCAGTGGGCAAAGATTATTTGTTTCATGCTGATTTTACTCCCCGGAACAATGTTGCCATGTATTGGCGCTTTAAATATGAAAACAAACAAACCAATCTTTCTACTGCAGGAGTGGTGATGCCTGTGGTGGTTCCGGCTCAAAAGACATCCTTGCGTTATCAGTTGACTTATTCGTATGAAAATTTTAGTTTTAAGAATGTGTTGGAAGGTAATTTATCCAGGCAAGGTGATACCGACTGGACGTATGGCATGAATGCTTTGCAGGATGTGAGTTATGATTTTCAAAAAATTCCGCTTAAAGTTGATTTTCGTTATCAGTTCTTTGATGCTGTAAGCTATGAAAACCGCTTTTATTCTTACGAGAGGGATGTGTTATACGCTTTTTCCATTCCTATGTATTTCGGTTTGGGGAGTCGATACTATTTGAACGTAAAATATGATTTGAATAAACATCTTTCGTTGTGGTTTAAAATAGCTCAAACAGTGTATGCCGACAATCGTGAATCGCTCAGTAGTGGCAATGAAGCCATTTCAGGAAACCGAAAAACAGACCTGAGGTTTATGCTTAAGTATGAGTTTTAGATAAATAATACATGATCTTATTTTGTCGGGACAAATTGATATATTTATCATATAAATTGACATTGACCCAAATATCTGACAGAAAGTGCCATCTCTACATTGCAACTATAGAATTTTGCTGTATCTTTGTATTGTTTTCAGCCCGAAGACTTTCTCCTCTAGCCGAATACTACAACACATTATATTTCAACAAAATGGATTTATTAGAAAAGATTATGGCACGTGCCAAGGCAAACGTACAACGTATTGTTTTGCCCGAAGGTACAGAAATTCGTACATTAAAAGCGGCGGATATTATTTTGAAAGAAAAAGCAGCTAAGCTGATACTAATTGGTAATGAGGCTGAGATTAAAAAAATTGCTGCAGAAAACAAACTTACTCATATTGCTGAAGCATCCATTGTGGATCCCGAAACAGATGCAAAGATGCCCGTTTACGCAAACTTGCTGTTCGAACTTCGCAAAAGTAAGGGAATGACATTGGAAGAGGCAACAAAACTGGCAAAAAATCCGTTGTACCTGGGTTGCCTGCTGATTAAAAACGGTGATGCCGACGGAGAATTGGCCGGAGCTCAAAATACAACCGGTAACGTGTTGCGTCCTGCTTTCCAGATTGTAAAAACATTACCGGGTATCAGCGTTGTTTCAGGTGCTTTGTTGATGTTTACTCCAACACACCAATATGGTGAGAACGGACTGTTGGTTTTTGCCGACTGTGCCGTAAATCCCAACCCTACTGCACCTGAGTTAGCCCAAATAGCTATTTGCACGGCTGAAACCGCCCGTGTAATTGCCGGATTTGAACCACGTGTAGCCATGTTGAGCTTTTCGTCGAAAGGAAGTGCTAAACATGAATTTGTAGACAAAGTAGTGGAAGCTACCCGCCTTGCCAAAGAAATGGCTCCCGAATTGATGATAGACGGAGAACTTCAGGCTGATGCAGCGTTGGTTCCATCGGTAGGACAAAGCAAAGCTCCGGGAAGTAAAATTGCCGGACATGCAAACGTATTGGTTTTCCCCGATTTACAAGCCGGAAATATTGGTTACAAAATGGTGGAACGCTTCTCCGGCGCACAAGCTGTGGGACCAATTCTACAAGGAATGGCTGCGCCAATCAACGACCTTTCGCGCGGTTGCGCTGTGGATGATATTGTGAGAATGATTACCATTACGGCTAATCAGGCAATGAAATAGTCGCTTGGTTCTAAAAGTGATCAGACGGAATAGATATATTTAAACAAAAAATACTAACTAAATAGCCTCTCTTCAGGGAGGTTTGGAGGGTTTTATATGGCAGAAGAAATGATTGAAGCAATAGAGCGCTACGGCCTGAGCAAGCGAAACCGGAAACGGACCTTGTTTTCGCGTATTGGCGTGGTTGGTTGCGGGAAAGAGGGCAGTGTAATTGCTACTACTGCGGCAATGAACGGCATGGAAGTAGTTTTTCTTGAACCGTCTGAAGATAGAATTGCTAATGCTTTTACTCGTATAGAGGAAAAGCTGGACAAGAAAATTGAAAACTGGGGTCTGACGATCAACGAGAAAAAGGCAATCTTATCGCGTGTTTCGGGTACTACCAAATACGAAGATTTTAGTGGTTGTGATTTTGTTATCGAAGCTATTCGCTACGATGAGCAGACAGGCGAACGCCGCGTAAATCACCGCAAGGAAGTATTCCTGCAGTTGGAAAAAGTACTTTCGACAAATGCTATTATTGCTTCCAATGTTTCCACTGTTATTGTTACCGATCTGGCTGCTGAGCTTGAACACACCGAACGTTGCATCGGGCTGCATTTCCTGTCGAACATCACAGGCTCGCACATTATTGAAATTGTTCCGGGTCTGAATACCTCTAAAGAGACTTTTGATAAAGTTTGTCAGTTTGCCAAATTACTCAATCACCAGTATGTTCCGGTAATGGAATCGGCCGGATTGATTAGTATTCGTTTGTTTCTTATTCAGCTGAATGAGGCCTGCGGCATTTTGATGGAAGGTATTTCGAGTGTTGAAGACATTGATTTGGTGCTTACAGCCGGTTTTGGCCACCGTCAGGGAGTTTTCCGTACCGCCGACCAAATGGGTATTGAGAAGATTGTAAAACTGCTCGAAAACCTGTGGGACGAATATGGTAGTATGAAATACAAACCGTCGCCGGTGTTGCTGCGTTTGTATCGTGCTAAACATTTTGGTGTAAGCCGTGGCAAAGGTTTTTATACGTATGACGAAGCTGGAAATATAATAAAATAAGGAGGAACGGAAAACATGAAGATATTAGTATTGAACTGTGGAAGTTCATCAGTGAAATATAAGTTGCTCGACATGGAGAGCAAAGAAGAATTGGGAGCCGGTGCTGTAGAAAAACTGGGAATGAAAGGTTCTTTTCTGAAGCATGTTCGTCGCGATGGAAAAAAAGTGATATTGAAAGGTGAAATTCTGGAGCATCAGATTGCTGTAGAATATATCCTGGGTGTACTGACTAGCGAAAAACATGGTTGTATCAAGTCGTTGGAAGAAATTGATGCGGTGGGTCACCGGGTGGTTCACGGAGGCGAAAAGTTCAACAGTAGTGTGCTTATTACCGACGAGGTGATACACAAAATTGTAGAATGTATCGACATAGCTCCGTTGCACAATCCACCAAATCTGGCCGGTATACGTGCCATCAATGAATTGTTACCCTCGGTTCCTCAGGTGGCGGTTTTCGATACGGCTTTTCACCAGACTATGCCCGATTATGCTTATATGTATGGCATTCCGTATTCGTTGTATACCAAATACGGCATCCGTCGTTATGGTTTCCACGGAACGAGCCACCGCTATGTGTCTAAACGAGTGTGTGATTACCTGGGACTCGATTATCTCAATACCAAAATAATTACGGCTCATATTGGTAACGGAGCTTCGGTAACCGCTGTGAAAAACGGCGAATCGGTTGATACTTCCATGGGATTTACGCCTATTGAAGGATTGATGATGGGTACCCGTTCGGGCGACGTGGATCTGGGTGTGGTTACTTTCCTGATGGAAAAAGAAATGCTTGATGCATCGGCTGTTTCAACCTTGTTCAACAAACACAGTGGTATGTTGGGTATTTCGGGTATATCGTCGGATATGCGCGATATAGAAACGGGCAGAGTGGAAGGTAACGAACGGGCTGAACTGGCCTGGCAGATGTTTGAATACCGGTTGAAAAAATACATAGGTTCTTACATGGCTGCTTTGGGTGGTGTGGACGTTATTGTGTTTACCGGTGGGATAGGAGAGAACCACCGCATTACGCGCGAGTTTGTTTGTGAGGCTTTTGAATTTATGGGCATCAAAATAGATAAGGAAGTCAACAACAGAACGCAGGGCATCGAAGCGGTAATCAGTACTCCGGACTCTACGGTGAAGGTAGTGGTAATTCCTACCGACGAAGAGTTTATGATTGCTTCTGATACGCTTGAAATTTGTAGTAAATTGGCGTAAGGATTTTATAAAGAATCATTATTGTCCGGAAAAATGATAGATTCTTCACTTCGCTCAGAATGACAGATTAGTACATTCTTTTTAAGGAGATTGGGGAGTAGGTTGGCGGCGAAGCCGCCAACCTACTCCCCAATCTCTAACATAAAACATTGATTGTCATTTCGAATGAAATGAGAAATCTGATAACAAAAAATGCCTGATACTTTCGTGTCAGGCATTTTTTGTTCAACGGTTTACCGAAAGGAGTAATTCACCTTTATATAAGCTTATTTTGTTGTTGTTGTTTCTTCTTCTTCTTTGGTATCTTTTGTTTTGCGTCCTTTGCGAATGGCCATGGTGGTATTGAAACGGGCCATACGTTGGTTCAGTTCGTTTACAAAAGGAGTATAAACAGTCTCACCGTTGATCAGGATCAGTGCATCCATACGATCAATCATGCTGATTACGCATTTGTCTACCTCGGCACGTACCTGTTTCATTCGCAGAGCTGTTTTGGCAGCTTCCTGCGAGTCACGGCTTTTCATCAGGGTGTCAAATCCATCGTTTGTCCGTTTTACTTCCACTACCCATTCATCCTGATTCAGTATTTTGATATCGGGAGCCAGACTACCATTCAGCTCACCCAGCAAGGCGTTGGTCGATGCCGTTTGCTGGTCGTAAGGTTTTACTTCCATTTGCTTGTACCGATCGAGCACTACCTGAACGCTGGCAGCAGCTTTTCGTTTTTCGGCCACAAAATGGTCAATAAATCCCTTGATACTTTTTCGGAATGCGTACATGGTGTTGTCGCGCAGCAGGTCTGCTTCCGATAGCTGTTGGGTAAATACACTTTTAATGATTTTGTTGAGTGCTTCACCCTCTTGTCCGTAAAGAACCAGAAAAGTGGCAAAAAGAGCTTGAATGTCCAATACTTCGGGCTTATAAATCATTACTAAGCCTTTGAATTCAGTGAGGAGCTGATAGTGCTCCTCGTTGCGCAGATTTGACAATTTAGTGCGTGTAATTTTCATTTTTTCATTTTTTTGCTTCGGGTTTTTAGGCGGGAAGCTGGTTAGTGTATATAATTTGAAGGTAGTGATACTAAAAAAATGATTGAAGGCATAAAATGAACAGTGTGGTTTTCGCGTTAAACCATACGTTTGTAAGTGGGAGGGAGGCAATTTAGGCTGAAAGTTGCTCGTAGCCTATCGGCAAGGTTTCAGCTACGGCTGACGGTTTGCCTACGAACTTCGACAAGGTTTCAGCTATTGCTGACGATCTGCCTACGCGTGTAGGGAAGGTTTCAGCACATGCTGAAAGTTTGCCTACGGGTTACGAGAGACTTTCAGCGTTAGCTGAAACGTTCCTGATAACTTTTGGCCGGTTTTCGATGGCTGATGAACGATGCAAAGAGCTGTTTTCCTCTTTCCCGGTAACTTCAATCTGTTATTTGCTCACATCTATGCTCCTTCAAACAGGAGTTTACTGACGACATGAGTCTTAAAACATGGTGACAAAAATAGAGAAAATAATTTTAAAAACAAATATATATGGAAAAAAAATAGCAAAAAGTCAATTTATTTATTTTTAGCCCTTTGAGGGTTTATGGTCTTTTGTTCATTTATTGAAAATATTAGTTTAGCATGTCGATAAATAAAAGTAATTTTGCGCCGTAAAAAAGATTTAAATGTTTAGTTATGGGAATTGAAATTGGAATACTGATACTGGGACTTATAGCCGGAGTGATGTCCGGTTTATTTGGTATTGGCGGTGGGGTTATTATGGTTCCTACCTTGATTGCTATTTTTGGAATGGACATGTTGAATGCCAATGCCACATCATTGGCAGCCATGTTATTGCCTGTTGGTGTGTTTGGAGTTATAACCTATTATAAAGCAGGTTATATAAACATCAAGGAATCGCTTTGGATATCGGCAGGACTGCTGGCTGGTTCATTTTTTGGTGCCGAACTGGCTGTGTCGGTAGATGTAAAAGTGTTGTCG
>Ga0209540_10001987_pt1 | contig 14803 bp, 10 predicted proteins | sample BarGraIncu01121A_FD_184501 | JGI IMG/M metagenome (GOLD analysis project Ga0209540, IMG submission 184501) | Arctic peat soil microbial communities from Barrow, Alaska - Barrow Graham LP Incubations 011-21A (SPAdes) (version 2) | ecosystem: Environmental > Terrestrial > Soil > Wetlands > Peat... | reverse complement strand
GCCATCAACCGCTCGGCCATTACTGGACAAACGGTCTTTTTTGGTGATAGCCTGACCGAATTTTTCCCACTCAGCGAATTTTTCCCTGGCAAAGTGATTTATAACCGTGGAATCGCCGCTGACACCACCGACCAGTTACTCGAAAGAATCGAGACCGCCACCGCCGTTCGCCCAAAAACCGTTTTTCTCCAAACCGGGACCAATGATCTTAATAAAAATAAAAAACCGGCCGACATCGTTAAAAACATTATGCTCATCACGGAAAGGTTGAAAGCGAAATTACCCGACATCAAGATTCATGTCATCTCGCTCTACCCGATTTCCCGAAACCGAAAAGTGGTTTCGACGTTTATCTGCCAAATCCGGACCAACAAAAACATCAATATGACCAATGCCTTGCTACGCGATGCGTGCGAGAAAAAGGGACTGAGTTTCATCAATATCCACCCACTGCTTGAATCAAAAAACGGCTCCTTGAAAAACGAATACACGATTGAAGGACTCCATCTTTCCGAACGCGGGTATGAAGTGGTTGCCAAAGCATTGAAGCCGTATCTCGACTAAAAAGAAAACACAGACTGGTTTTGTTCCATCGCGTCTGTGTTTTTTTATGCTCTGATAATGGATTTATTCGTTGTTTTCGCGGATAATTTTAAGGAGGTTATCCGGAGTCATTAAAGGCGAGTTCGTCAGTGGGCTTTCGAGGGCGATTTTAGCTGCGGCCGATCCGCACTTCAAAGGGTCAAGGCCGCGGACTTTGGCAAAGATCGTCCCACTGAAAAATGCGTCTCCCGCGCCGGAAGTGCTTACGACATCGACGGGATAGGCTTGATGGTGATGGATGGCTTTTCCTTTAAAAAGATAACTGCCATTGCTACCATCGGTAATATAAAGTTCGCCGATGCCTTTGGAAATTAAAGCGCGGCCAATCGTCTCAAGATTCGCGGTATTAGAGGTTTTTCCCAACAATGATTCCGCTTCCCGGCGGCTACATTTAAGCGTGGCAATCCGCGGGAGATAGGGCTGCAACTTCAATGCTTTTGTGGAAGAAATCGTGTCGATATAAACAGGCTTCTTTAATTCGTGAAGCAAGTATGCGAGTACCATCGAATCGAGGTTCGTGTCCATGACGATAATATCGGCCTGTTTGATCCAATCACAGATAATCGGCGTTTCTTTTAAGTAACGGACATCGAGTTGTTTCAGAGCGTCCATGTCATTAACGCCAAGAACGAGATCTCCCTCGGCGTCCAGTATGGCCATGTATGTCGGCGTGATTTTGCCCTCAACGACCAAGGTGTGGGATTCAACGCCTAAGTTCGTGAGATGATTGATGAGGTTTCGGCCGTTTTGATCGCTGCCGATGGCGGTGATAAAACGCGGTTTGAGCCCAAGACGCGCCAGGTTTTCGAGAATGTTTCGGCCTACGCCGCCGTCGGTTTGATAAACATGGCCAAGATTCGAATCTTTCATTTTTAAAGGACCTGGAATCTGGCCATAGACATCAATGTTTGATCCGCCAATGACTAAAATATTCATATGATTTTCTCCTCTTAATGGGATGAAAAATGTCTTTTATGCTATACCTTATATTGATATCATAACATTATCGATGAAAAATCAAAGAAGTGTTTTATAATGAAAAGTAACGTCACTACCGAATAGGAGTTCAAAATGAAAACACTCAATCATTCTCTCGAACGCCCGATCGGGAAATACATTCTAATTGCCGCTATTTCTGTCGTCGTGCTTATTGTGGCGATATTTGTCAATTACTTCACGATCAACAATTTAGCCTTGCTCATTTTCATCTTGCTTGTCGGCGTCGACTTCCTCGTTAATGTCGGCTATCGCCTTTATCAGACGGTTCGCACCACCGCTACAGCCGTTGAGAAAAGTCTCAAAATCGTGACCGCGCAAGTCCAAAAGTTGGATTCGCTCGCCGCCGTCACCAACCTAGCCGATGCCCCAATTGAAGAGTTGCATCTTTTAGAACATCAAATCAATGAATTAACTGAACGTTTCAGTCATTTAACTGTCGTGCTGAAAGAAGAACCTATCCCAGAGGATGTTGAAAAGCGCATTCAAGAAAAAAAGCTCTTAACACGCGGTGAATTCAATCAGGCCGTCTATTTCTATTCGCAAAGTAGCGCCGCCTATCGGTCTGCGTATTTTCTTGTCAAAATGGTCAATCCGGAATCTGACGAATTCAAAGGCCAGCTCAAAACCAGTCTCGAAAAGCACTTCAAAACGGCGGTCTTCGGTGATTTTTCCGATGATACGATCGCGGTTTATCTGCCAAAAGTCAATTCGTTGAGTCTCCTTAAAACAAAAATCCGTAACTTTTATGTTCAATTCACCCCCGTTCGCCTCGACAAAAACCGAAAGGGCATGCTGGTCGCCCAAATCAAAGTTGGGATTGTTGTCTTTCCTTACACCACCCGGCGTGATTTTGAGCAAGATGCGCTTTTTGCCCTAAATAAAGCGAAAGAGATTTATCTCTACCTCCCCAAACTCCGTCAGAAAAACGTGATTCGGTATGAAACGCCGGAGAGCCTTGCGCGACTTGCTCTTTTGAGCGCCGAGCCCTTACTGAGTGAAGCCAAAAGCTTCAACAACTTTCAGACATTCAATGCTTTTTTGAATCGTGAACTTCTCAATATCTCCGGACAATATGGCTTTGGGAACGCCGGCTATCTTCTTTTAAATTCATCACTTGTCGACTATAGCGTCCGTTTTGAAAAAAGCCGTGGTCATGAACATCCGACCTTCCTTAAACTGAAAAAGATTCTGCCCGAAGACTTGAAGCCTATTTTTGCCGCAGCAGATGAAATGGGAAGTCTCTATGGTAACGAAAGCGATTCATTCCCCGCTGAACTCGGCAAAGTATTAACCAACCTGGAAATCACTTCCTTTTATTTTCAGATCCTGCGTGACCGCGACAATGATTTAGGGCTGCTCTATTTTTGTTCCAGCGAACCCCGTCGTGCACTCACCGTGAACGAGCAGACGACGCTGGCTTTAGTCGGCTCTTTGATGGCGGATGTCGCCAATGAAATTATCACGCGTGAAAGCGATCGCCGGACCCATGAAATCTTGGAACATCTTTTGAAAATGGAAGAACGTTATATCTATTTAATTGAACGGAAAACCTATGTATTACGCTATGTTTCCGACAATTTATCGCATTATCTCAGTAATCAAAAAGTCATTGGGGAACGCTGCTATAAAGTCTTCTTTGGGCTATCCACTCCTTGTGAACATTGTCCTTTGCTGAAAGGCACCAGAGAAATTTCGTTACCGTTCATTTCTCCCCTGCCACTTGTTCGGTCTTTGTTCAATTACATGGGACGGCCGGAAGAAGCAGCCATCAGCATATCGCATCCTAAAACCTCAATTTCCGAAATCGACGGTTGTTATGTCGACCGTGAACTCGCCGTCAAAAACAAGCTTCGTCTCGAACTCGATCTACGAAATGCCGGTTCAGAAGAACGGACAGGCTACTTATTCTCGATTGGACTCACGGAAAACCAAGACGCCTCACAACTCAGCGATATGTGCCGCGCGCTTGGCCAAGCCGGATTTAGCGAGAGCATTTACCGTCTCAACACCACCGCATTAGCGATTGCCTTCCCAGACGCTGCGCGGTCCGCCGCTTTCAATATGCTCGAAGATATTTATAAACGGATCCGCACCGCCCTCCCCTTAGGAGAGATGGGTCCTCATTTCTCGATGACGCTCGCCCAATACCCGAACGATATCCGAAACTTGCTTGAGACTGAACAAATCCTGATGATGGGCCATAAAAACTCGCTGAAGGCCGGAGAAGACATGGTTTATATCATCACGAACAAGCAAGCACGGAAAGCCGATCGTGAGGCCTACATCCTTGATTTAATCAAAGCGGCTCCTGTCAAAAAAACACTCGAAAACTTTATTCAACCGATTATCAACCTTGATACGAACCGAGCCACCGGCGGTGAAATTCTCTTACGTCTTTACGATGCTAACCGCGGCTATATTCCTCCGGGTGAATTCGTTCCGCTCGTGAGCCGAAACAAAATGATGTTTGATCTCGAAAAAGCGATGATGGTCAGCATTGGCGAATTATGGCAAGCCAAAGGCTCTGATTTACTACGTCCCAGCGGCGTTGAGCGTATCGGCATCAACGTCTCGCGCGATTCGCTCTCTAACCCGGCATTTGCCGACGAAGTTAAAAAAATCATCAGCCGTTACCGCTTGCCAAAGAATTTCATTCAACTGGAAATTTCGGAGCGTTTGTTCCTCGATGCCGAGGCCGATGTCCACACGCTTATGAAAGCCCTTGAGGGCACGCCGGTCATCTTCGCCCTCGATAATTTCACAAACCGTTCCATCAATTTAGATGCGATTGCGGAGCTGCCCTTTACTTGCCTCAAAATAGACCGGGATATGGCTCGCAATATCGAAAATGACGCGGAAGCCTTTATCAACTTTGGACACCTTTTAAGCAAGACCAAAGAGCTGAAACTGGATATCGTGGTCCAAGGCATCGAAACGGAAAGCCAAGCCAGGATTGTCCGAGAGGCCGGAATTCGTTTTGGACAAGGATTTGGGTTAGCAAAGCCAATGACTTTCAATGATTTCGCCAAATATCTCGATTATGAGCAATAAGTAAATTGACATTGAATTTTGAACTCTATATAATTTTTATTAAAGAAAATAGCAAAGTTAGAGCAATCTAGCGACGCAAAGCTATAGGGCCTCAGATGCACGATTGAGGTAGCCAGTTGCCTGATGAAACGGTAATCGACTACTTTTTTTGTGGTAAAGAGGCACCTGTGAGAGAAAAACAAAAATTACTTCTGACAACGGCGATTTGTCTTGTCGCGAGCGCGGTCGCACTCACGAGTTTTACTTTTGCCTGGTTTATCCAAGATAAAGCCTTAGACAACATCATTACCCTTCATTCCGGCGATTCCGAAGCCAGCATTGAAGCTCATGTCTACGAACGCCGCTTTCCCACATCGGGTGGTTTGACGCAACCCGCTTACTTTGTTGATGCGTCCACTGTCCTCAATGTTGTTCAGTATTCTGACACAACCGGAAACATCTATGTTCATTTCTCCAGTAATTTAATGCTCGACTATGATCTGCTCAACGCTTATTCAAACGAAAATGCTTTGAGCGTCAAGACGCTGCCATCCTATTTTGTGGAGTTACGTGTGATGAAGGCGAGTTCGTATGGTTTCTTAGGTCTCAAATTACTGTTCCAATCGATTCCCACCGCACTCAGCACTGAACTCAATCTTTCCAGCATCTATCCATTTGGATACCGTTATATGTCCTACGAAAATACCGTGGCAGCGCCCAAAACCTCGGCCATTCCAACCCAATACACTGCGCTCGAAGCGAAAACAGGTGCTTTGTTCTTTAACAGCGCCGCTTCTCGGACTAACGGGATAACGCTTTTCGATGCATCCGATTTAGAAGGAGCGCCGATTGCTTCAACAACGGGGTTAGCTCCTCAGCGTTATATCGAAGGTTTCGCAGAAAAAGTGAGTGGTAAAAATGTGTTTGCCACAAGCGTCATGCTCCAAATTTATCTCGAACCTTTAGCGCTTGTAAAATATATTCGGGAACACACGACTGTGATGAATACTTCCATGCGTTTGGGGATTGAATTTGGCATGAGCGCCCAATATTCTAATAACCCCATCCGCTTATAGGAAAGCATTATGTTTAAAAAGAACAAAATTTTGACGCTTGCCGTTATTCTTGGACTGGTCGGAGCCTCAGCTTCGATTGTCGCTTTCACCTATGCGGCCTATCTAAATCAGACCAACTACGACTTACCGATTGACATCAACACGACCAACGTCGGCGCTCATTTTACCAATGGCGGATCCGGTACCTTGGCCTTGCCTTACACCATTAGTAACTCCAATGATTTACGAACGCTGCAGCAACTCAACGTGCTTGGGATATTCAGTAAAAACGTTTACTTCCAGATGACCAACAACATTGCTTTCTCCGGGACGCCGCTACTCCCCATCGGCAATGAGGATTATCCCTTTTATAGCCAATTCGACGGGAATGGCTATACCATCTCCAATTTAGTCGTCAATGGCGCGAACACCAACGATATCGGGATGTTTGGATATGCCGCGATGGGATCAACCATCAAGAATTTCATTCTGCAAACCCCCACGATTAATGTTTTGCCAAATAACTTGGGCACGGTCACTTATGCGCCCACCACGAATCCAATGGAAAGCATACTGGCGACACCGGCCAATAATATGGGCACTTTGAATTTCTACAACACCACGCCCGCTCGTTTCACGGTACCGCGCACCACTTTGACAGGAACCGATGGCGCCACTTACGAAATTATCTATCAAAGCACGGATACCAACCTCTTAAGCTACGTTACAAGCACTGGCTACTGGACAGCCGCAATTCCTGATTCGTCAAAGCCGACGAACATATTTTCCGTTCAGCTCGTTGCGCGTGCCTTTGCAATTTATAACGACCTTGTGCTTTCTTATACCTTGGAACGTTGGCAAATCAACCTGAGAGGCAATGGCACCGTCGAACCGGGCAGCGCCACGGTCAATCCCGGTTATTTTAAAACCATCCACCCTGTGGTTGAACCGCACGGGACTTATGTCGGTTTTTTCATCGGCCACCTCGACGGTAGCGCAACTTATCTCGGTCTTGACGGTGGTAACGTTCCGGGAACGAGTAATGGCAAAATCATTGTCAGTGGCCGCAATGTCATGTCGTATAGTTCTCTCATCGGAAGAGCCCGTATCGATAACCCGATGGATGATTCGGCGTCAAACTATAATCAAAAATTGTTCGACTTTAACAAGCTTATTCCCGAATACAATCTTCAGGGTACCTCGTTTACGATTAAGGAAGGCACAAGCCCGATTATCGATTTTAGCACGCAGCAAAGCCGGGCCATTACTGCCACGATGTCGTATGGAATCACTGCCAGCGAAAGTGATTTCTTCAGGTTTTATCCTGGACTGCTAAACACCAATATTGCTTATACGAATCCTGACCACTCCGTCAGCAATTTTAACGTATTGCGCTTCAACCAACCTCTCGGCGTCGGCGTCAAAACCGATCGTCTCTCCTACACCTGGCGTGGCGGTAACGTGAAAACGGGTTACTATACGCGAATGCCTACGGTCCGAAATGGTTTTTGGATTTGGCTCAATACCTTAAATAGTTCGTCCACAAAACACATTTTTACCTCGGATGCTTTTGAAGTAAGCATTAAAATGAACTACATCGCGACGAGCACTTCGGTCGATAACCGATTCCAGATATTCTCAAATTTCTACAATCCGGGACTTTCACCCAATTATGATAATGTTCCGCCGGATTATATCAAGAGCACCCACTGGACCAATTTGGGAACCTCCCTTGGGCCTGATGGTCAACCCATTTATAATCCCAGCACCCACCAAGTCGTTACCAGCGATGGTTTAGGCGGCACGACAAGCGGCCGTCTCGCGGAAACCGAAATCTACTTCGTGGTTGATAAAACAACAAGCTTCTGGAGCCATAACTGGAATAGCGCCGTCTATTACCCGATGCTCGCAGTCGGTGTCGGCAAAAACACCCCTGTCCCGACGGACAACTATGCCAGCTATTACAATCGCTATTCCTATGATGATTTCACAGCTGATCCTTTTAACTTAAACATCATCAGCCTCGAAGTTATTTTCACTTCAACCGATGGCAATGTCTCGACTCAAGATGCGAATATCGATTACTTGTATACGGCCCCTAACCGTACGACTGATTTTGTCAATGGGACCTATACCGCGTGGAACGAGAACAGCCGGGTTAAAGTGGGATTTAACGTGAGCAATTATGCCTTGAATAGCTCTGGCACGACCTATGCCTTCTATCGCAACTTTTCGACCAACTTACTCTATACCGACGTCAACGTTTTATATTCGGGCGCCACCGCATTCCCGCCAACTAACACCGAGGGCTATGCACAAGCAGTCCTGACAGGATCATTGTAATATGAAAAATCAACGGGTCAAATTAACCGTCAATCTCGTTGTCATCATCTGCACGTTAGCAGTCTCTTTGACTTCATTTTTATATTTAACATATGCATGGTTCAGTTTCATCGATTTCCAGACAACAGATATCATGGCTATCCAAACTGAGAGTGGCGCAGAATTCAACTTAAAATACTTTGTAAAAAACTATCCCGGCATCGATAGCACCCTTGGTTATCCCGGTCCAAATTCCATCGTCCTGGCGGAAGACCGGATTACCGTCGACGACTATGCGACTGATTTTGCCCCTATTGCTGAAGATCCGATGCTCAATGCCGAAGAAAAAATCATTATGGCGGCCGAATTTCCGGGATTGTGCTTTACTTACGCGCTTGAAGTATCCGGAAACTTTGATGAAAACAAGATTGTGAGTCTGCTTTTAGGAGACTACGCCGCCGCACCTTCAACGACGTTTTATGATACGACGACGAATCAAGGCATCACGATGGCAAAAGCAATCAACATCTATGCGAACGTGTTTGATGGGAGTAGCGATATTACCGCCCAAGCAAACGCTTTCGTCGTGAACACCACCCCGGTTGATTTGTTTACTCGAACCGCGCCTTATGGGCCGACAAACCTCACGCTGGCGGTTGATGACTTAACGCTAGCCACGGAGAAACTCATTTTTATATTTACCGTCGAATTCAGCAACGTGAGCAATACTTTTTATAAATATTCTTATACGTCTTCGGGAAGACAGTATTACGCTCCAAATGCGACCGGAGATTCAAATGTTTATAAAAACTTGGATTTTGCTATCGGTTTATTAAAAATCCATGTCGCGAATGCCTCGTAATCCTTTTTTGAGGGTTTTCGTCTTCTTGTAGTCCTTAAACTGTCTTTAGTTCAAATAAACCAAAACGTTTATTAGTATAATAAACAGTGCTTTCAATTTGCCGAAAAATCTTTTAATGTTTTTTTCTTTTGTCACAATTTTTAATTTTTATTCGATTAATGCTTGCAAATTTATTTTGTATTTTCTATAATGATAAGGCTTGTATTAGCAATTATTGCCCCCTCAATGATTGTATGTAATTAGCGAAAATTGCCCGCTACTTATGGTCAGTGTCCATTAACACTGACACAATACCCGTCGTTAATAACGAGGGTGATCCTGAGGAGGATTTTGTTATGAATAATAAGAAAAAACTTTTACTCGGTGCTGCATCGATGTTGCTTTTAACAGCCACTGCCGCCACAGCTTCGACCTTTGCTTGGTTCACGACCGTTCGTAATGCCACCGTCAATTATTCGAGCGCGACGATCTATACCAATGGCGGTAACATCGAAGTTACTTGGATTTCCAGCCTTGTCACAACTTGGGACACTCCAGTCACCACTGACAACAACCTTGCAATTTCTGGCGCCCACAAAATCACCGATATTTCCGGTGAAGGCGTCAGCTTTTACAAACCGATTTGGAATGCTTATGATACCACTTCATCCGATGCAGACAGCATCTTCGGTATTCCGACTATTGCCGCAGACGATGTTGATTATGAAGCCGCTATAGGCGACGCCGATGGCTATTACATCGATTTCACGCTTCAAATCGCAAGAACCAGCGCCGAAGGCATGAAGGTCTATTTCGGAAGCACGACCGACATTAATCCGGTCAGTGAGTCAACCGCCGACTTACAAGCAGTCAATACGTCTCGTTTGGCCGTTATTGATGGCGCAACCACCAAATTCGTTTGGGCGCCTGAAAGCGATACCAGCTATGAATATTTGTCAACTGGCGAAGCTGGCACAGATACCGCTTATACAATCGATGCCTTCAAACTTAATACCGTTACCGGGACCGGCGATAGCGACAACTTCTACGACAGCGCAATACAAAATTATAGTACCATTACTCTTGCCGATGCCACCGGAAATCTCCCATGTGTTGCCGATTTAAGCACTGCCGCTTCGGATATCATTACCTTCCGCACTTGGATTGAAGGCACTGATCCAGATTGCATCAACGACGCGTTGGACGGCATCTTCGATATTCAACTTGACCTTTACGGATTAGCCGTTGCCTAATCTAAGTTTAGTAGCATAAAAATCTACCATAGCGACTAGGGTTTCAGGTGTTTTTCCATTTGACACCCTAGTTCGTTTTGTGTAGTATATTTAAGTATCGTGACATTTCGTCCATAGGAGAATTTCAATATGGCAAATAACAAAGTGTCGAGTTTAAAGAAAATTTGGCCAACCGCGTTAATCGTTGGCGAGATCGTGCTTATCGTTTTCTTGCTTGCGGTTTCTATTATGGCGATGGCCTTAACAGTTCCATCGGGTACCGCCGGCTTCTTGGGTTTCATCCTCTGGCTGCAACTCAATACGCTTTGGTTCTTTATCCTTATCGTGCTACCTTTAATCGCCTTGTTCTTATTAAACGCCTATTTCCTTATTCAGGCTGTCTATGCTGATAAAAAGAAAAAAGACGTCAAGTTAACGAACGAACAGCTTTTGGAAGAAGCCAAACGCCAAGCGCGCGCGGAAATCCTCCAAGAGATGGAAGACAAAAAGAACGCCGAGAAAAAATAACCTTAACGCTTAAATCCGTTCGGTAAAGAATCTAGAAATTATGACTCAAACATGGCCGCGCGTTCAGATTCGTTTGAATGCGGGGCTTTTTGTTTTGTCTTGTAATTATTCCATTCCATCAAAGAATGACCCCTCTACCGCTCTACTTGAAGCCTTTTCCGTAGGAAGCGTGATGTTCCAATAAAATACAATTGACAGGATTAGGAAAACCTATATAATTGAATTTAGTTAATAGCAAAACTAGGGAAACTTAGTGACGCAAAGCTACAGGGCCTTACCTCTTAATGAGTGATGGTAGCCAGTTGCCAACATGGAATATGAATGGGTTTACCCAGTTCCGGGCAATGATTGGTTATCATCCATTTTTATTTCTAGGGGATTTTTCGAAATGCATCAGCAATCGGAAAATGGGTGCGGCTCTTTTAGCGGGTAACTATGTTAATGGCGTAGTTATACATTAAAAGCATCGCATGATCATCATTCGAATTAACTTTTTTCGCGCCTTCTTCTTTTAGATTTGTCTTGGAAGGAAACGAAAACAATGATTTACCCAAGCGAGTTTTCGAAATCTCGAAAACGCAAACGAATAGCGATGATTATCTTGGCAATCAGTCAATTAACGATTGTCATTTTCGTGGTTATTTCCTTTTTGGGTTCCGCCGTGGGTCGTTACACCGTTTCACTTGAGGCAAACCGGGCCGCGCTAACCATCGCGGTCGACAATTCATTTACGAAAGAAACCAGTTTGCTCAGGGCCCAAAATCTTGAGGCAGCTCGGGCTGAATCGGTTGATTATCTGCCGAATCACGACATTCTTGACAGTGCGTTAGGGCAAGGTTCCCACAATGGTGACGTCCTTGATCCTGATGGCGCTCTCTTGTATTCAACCTATTTCGCGTATACGTTCTATATGAAAAACTTGGGGGACTCCCATGTTGATTACCAGGTCACTATGTCCCTGGCCCAAAATAAAAATATCGTCGATGGCGCCATGCCAATTGAAGAGTATGTGCGCGTTCGCTTTTATGAAAACATCGACACCGGGGGCGAAGTCACTCACAACTTCCGAACTTTTGCCAAGACAACCAATAACCTGATTTACGATGAAGATTCAAACCGAATTAATGGCGAGTGTGTTGGGAATTCGCTAAAAGTATCGCCTTACACATGTAGCGCCTCGAACCCCGAAAATAATTTCAGGGCCGAGGAATTCACGGCAGTTAGCGAGATTTTAAAGTACAACTATCTGGATTTTTTGCCAGAACAAATCATCCGTTACACGATTGTGATTTGGCTTGAAGGCGACGATCCTGAATGTACAAGTCTTCCCCCTGCCGGCGCAAGCATGGAATTTGGAATGAATATTGCCGCGCTGATTGAAGAATAAACCATCGATTGTCTTTTTCTCAACATAAAGGATACCGTCATCCATGCAAATAAAACACAAATTAACCTTATTGGTTAGCTCTTTAGCAATCTCCGCCATCGGTTTTGGCGGCAGCACTTTTGCATGGTTCCAAGTGTTAAACAAAACGACAGCCGGATTAACCGGAACGATTGTCGGCGCAGGCGATACGCTTGAGGTCGGCTTTCGCTTAACTCAAACCCTGACGCAGGAAGCGATGGATCTCTATCATTTAACTGAAGATACCTATTCAACCCCTGGGACAGGTTATGTCTACTGGTCGAACGGTTCGATTGACCCAGCAACTCTGAATTATATCGTAACACTCGAGGGTTTTGCCACCGACAACCTGATTAAGCCCGTGACTACCGGAAGCTTCCTTGCCGGTCAATATTTGTCGTTTTATCAACGCCCACTTGGTCTCAGTAATTCGACAACTCGTGAAATTCAGCTCGATACTATTGCGAGCAAAACTTCCTATGTCCGTTTCACTCTATTATTCCGGATGGCTACAACGAGCGATACTTCCTCTACGATCATAAGCAACGGTACACCCGGTTATAACCTTTTCTTTGATTCAGGAACCAAGTTTGCGGGAACCAAAGATGTAGTAAAAGCCGTTCGGTTAGGCGTAGAAAGTTCGACCATCCACGATATCATTGCTCCCGCCACTACGATTGCAGGAGCCATCGATATTGGAGGTCCGATGGATTTAAATGGGGATGGCCTATTTGATTACACCAGTAACATTTTGAATGATGATGGAAGCTTTGACCCGAACTGTTACGAAATTGCCTATGGCGAATTCCTTTCTCCGCTGGATGATGACAATTGGGGCACGCCAAGTGGCATAGAGGCACCCGCTAATGAGGATGGAATCTTCTTCTACAACGGTTCTTCGTTTAAAGACGCCAAACCGCTCATCAACGCTAGCCCAAAAACTGCGACTTATCATCCAATCTCAACTTACGACACACTGGGAATACCGCTTGCCACGACAGACGAAAATGGTTTAGCAGAGATTACTTTCTCGATTTGGCTAGAGGGTTGGGATCATGCTTGCACAGATTTATTGACCGAAGCGACTTATGGGGCGCAGCTCCAATTTGCCGCGCAAAACTAGCGCAAAAAGCATTTTTAAAGCAACTTACCAAAAAGGAGGACGCAAAAATGAAAGTCAATAATCACAAATCAAAACTGATTTTGGAATTAATCGTTACCGCCATCGCTTTCGGCGGTCTCGTGACCGGCACTTTTGCATGGTTCTCCGTTGCCAATGATGTCAGTGTGGCGACCTTCAACATCACTTATGGCCAGGCCGATAAAATTCAATTTGGTCTTATTGTTCCAGCAGAACGTCCCGACTTAGGGGAGGCAGGATCTTTGACTTTCTTTGACAACCTGTCCGACGAAAATTTAGTGGACTATGGATATAACGATAAGGAATCACCCTTGTCTCCTGTTTCTTCCATGTTCGAAAGTTTATGGCTCAACGAAACAACCGGCCTTGCTGATGAGGATTTATTCCCCGTTTTGCGTTCCTCTTATAGCACGTATCAAAACACCACCGAATCTAACCAAGCAAGATCGGGATTCTTTCAATTTGAGTTCTATCTCAAATCAAACATGAACATGTACTTGTATCTCGACAGCACGGCATCAATCATCGCCGATGCTTTCGTCAACGGTCAAAACAGCCCACAAAAAGCCGCTGAACTTGATAAAATTAGCTCCAGTTTGCGTGTCAGTTTTCTTTCTTCTTTGGGTTTCAATATCTGGGAGCCCAACACCGATGTGGCAGGAACCACCGCTTTTGGCGGGAGGCTCGATGTTCTTGACCAAGACGGATATTACGATTCCGATGGGACAAATGGAGACTACCGTGAAATTATGTTTGGCGAATACAATGATCCCTCAAAAATCATTTATTCAGAAGGTGCTCGGTCATCAGCAGAGAAACCTTTGACAAGTTTTAACGCGTCAACCGCTTCTGGTGTCAATCCACTCGACCTAGATGCATCAATCGATAACGGGCTAGTCATTGCCCATGAAAATAGCAAGACAACAGCGACGTTGTCCAATCAAACACTCGACAGCAGCGCACTCGCTTATCTTCCAGAGTATACCCCCGTCCGACTCGTTGTCACTGTTTACGCTGAGGGATGGGATTTAGACAACACGAATTTAATACAGGATGCGAGTTTCTTGCTCAATTTAACGCTCACAGGACGCTTTCGTGCACCAAATGAGCAAATTATTATGAAGAATGAGGTAGCAAAATGAAAGAATTCTTTAATTATCTACGAGCCCTGTTTGAGGCTTTGTTCTCGGACATTGGGCAATTCTTAAAAACGACATTCATCTCCCCGTGGGTGGGTGTGCGCGGAAACTTTCAATTCTACCGTGATATATTCAATGTGTATGTTGTCGATTTTGGAGTGATGGGGTGGATTCTATACATTCTTTTCCTCTTGTTATGGGTTGCTCTATTCGGCGCACTCATTTACCTAATCTATTGTTTCGTCCTTAAATATAAGGCATATCACAATCGGAAAATCGATAAAAGCAAACTCATCGAACAAGTTCAAAAATTAAACGACCAACTCTACACCGCTATATTAGAAAAGAATGAAATATTGAATTTGAAGGTGGGTTCCTTGGGGATACAACCTGGAACTCCTGGTGCCGTCGGTGCTGTCAAAACCAAACCCGAAAATGATTTTTCTAACTCTCGGTTTCCCAAATTGGCCGCAGTTGATTATAAATATCTCACTTATAAAACACATAT
>Ga0209540_10001986_pt1 | contig 14807 bp, 16 predicted proteins | sample BarGraIncu01121A_FD_184501 | JGI IMG/M metagenome (GOLD analysis project Ga0209540, IMG submission 184501) | Arctic peat soil microbial communities from Barrow, Alaska - Barrow Graham LP Incubations 011-21A (SPAdes) (version 2) | ecosystem: Environmental > Terrestrial > Soil > Wetlands > Peat... | reverse complement strand
CGTTGGTGGTGAGGCTGGGAAGATTGAGGGTTGGCAAAGACGGGGCTGGACTTCAGTTCGGCCCGGTTTCTTTTTGTCCAAGCCGGTTTTCGGTTGGGCGGTTCAAATGGTCGTAATCAGGGATTGCCTTATAATTAAGAGATGTTAAAATGAGCGTATGAAGACTTTGACAATTACTGAAGGACGCGGGCGGCTGGGGTTTTGGCTCAAGAAAGCCGTCGCGGGTGAGGATGTTGGCTTTGTCTTTGGCGACAAGATTGTCGCGCTGCGCCCGGTCTCCGTGTATTCGGAAGATTACGCTTTGCAGGAATACGGGCTGACGGAAACGGAGATGGCGGCGGCGGCACGGCGGATTGAAAAGAGCATTGCCCAAGAGCGGCGGCGCGGGACGGTCAAACCTTTCACCGGGGGGGCCGATGCCTTGCGTGATTGAAACCACGAAGCGTTTCCGCGCCTCGGTGAAGAGGCGCGAAGCGGAAGTGGCGCGAACACTCGAAGAAATCCAATCCGGCTTTGGCAACCCCCACCATCACGCGGGATTGGGTGTCCGCAAGCTCGCGCCGGGGCTGTTTGAATGTCGCACGGGGTTGAAATTGCGTCTGGTCTTTGAGGCGCGCAAGGGGGTGCTTGTTTTTGACTTCGCGGGCAACCATGACGGGGTGCAAAACTATCTGCGCGGAAGATGATGTTATCCTGAAATCCGAAGGGCGAAATCCGACCCGCTGCGACGGCGCGACAGCGCGGCGAGAAGAAGCCCGAAATCCGAAGCCCGAAAAGTTGAGGTCGGTTGAGATTCCGGGCTGGGTGCTCGCGCCGAAAGTGATTTTCTCCATCGCTGGCAAGCGGCCTTGCCTCGATTTGGCGGACGGCTTTGGAAGAAGCGTGAACGGTGTTTGACGGGTTGGCAAAAGCAAGGCTGGCCTTCGGTTCAGGCTGGTTTCTTTTTTATCCAGCCGGTTTTCGGCGGGCGTGGTTCAGATTTGACAGCGCGCGGTTTGGGCGCAGAATGTAATGCCGGTCTCGGTTGCCAGCGTAGCTCAGTTGGTTAGAGCGTGGGACTCATAAGCCCGAGGTCACTGGTTCGATTCCAGTCGCTGGCACCAAATTAATCGCTGCTTGACCTTTTGGGACGTAATGGATTAACTGTGCGGCGTTAGGTAAATTCATGTTTGCGCAATTAAAAAGCCTGTTTTCCAACGATATTGGAATAGACCTGGGCACGGCCAACTCCCTCGTCTATGTGCGGGACCGCGGAATCGTCCTGCGCGAACCTTCGGTGGTAGCCATTCAGGCGGGCACGACCAACGTGCTGGCCGTCGGTGCTGAAGCCAAACGAATGCTCGGCCGCACGCCCGGCAACATCGTGGCCATCCGGCCCATGAAAGACGGCGTGATCGCCGACTTCGAAATCACCGAGGCCATGCTCCGCCACTTCATCCAAAAGGTTCACCATCGCAAATTGATTGCGCCACGAGTCGTGGTCGCAGTGCCTTCGGGCATCACGGAAGTGGAAAAACGGGCCGTCAAAGATTCCGCCACCCACGCCGGCGCGCGGGAGGTGTATTTGATTGAGCAACCGATGGCCTCAGCCATCGGCGTCGGTTTGCCGGTGCATGAGCCGGCGGGCAACATGATCGTGGACATCGGCGGCGGGACTTGCGAAATCGCAATCATCTCCCTCGCCGGTATCGTCTTCTGCCGCAGCCTGCGGGTGGGCGGAGACGAATTTGACGAAACGATCATTGCGCACATGAAACGCGCCTACAATATGTTGATAGGTGAACGCACCGCGGAAGAAATCAAGATACGCATCGGCTCCGCGTTTCCGTTGGAACAGGAATTGACCATGGATGTCAAAGGCCGCGACCTGGGTTCCGGCCTGCCCAAAACCTTAACCATTCGTTCCGAGGAAATTCGCGAAGCGTTGCAAGAACCGCTGTCGAGCATTTTGGAGTCCGTCCGCCTCACGCTGGAACGCTGTCCGCCCGAACTCGCCGCCGACCTTGTGGATCGCGGCCTGGTCATGGCCGGCGGCGGCTCGCTGTTGCGCGGCATAGACCGGCTGGTGGCCGAGGAAACCGGCTTGCCGGTCCACGTCGCGGACGACCCCATGAGCGCCGTTGCCGAAGGCACCGGCCGCGTCTTGCAGGAAATCGAATTCCTCAAGCGCGTCGCGACCAACGCCAAATATTGATTTCCCGCCTTTGCGTGGCCGAAACCCCGCCTGGCGGGGCGAAGGCCCGTGCGTTCGCCTGCGCGTCCCGACACGTTTGTCGGGAGTTGCAGGATGTTTAGGAAAAAAAATTATCTCGCGCTTGGCGCGGTGACGCTGCTGGCACTGCTGATTCTCAGCCTGCCGCCGCGCGTGACCGCCCATCTCAAGCTCACCATCGGCAGTTTGTTTTTGCCGCTGTTCGGGCTGGCCAACACCACCCAACAACTCCCTGCCGATTTGGCCGACAGCGTCCTGCCCCGGCGCGAATTGTTCCAACAAATTGACCGGCTTCGGCGGGAAAATGAACAGTTCAAGGCCCAGGCCATCCAGACTGCCGCCATCGCGCGCGAAAACGACCAGCTCCGTTCGCTGTTCGGCTGGCAGCAGCAGGCGCCGTGGAAACTCAAACTCGCCAACGTCGTCATGCGTGACCCGGCCAATTGGTGGCGCACCGTGCAGATTGACCTCGGCAGCCGCGACGGGCTCCGGGAAAATCTGCCCGTGCTCACCGCCGAAGGTCTGGCCGGCCGCGTCTCATCCGTCGGTCTCACGCGCTCGCAAGTTGTTTTGATGGGCGACCCCAATTGCCACGTCTCCGCGATTGTTGAAAATCCGGCGCACGACATGGGCATAATCAGCGCGAGCGGCCCGCTGGACACTTCGCTCGTGGATTTGACCTATCTTTCCGGCAGCGCGAGTTTGAAGCCCGGCCAGAATGTCGTCACCAGCGGCGTCGGCGGCGTTTTTCCCAAAGGCATCCCCGTCGGCCAGGTGGTGGATTCGCGCCCGGTTGAATTCGGCCTTTACACCGAGGCGCGCGTGAAACTTTCGGTGAATCTCGGCGCGCTCGAACAAGTCTGGGTGCTGTTTCCATGAAAAATCATAAACACCGAACATTGAACACTGAACGCCGAACATCGAATAAGATCCCGGCCGGTGTTTGCTTGATTCGGCGTTCGATGTTCGATGTTGGTTGTTCGGTGTTTTTTCTGAAGGCTCCATGCTTTTATGTCTCAGCGCTGATCAGATGAACTTCCTGCAAACCATTCTGATTCTGGCCGCCGCGTTTCTCGCGGTGTTTGGCGAAGCAACGCTTCCCGTCCTGCACCACTGGCTCGGCGCGCAGGTGGATTTGCTGCCGGTGCTGATGGTGTATGCAGCGTTGAACGCGGACATCGCAACGGTTTCGTTGCTCGCCGTGCTGGGCGGTTTATGGTTCGACGCGCTGTCGGCCAATTCGCTCGGGATCAGCATCCTGCCGCTCTTTGCCGTCGGATTCGTGATTTATCTGCGGCGCGACTTGATTTTGCGCGAGCTGTTGTTCGCGCAACTCGTCCTCGGCACCCTGGCCAGCGCCATCGTGCCGGTGATGTCCATTTTGCTTTTGTTGACCGCCGGGAAACAACCACTGCTGGGCTGGGGTTCGATCTGGCAATGGCTGGTGATGACCGCGGGCGGCGCGGCGGCGACGCCGTTTGTTTTCGCCCTGTTCAATTGGTGCAACCGCTCGCTCGGCTATCAGCCGAGGATTGAACCCAGTTTCCGTCCCGACCGGGAAATCCGTCGGGGAAGAATATGAAAATGAACGGAGCATTGGAGTATTGGAGTGTTGGAGCGATGGGGAAAATCGCTCAATTTGCTTCCCATTCCTCCATCACTCCGCCACTCCATCAACTCATTTCGGTCCGATGCTGATTTTTGACGAACTGAAAAAGAACGATCCGCAGCTCCGCCTCCTGGCGGTAACGCTGGCGGGCGGCCTGTTCGTTTTGCTGGCCGGTCTGTGGTGGGTGCAGGTCGTTTCCGCGCGCAAATATGAAAGCCATTTGGAGACGCAGTCGTATCGCACCGTCCGCATTCCCGCCGTGCGCGGAAAAATTCTCGACCGCAACGGCCGCGTGCTGGCCGAAAATCGTCCGCGCTACAGCCTCAGCCTTTACCTGGACGATTTGCGTTTGCGCCGGCAATTCGACACCAACTACAGCGCGGCCATCGCCCAAGTGCGGGCCGGCCAGAAACAGCGCATTGCCGCGCAGGAGAAAAAACTTGGCCGGTCGCTGACCAAGGCCGAACGAAAGCAATTCGCGCTCGTGACCGATCAATTGAAACAGCTTCGCGAACAATCGCGTTTCCGCGTGGCGGACAGTGTGGTGGAACAGGTCGGCCAGAGGCTCGGCCAGCCGCTGGAACTCGATCCGGCAACGTTCAAACGCCACTATGATACGCGGCTCGCGCTGCCGTATCCGGTGCTGCCCAATCTCAATGATGTCCAGATCGCGCGCTTCGAGGAGCAATACCCCGGCAGCTTGGGCGTGGATTTGGACTTGCAGCCCGTTCGCACTTATCCGTTCGGCATGACGGCAGCGCATTTGCTCGGTTATGTGGTGCGCGATGACAGTTCGGCGGAGGGCGAGGACGCCTTTTTCTCGTATCGGCTGCCGGATTATCGCGGCGCGGTCGGTGTCGAAGCCGGATTCGACGCGCAATTGCGGGGACGCGCGGGCGCGGAGGCCGTGCTCGTCAACAATCTCGGTTACCGCCAGACCAAAAACGTGTGGAGCCAGCCGGAACCAGGCCACAACGTCGTGCTGACGATGGATCTCGACATTCAGCAGGCGGCGGAGCGCTCACTCCTGGCGCATCAGGGTCCGGATGCGCGCGCGGCGGTTGTCGTGATGGACGTGCGGACGGGTGACGTGTTGGCGATGGTTTCGTCGCCGGCGATCAATCCGGATTATACCGCCAACGAACCGGCGCTCTTGAACGATCCGAAATTGCGTCCGCAAATCAATCGTGCCACGTATGAAAACTACGCGCCCGGTTCCATTTTCAAAGTGGTTGTGGCGTTGGCCGCATTGGAAAACGGGCTCAACCCCAACGCGACGATTTACAATCCGCCGTCTCCTGAAAATCCGAATCACGGTTACATCATGATTGGGCGGCGGCAAATTCAGGACACCGCGCCACCGGGGGCATACGATTTTCGCCGTGCCATCCTCCGTTCCTGCAACACCTATTTCATCACCAACGGTCTGCGGGCGGGCATTGAAAACATTGTTCGCATGGGGGAGAAGTTTCACCTGGGCGAGCGCACCGGTTTGCCGACGCGACAGGAGACAAAAGGCATTTTCCCGACGCTCGACCGTGTGCACTCCGGCTGGCGTGACGGTGACACAGCCAACCTGTGCATCGGGCAGGGCGACATCGCGGTCACACCGATGCAAATCACCGTGATGATTTCCGCCATCGCCAATGGCGGCAAGGTGCTCAAGCCGCGACTCGTCGAACGCATCGAATCGCAAGACCCGGCATCGGGTGAAGCCCCGGCGATTTTTCCTTCCGGTGTCGTGCGCGACACCTTGGGGGTGCATCCGCGCAGTCTGAAAATTTTGCAGGACGCCATGCTCGCGGAAACCGAAGACCCGGAGGGCACCGGCCGCGCGGCGTTTTTGCCCGGTTTGCACATTTGCGGCAAAACCGGCACGGCGCAGGTGAAAAATGAACACGGCCAGACGACCATTTGGGATTATTGGTTCGCGTCATTTGCGCCGTATGAACATCCGCGTTTCGCCGTCGTAGTCATGGTTCAGTCGGAAAATCTCGGTTCCGGCGGTGTCTCCTGCGCGCCGATTGCGCATGACATTTACGAAGCGATTTTGAACAGCGAAAAATCCAACGGACCCGCTTTGGCTGCGCTGCGGCGCGGCGGGCAGGCAAATTAAATGTTCAACGTTCCCATCAACGAACCGCACGCAAAGATCGACCGGTTGCAACTGGCCGTGCTGGCCGGGTTGATGCTGATTGGCACGGCGTTCGTTTACAGCGCCACGATGGCGAATGCAACGGCGGCGACGCTGCCGTGGTATGACCAAAGCTGGGTGCGGCAGATCGTCTGGTATGCGCTCGGCATCGGCGCGGGCTCGGCGTTATGTCTGGTGGACTATCACACGCTGTCGCGCTGGTCGTTCGTGGCGTATTGGGCGACGATCTTTTGCCTGGTCGCCGTGATGATTCCGCACATCGGCTCGATGCGCTTTGGTGCACGGCGGTGGATTGACCTGGGATTTTTCCAATTTCAACCGAGTGAATTCGCCAAGCTCGCGTTCATTCTGGCGCTGGCGCATTTCTTGAGCCGGCCGGTGGATGAATTGCGGCATCCGTCAATTTTCTGGAAAGGCATCGGGCTTTTGTTGCTGCCGTTCGCGCTGATTTTGAAGGAACCGGATTTGGGTTCGGCACTCGTATTATTACCAACGGGTTTGGTAATGATGTTCGTTGCCGGCACGCCGAGAAAATATTTGCTGAAGCTCGTCGGCGTGGTGGGTTTGCTGGCCGCGCTATTTTTGGTGGACATGCTGTTCCTGCCGCCGGGCTGGTGGCAGATTTCGATGCAGCCGTATCAGCGCGACCGGCTGCTGGTTTATTTTGGACGGGATTACACCCATTTCGCCCTGCCGAATGCCACACCGGCGGAGTTGCAACGCCTGCGACAACAACAACTGGACGATGAATATAACGTCCGGCAGGCGTTGATATCCGTTGGCTCAGGCGGGCTGGCGGGCAAAGGCTGGCGGCAGGGCACCCAAAACGCCCTCGGTTATTTGCCGCGAGCGGTGGCTCATAACGACTTCATTTTCTCCGTGATTGCCGAGGAGGAAGGATTCGTTGGCAGCGTGATTGTGATCGCGCTGTATGCGGTGGTTCTCTTCACGGGATTGAGAATCGCCGGCCAGGCGCGCGACCGCCTGGGCAAACTCGTGGCGGTGGGCGTTGTGACGCTCATTTTCAGCCACGTCTTCATCAATATCGGCATGAACATTCGCATCATGCCCGTGACGGGCGTCCCACTGCCGCTGCTTTCCTACGGCGGGTCTTCAGTGCTGTGCTCGTTGATCGCACTGGGCTTGATGCAAAACATATACATCCATCGAAAAGGATACTGACTATGAGTAATAACAATTTTTCACGGCGGCGCCGCGGAATGCGTTTCCGCCCCAAAGGTGGCTTCGGCCAGACCCAGCAAAAACCCGACCGCGAAGCCATCCAGGCTCGTGCCGACGTGGTGACTGAGCAGGGCGGTGCGGAGCACGTGTTCGAAAAACGGCACACGAACGAAATCGAGCGCGCCGAAAATATCGCCGCCGGCCTGCCGCCGCAGGGAGCGCCGGAAAACAAAACGCCGGATTCCGGCGCGGACAAAAAAGAATTCCGCGAGCCAAAGATTGAAACTCCGGCCCGGGTGGAGGAGGAAAAACCCTTCGCGCCGGTGCCCGTGGCGGAACAGCCCAAAGGCATTTTGGACACCATCAAATTCGCGGCGACCACCCTCGTGAAGAAGGTTCAGCGGCTCATCCGGCCGGAGAAGAAAATTCACAAGGAAGTTGTCATCAACGCCGAGACGCTCGAAACGCGCGTCGCCGTGCTCGAAGACGGCCGGTTGGAGGAATTCAACATCGAACGCACCACCGAGGAACGCCTCGTCGGCAGCATTTTCAAGGGCAAGGTCCGCAACCTCGAAGACGGCCTCAAGGCTGCGTTCGTGGACATCGGCTTTGAGAAAAATGCGTTCCTGCATTATTGGGACATCGTGCCGAACCAGTTCGACAGCGGCGTGGAAATTGTCGAACGCGAAGGCCGCAAACGCGACCGGCCGAAGATCACCCAAAAGGACATCCCGCGGCTTTACCCGCCCGGCAGTGAAATCATCGTGCAAGTCACGAAAGGTCCGATTGGCACCAAAGGCCCGCGCATCACGACCAACCTCGTGTTGCCCGGACGTTATCTTGTGCTGTTGCCTAATTCGGATCAGAGCGGCATTTCGCGCAAAATTGAAAACCAGGAGGAACGCAAACGCCTTAAAAAAATCCTGCGCGAACTGGCGATTCCCGACGGCATGGGCGTCATCATGCGCACCGCCGGCGAAGGCCAGCAGAAGCGTTACTTTGTGCGCGACCTCGCATTGCTGCTCGAAGAATGGAACGGCGTGCAGGAGCGCATGAAGAAACAGCCGCCGGCGACGTGCGTGTTCCAGGAGCCGGATTTGATCGAGCGCACCGTGCGCGACTTTTTGACCGAAGACGTCGAGCGCATTGTCGTGGACAATCAAAAGGCCCATGACCGGATGCGCGAGATGGTCACCAGGATTTCACGGCGCTCGGCCGACAAAGTGAAGCTCTACGCCGACGCACAGCCGATTTTTGACCGGTTCAACATCAGCAAGCAATTGGAGAACGCCTTCTCGCGCCAGGTGCATTTGAAGAGCGGCGGCTACATCGTCATTGACGAAACGGAGGCGCTGGTGGCGATTGACGTGAACACGGGCCGGCACAAGGGCAGCCGCGACCAGGACGCCACGATCCTGAAGGTGAACCTCGAATCCGCCGAGGAAATTTGCCGCCAGCTCCGGCTGCGCAACATGGGCGGACTCATCGTGCTCGATTTCATTGACATGAAGTCGCGCCGCGACCAGCAGTCCGTGTATCAGCGCGTCAAGGAAGGTCTGCGCCGCGACAAGGCCAAGACCCACATCCTGCCCATTTCACAGCTCGGCTTGATGGAAATGACGCGCCAGCGCCACACCGAAAGCGTGCGTTCGGCGGTGTATGACGACTGCCCGTATTGCAAAGGCCGCGGCAAGGTGAAGAGCGTGCTGACCATGAGCGTGGAAATCCAGCGCAAGCTGCAGGAGATTTTGAAAACGCGCGAGCGCGACGAGTCGGATTTCCAACTGCGCATCGTGGTGAATCCGACCGTGCTGGAACGGTTGCGCACCGAGGACGAAAAGCATCTCATCGAGATGGAAAAACGCTACTTCGGCAAGCTGTCATTCCGCGCTGACACCGGGATGCACGCCGAACAGTTCAAGATTGTGAACGTTGAAAACAACGAGGAACTGGCCAGCGTCGGCGCATAACAACGGTAGGGCTGCGTTGCCGCGCAGCCCAAATCAGTCAGGGCGGCGCGGCAGCGCCGCCCTGCCAAAAATCAAAAAACGCCTCGCGGGAAACTGCGGGGCGTTTTTATTTCGCGCGAAGGCTCGGAAGTTTTGCAGCCTATCCTCGTATTAGGCGTATCACTGTGCCTGGCGCTTTCCAAGAATGAGCACTACCACTGCTGACGGAACAGCGCCAGCCAGAAACCACGCGCCAATAAATAGGAATGACCAACTGGAGTATTCTGATGAATTGGCTCCAAGCCAAACTGGCAACCAATAAAGGCAAGACGCCAGAACCAACGGCACGACCACAATCCCAAGCCAACGGAAAACCGCCGGACGCACATAGCACAAAAGCCAAACCAAAACCGCGGAACAAACGGCTATCAAAGCTGCTCCGGAACCAAGGGATAATGATTCGATGAATGTTTTCACGCCTAACAGGCCGTTGAACAAGCCTTGTTTTGAAAAAATGACCCTCGAAATCATTGGGGATTTTGCATGAAAATTCAGTCAAAAATGAGTTTTTCAACAGCCTGCTAACTAACAATGGATGGCTTATTTTGAAACTTATCCAATTTCATAGTTAAAGTTTCCCCTTGGTGCTCGGCAATTTGCCGGCGATGCGCGGGTCGCGCTGGCACGCCGCGGCCGTGGCGCGGGCAAAGTCAAAGGGTTTCATGTTTGTTTAGGTTTAATTTCGCCGCTTAATAATTTCCCCAGTTGGTCGGCCAGATTTAGTTCCTGCGCCCATTGTTTCAAATAATTTTTATCCAGCGCATCGGCTTGCACGGCCACCACGCCTGCGGCGTCGCCGAGTTGCCGCTCGGAAGGCGTGATGCGATTCCAGATCAGCTTGTGCAAAATGACATCTTCAGCCGTGGCAATCCATGACGGTTCGCCGAAGAGGGTGACGCGCACGCGACGGCTAAGCATTTCCTTGTCGAACGGTTCGGGCTTGGGCAGCCAGAAATCCACCTTCAACGCGGAGCGGGTGTCAATGGCGTTGAACTGGTGCGGTGGTTGAAATGCGGCGCGCACGGCGGATTCTTCAATGTAAAAATCGCCGCTAAATGCCTGCACGATGGCGGTGACGGCGGATGCCGGCAGTTGCACGACAAAATCCAGGTCATGCGTGGTGCGCGGGATGCCCCAGTAGTTGCTGGCCATCGAGCCGGTGAGATAGTAGGTCACGCTGCTCCGGTTCAACCGGCGCAAACAATCCGCGAGCAATTCCTGTTCATTCATGCGGCACGGGCAAGTTCAATCCGATGACGAAGGAGACGTTCAACTTCAGCAGCGTCAGCGTTCGGATTTTGCCGGCGAATTCCTTCACGGGCGATATTGCATGACATTTCATGCAATTCCAAAGCAATCGCCAATCGCTGTTCGCCGGTCATCTGACGGTAGCGTTCGATCTGTTTGTTTGATGCAGCCTCGGCAGTCATCTATTTGAAATTAAACCATTGGCATAAATTTACAATTTCCCCTTGGTGCTCGGCAATTTGCCGGCGATGCGCGGATCGCGCCGGCACGCCGCGTCCGTGGCGCGGGCAAAGGCCTTGAACAGCGCCTCAACGATGTGATGCGGCTCGTCGCCGTAAAGCAGTTCCAGGTGCAGATTGCAGCGGGCTTCGTTGGCAAAGCCCTGGAAAAATTCCCGCGCCAGGCCGAAACGAAACGCGCTCGACGTGTCCTGGAATTTTTCGGATTTGGCAACGCGCTTTTGGGCAAATTCGTTCAGTCCGCGCCAAACCAGATGCGGTCGCCCGCCAAAATCAATGACGCAACGAGCCAGGCATTCGTCCATGGGCACATAGGCTTCGCCGGTAAACGGGTTTTTCGGATGAAACCCCGCGCCGTATCGGCGGATGCCCCTTTTGTCGCCGAGCGCGAGCGTGAACGCCTGGCCGAGCGCGATGCCGCAATCCTCGACCGTGTGATGCGCGTCCACTTCCAAATCGCCGCGGCAGCGCAACTGCAAATCCACTGTCGCGTGCTTCGCGAACAGCGCCAGCATGTGGTCGAAAAATGGAATGCCGGTTTTGACCGAGGATTTTCCCCGACCGTCGAGGTTGAGGCTGACGGCGATGCGGGTTTCTTTGGTGTTGCGCGAGATTTTTGCCTGCCGGGCTTTCATTGCGGCCATTAAACCAAAGCGGCGCGCGAAAAACAAAGCGCAATCTCAACTGTAGGAGCCGAGGTCACGAGGCTCTGACTGAATTTACGATATGCGATTTACGAGTCCTTCTACAATCCCCGCACGCCGCGTAAATCGAAAATAATGAGCCTCCTTACGTCGACGCCTACAATTTTTGGACGCGCCCTCAATGCGGCGGGCTGTTTGTGGGGGATGGTTGCGCCGCCATTTTCTCTTTAATTTCGTCAATCCGCTGTTGCAGCGCGTTCGGGTCGGGCGAAACTGTTTGGGCGGCTTGAAACCATTTGATGGCCTCCGTCCAGTTGCCGGCTCCCCTTTCGAGCTGGGCGAGGTGATCGGTAATATCCCCAAAAGCGCGCTTGTTGTCTTTTACGGCTTCAGGATCTTTGGACCATTTATACAAAGCCAGCTGCCAGACGTCTCGGGCGCGGCCGGTGTCATGATCATTTTCGTCGTAAAGCCGGCCCAGATCGTACAAAATCTCGTAGCTGTTCGGATTATTTCGCAATCCCTCGCGCAGAAACGCTTCGGCTTCCCGCGGTTGGTTGAGGTGCGTGCGCATAAAGAATGAACCGACGGTGTAGGTTTCAATCTTTTGCGGGTCCATGTCCGCCGCCAGCCGCAGCCAGGGCAAAATTTCACGTTCGTTGCTGTGCTCCAGATGGGTGTGTTCAGTGATGTGGAAATGGCGGCCAAACCGGTCAATCCAATCCTTCGGTTTGCCGAGAAAGTCCTCCTTTTTTTCCTGTTCTTCATCCTCGGCCTGGCCGTGTGTGGCGGCAATGATTTCCTTTGTTCCTTCTTCGCGCAGGTCAAAAACGGATGGGTAATAGCCGCTGTGAAAATAAACATCCGCCATGGTGAAGAATTGGTTCGCGAACAGCCGCCGCCCGTCGCCGAACAGCACGCTGAAGACGTTGTCCGATTTGGAGCGGTTGCTCCAGGTGGCGGCGCGTGGTTCAATGCCGGTCGCCAGTGTGAAGCAAACCATCAACACGAACGCCAGAACCAAATACGGGGAAGCCTTCATCACGTGTTCAAACTTTTGCGCCGGAACCCGAGCCAGGTGAGCAGCAAAAACAGGCCGGTGTAAGCCGCCGCGTAAAGCGTCGCCAGCACGCAATCCAGCCAGTTCACCAAACCCCAGTCATAAATCACACGGTCGCGGATATCAAACCATTCCAGATGCGGAATTAAAAAATAAATCGTGTAAAAAATGGTTTGCAGAGGCTGCGATTGGTGGAGCGCCACCGTGTTCAAATGGCCCCCAACCAGCAAAATGCCGGCGACGGCGATGAAACAAATCGTCGTGGTGGACGACGGCGCGGCGGAAATAATCGAGCCGCACAACGACAGGGCGATGACCACGGCGAGCATGGCCCATTGCAGCCAGATGGCCTGCAGATAAGTCAGCCACGGCCAGTGCTGTTCGCGCGAACCCGTGATGATGGCAAAGAAAACGTAAAAAACGAGCAACGCAATGCCGGTGGCCAGCCAGCAGCCAAAAAATTTTCCCAGGATGAATTGCCCGCGCGTGACCGGCTTGGCCAGCAGCGGAAAAATGGTGCGGCTTTCGCGTTCAGCGGGAATCTGTCGCGCCGTGGTTACGATGGCGATGAGCAACGCCGAAATCCAAATGAGCAACATGCAAATGTCTTTGACGTAGCGCACGATTTTCGGGTCGTGAAAGAAATTGACCATGCCGGCGGCGATGGTGATGAGCGCCGTGAGGACGAACAGGACGTAAAAGTCCTTGCGGCGATACATCTCTTTGATGACGACACCGGCCAATGCCCAAATTGTGTTCATGACGCGGATTGTGTTTGATAGCCGATAATGTCCAGAAAGGCCTTTTCCAAATTGGCCTGGTGTTGCGCCACGAGATCGCTGACGCGCCCCGTCGCCTTGAGTTCACCCTGATTGATGATGGCCACGCGGTCGCAAACGGTCTCCACTTCGCCCAGCTCGTGTGACGAAAAGAACACGGTCTTGCCCTCGTTTTTCAGGCGTTGGATGATTTCACGGACTTTCATGCGGCCCAGCGGGTCAAGGCCGCTGGTCGGTTCGTCGAGAATCAGTAAATCGGGATTGTTGATGAGCGCCTGCGCGAGGCCGACGCGCTGCTGCATTCCCTTGGAATAGGATTTGATGGGACGTTTGCGCGCCTGCTCCAGTTCAACGAGCTTGAGCAGTTGGTCAATGCGCTTGTCCGCTTCAGCTCGCGGCAGGCCGAAAATGCGCGCATAAAACCGGAGCAACTCCTCGGCAGTGAGAAACTTGTAGTAATACGTCATCTCCGGCAAATAGCCGATGCGCTGGCGCGCAATGGGCTGGCGCACGTCAATGCCGAAAAGATACGCCGCGCCACGGGTCGGCGGCACAAAGCCGAGCAGGACGTTGATGGCCGTGGTTTTGCCCGCGCCGTTCGGCCCGAGAAAGCCGAAGACTTCGCCGACATTCACCTCCAAATCGAGACTGCCCAGCGCGACTTTGGTGGCCTGGCGCAATTCGTGGCTGCGATATTCAACGCGCAATTTTTGGGTCTGCACAATCGCGCTCATGACTGTGTGAGATGGCTCTGAATCACGCGCCATGGTCTAAATTAATTCCGCCGCCAAGTCAATGGCACTGGCAGCCGGATAAAATAAAACGGCGCAAGGACAGTCTTGCGCCGATGAAGTTGCCGTTGGACTACGGCCACCACAGTCAAATTACAAAACTAGCAGGCGGGATAAATAAAAAGCCCGAAGCTTGCGCTCCGGGCTTGATTTAGAAAAGACCGATTACGGCAGGACGTGATCCGGCGTGAGGGTGCCTTTCAGCGTGCATTGCGGGGACGTTCCGACCGCGTTGCAGATGTAATCTACAGTAAGGGCTGCCGGGCAGCGCGGAATCAGGTTAGCTGAAGTCAACTTGATGTAGGGCGTCAAGTCGTTGCTGTAGACGATGGGGTCACCGGTTTTCTTGCCTTGTTCCAGCGCGAACTGGCTGGCCGCCGCGTCAATCTGGCGGAGGTTGTTGATGCAGGCGTTGGCCTGCGCGGTCGCACGGGCTCTCACGAAGTTCGGAATCGCAATCGCCGCCAAGAGGCCGATGATGGCCACGACAATCATAATTTCCACCAATGTGAAACCTGACTTGCGGAGGGTTTTGGTATTTTTCATTTTTCTTTTTCTTTCCATTTTATGCGGCGTGAACAATACAACAGGCGGGTTACAATGATTACGCTTTGTTCACTGATTGCCTGCTGCAACCGCACCTATTGGGTAGGTTAGCACTTGCAGTGCCAAAGCCAAAGTAGAAAATCCATCTGCCTTTGGCGTCCGTTGACCAATCCAGGGCACTGAATAAAGCGAAACAAGGATTCAACGACCAAGAATTGTGTAGTTTTCCTGTGAAAATCGCCATGCGCGTTTTGTTGCGATGTCTCAACTTGAAGCGCTCTGTAGGATTTTTGGACACGGTGGAGGTAAATAACCTGCACCATTTTAGGTGGC
>Ga0209540_10001984_pt1 | contig 14821 bp, 12 predicted proteins | sample BarGraIncu01121A_FD_184501 | JGI IMG/M metagenome (GOLD analysis project Ga0209540, IMG submission 184501) | Arctic peat soil microbial communities from Barrow, Alaska - Barrow Graham LP Incubations 011-21A (SPAdes) (version 2) | ecosystem: Environmental > Terrestrial > Soil > Wetlands > Peat... | reverse complement strand
TTGTACCTTTTATCACGGAGTCGATCTACCAGAATCTTGTCAGAAGTTCATTTCAGGATGCGCCAATGTCGGTACATATGTGTGATTTCCCCGTCTCAGACAGCTCATGGGTTGATGTTAACCGTGACGAGCAGATGGACATTGCACAGCATATCGTGTTCATGGGCCGGGCATGCAGGAATACGGCTGCGGTTAAAAACAGACAGCCTCTTTCGAAGATCTATGTTGTTGCGCCTAAGACTCTCGCCGAAGAATATGCCGACATCATCAAGGAAGAGCTGAATATCCGTGAACTGGTATATCTTTCGGATGCAGCTGAATTGATGGATTACCGCTTCAAGCCGCAGCTTCGGACACTTGGTAAGAAGCTCGGTGCAAAACTTCAGGCAGCCAGGGAGCTGATTGCCAATCTTCCGGGGCGTGAGACAATGAATACTCTGCGTGAAAAGGGATCCATAACCATCACTGTTGACGGTGATGAAATAATTCTGGATACAGAGGATCTCCTGGTTGAGAATATTCAGCCGGAAGGCCTTTCCACACAGGCAGACCGTGACTATACAGTATCTCTTGATACTGCTCTGACGGATGAACTGATTGAAGACGGCTTTGTCCGCGAAGTTGTGTCTAAGGTCCAGACACAGCGCAAGGAATCCGGATTTGAGGTTACCGACCGCATTCGTCTCTGCTATACCGGTAATGACCGCATTGCGAAAATAATCGCTGCAAACAGGGATTTTATTGCGGACGAAGTACTTGCTTCCGAGATCTCGGAAGGCGAGGGAAGCAATCCCCGCGAATGGGATATCAACGGAGAGACCTGTGTGTTTTCCGTTGAGCAGATTTCTATAGGAGGCAGATTATGATATATACTCTCCTGAATTGGGACGGTACGATTTCCCAGAAGATCATTCTGGGATGTATTCTGCTGATTGTGCTTGTCTTTTCATTATCAATTCACGAACTTATGCATGGCTATGTCGCATACAAACTCGGCGATGATACAGCAAAGCTTCAGGGTCGTCTGACATTCAATCCGCTGGCTCATCTTGATCCGGTGGGTACTTTGATGATGCTTATTGCCGGCTTTGGCTGGGCTAAGCCGGTACCGGTGAATTATGGACGGCTTACACGCTACAAAAACAGATATATATCTATTCGACTGGTGAGTATTGCCGGCGTCACATCCAATTTTCTTGTCGCAGTAGTTTCATATATTTTGTCTAACGCAGTGTACTTAATTGGAATAAAGACCGTGTCTGCATTTTATGCTCCTTCTCTGGATGCAGCAGTATCTCCCGGCAGCGCTATAATATCTGTCATTTTCTATTTGTTTTATTTCTTCTACAACACAAATCTTATGCTAATGGCATTTAACCTGCTTCCTATCCCCCCACTGGACGGGTATCATTTTGCGGAGACTTTTCTGCCTTACAAATGGAAGCAGAAAATAAGCGGATACGAGCGTAATATCGGTTATATTCTTCTGATACTCATAGTCGTCGGCAATCTGTCGGGCTTTAATATTCTCGGCACTATTATCAGCGTTATTGAAATACCCTTCAAATTCATCATTGAGACTCCGATCGACGCTTTGACGAAAGCCATTTTCAAAATACTATAATACTAATATGCTCAACGAAATACTTGGAGGCACATTATATATGCAAAAGAAGATTGTACTGTCCGGATCACGCCCAACAGGAAACATTCACTTGGGCAACTACTTCGGCGCTATTGAGAATTGGGTGTCGCTGCAGGATGAATACGAATGCAATTTTTTTATTGCTGACTGGCACGCTCTTACGACGGGTTATGCGGATACGCTGGATCTGAAGAAGAACACGATCAGCCTGATGGCGGATTTCCTGGCAAGCGGCCTTGATCCGAAAAAAAGCACACTGTTTCTGCAGTCGGAAGTTAAACAGCACGCAGAGCTCTATCTGCTCCTTTCAATGAACACGCCTTTGTCCTGGCTTGAGAGATGTCCGACATATAAGGACCAGCTGGCCAACTTAAAAGACAGGGACATCACTACCTACGGATTTCTTGGATATCCGGCGCTCCAGGCCGCTGATATTCTGATTTACCGTGCAGATTTTGTTCCGGTAGGGGAGGATCAGATTCCTCATCTGGAAATTACCCGTGAAATGGCACGCCGTTTCAACTTCATATACAGTCAGGAAGTATTCCCTGAACCGCTTCCCCTTCTGACCAGGGCAAAAGTTCTTCCAGGAACTGACGGCAGAAAAATGAGTAAAAGCTACGGCAACACAATTGCCTTTGCTGATACTCCGGACGAAGTGAAAAAGAAAGTTATGAGCATGATTACCGATCCGGCCCGCATCAGGAAAGATGATCCCGGGCATCCTGATATCTGCACCGTTTATGCTTTTCACAAGGTATTTAATGAGGAGATGGTTACGGAGATTGAAGAGCAGTGCAAAGGCGGCCGCATAGGCTGTGTTGCCTGTAAACGGCTTCTCCAGGAAAAAATCGCTGTCTTCCATACCCCGATATATGAAAAAAGACAGGATCTGCTGAAAGATGAGAAGCATTTGCTTGATATCATCAGGGATGGATCGAACAGAGCGTCAGTCAAGGCTGAAGCGACGATGGAACTCGTCAGAGATGCTGTTCGTATTGGGATTTGAGAAGAATTGTGACAGCATATGATAATTGTGACTCCAAAACAGAAAGAAGGAGGTGAATCAGGATGACTTTACATCAGCTGCCTGAACTCAAGATCATGCAGTTCGAAGGCCCTCTTGATTTGCTTTTCCATCTTATAGAAAAGAATGATATTGATATCTATGATATTCCGATTGCTGAAATTACAGATCAGTACATGGTGTTCCTGAACAACATGGATACGCTTGATATGGAGGTCGCATCGGAATTTCTTGTAATGGCCGCAACTTTGATTCACATCAAATCCCGTATGCTTCTTCCGGACAGGAAAGCACTTCTTTCTTCCGATGAGGAAGACCCGCGGGAAGAGCTTGTCATCCGGCTTCTGCAATACAGACGCTGCAAAATGCTCGCCATGGATCTGCGTCTGCGCTATAAGAAGTTCAATCATTGTATTTGCAGACTTCCTGCAACGCCTGCATCCCTTGGGGTATTGGTGAAACATCCTCCCCAGGAATTCGATTCGGATAATTTTGAGAAAAGTGTATCTGTGGTATGTGCAAGGAATGAGATGCGTTTTGCGGATCTTTCTTCCAAAATAACTCATATACTAAAGCGCGATAAAGTCTCAGTTCGTGATAAAATGAAGTTTGTTTGGCAAAAACTGATATCAGGGGGGAAAATATTCTTTCACGAGATTTTTCCGGCGATGGAGACCTCTAACATTGAAAAAATAGTCGGGTTTCTGGCCGTGCTCGAATTATTGCGCGGAAATCAAATTTCAGCGATACAGGAACGGCCTTTTGATGTTATTCTGTTATCGGAAAATAGAGAAAAGCCTTTACAGGTTATAGATTTTCCGAACACGGAACCGTCTGCTGAAGTGAAGGAGAGAAGCTAAATGCCTGACGATGCTGCGACAGACTTTTCACTGACAATTCAGGAGCTTCCGGCTGCACTGGAAGCTATATTATTTGCTGCCGGAGACCCGGTCAGTATGGCCCGACTGGAAGAGATCACACAAGTTCAGCAGGAGGTCCTTCAACAGACTCTTGCCAAGATGACAGCCGATTATGAGAATAACCCCTGGGGCGGACTTTTGATACGTCGTCTTGAGAATGAATATGTAATGTGTACCAAGCCTCAGATGAAAGCGGTTTTCGAGCGGATGTTTCAGCCGAAAAGCCGTCCTCCGATGTCACAGGCTACATATGAGACACTTGCAGTAATTGCCTATAACCAACCCGTTACACGGGCTCAGGTAGAAGCGGTACGCGGCGTAAGCAGTGACAGTATAATAAGCCGGCTCCTTGACAGGGGCTGGATCAATGAATGCGGTACACTTGATGCTCCCGGCCGCCCGACTCTGTTTGAGACTACACAGCAGTTCCTTATGGAATTCGGAATTGCTTCCGTAGCGGAAATGCCTGCTATGGATCTGATGATGTACGGAACGATTCGTGACCTGGAAGATTCTCTTGAGAATGCGGCCGGTATGAAAGATACCCGGCAGCTTTCTATTGAACACCTGACGGATGGATTATTTCCTCCCGGTAATTCAGCGAAATAAGGAGCGGTTTGCACTGCACATATTTTGGGGTTGACACATATAGACAAGAAAGAGGTGATTGGATTGGGTTCTTCGGAAAAGATGGCTGCTTTTGTTGAAAAATCAGCCGCAAATCAGGACATCATGGATTCAGACAAACTTTGTTATTCACGCCTGATGACACTTTTTGACCCGGACAGCTTCGTTAGTCTGGACAGGAAAGTTGTATCCCGGCCTTTTTCGGCGGTTTTTGAAAGACCGCCGGTAGAAGGAGACGGTGTTGTGACCGGTTACGGTACGATTGGCGGACGTCTTGTTTTTGCAGCATCCCAGGATCCGGATGTCTACGGCGGATCGATCGGCCGTGCACATGCAATGAAGATCGTTAAGGTTATTGAGATGGCTGTATCTTCCGGTTCACCTTTTGTTGCGTTATACAGTTCCGGCGGTGCCCGTGTGGAAGAAGGCGTTCTGGCACTGGAAGGACTTGGTGCGATTTTATCGGCACTTAGCGATGCCAAAGGCCAAATTCCTCTGTTATGCGCAGTTATGGGGCCTTGTCCCGGCGGACTGGCTCTTGCTGCAGCCAAAAGCGACTTCCTGTTTTTCTGTGAAGGCGTATCCGGCATGTACATGAACAGTCCTTCCGTAACGGCGGCTTTGTCAGCGGGAGCCGTAAAGCCTTCCGAGATTGGTACACCCGAGTCTCACCAGAAACAGACGGGGCTTGCTTCTTTCGTCCTGCCTGATGAGGAGAGCTGCCTCCTTCAAATTCGTGAACTTCTGGATTATATTCCAGTTATATCCGGAGATTCACTTGTTTTTACCCGCGAAGAAGTCTTGAATGATGATCCTAACCGTACCAGTGATAATCTCAACAAGTTAGCTGCAGAGATTGACGTAAACGGACTGCCGATAAGAGAAGTCTTCAGAGAGATCGCTGATATGCAGATGTTTCTGGAAATCAGCGAAGGATACGGCACCGATATGGCTACCGCATTTGCCAGACTTGACGGTATTACAGTAGGGCTGGTCGGCAATTCTGCACCGCGCCTGACTGAGGCCGGCGCCAAAAAGACGTCCAGATTTGTCCGTTTCTGCACAGCTTTCATGATTCCTCTGGTTACCATTACCAATGCCGAAGGATTCGAAATTGGTTCGGAAATAGAGAAATCCTGTATTTTGGAAGCAGCCAGCGATCTAATCAGTGCTTTTTCTGAATCAGATATTCCCAGAATCGGTATTCTTGCCGGTAAAGCTATAGGAACGGCTTATCTTGTTATGAACAGCAAGATGTTAGGTGCGGATATGGTATTTGCATGGCCTACAGCACAGATCGCAGTTATGTCTGCTGACACAGCAGCTAATATCCTGTACTATAACGAAATCGCCGGGAGTGAAGACCCGATTGCTGCCAGAGCTGAGAAAGTACAAGCGTATGACAGCGAAATTTCCAATCCGGAAGTTGCTGCGGGATATGGACAGGTTGATGAATTGATTCTTCCGTCGGTTACCCGTCCACGCATCATAAGCGCACTTGACATACTTTTATGTGCATACCCACTTGTTGAAAAGGAATAACTGCTTTAAAAGATGGAGGAAGAAAAATGCTTAAGAAATATAGAATTTCAGTAGACGGTAAATCATATGAAGTGGAAGTCGAGGATGTCGCGGTCGGCTCTGCTGCAAATCTCAGGACAGCTCCGGCTCAAGTTTCTGCTGCTCCGGCAAATACTGCTGCGCCTGCTGCTGCGGTAGAAGTTCCCAAGGCAGCGCCTGCTGCCAAACCTGTTTCTGCCTCTGCGGATATTAAAGGGGAAATACTCCGGGCGCCGATGCCCGGCACGATTCTTTCCGTAACGGCTTCAGCTGGACAGGCTGTCAAACGCGGCGATATTCTGCTCGTCTTGGAAGCCATGAAGATGGAGAATGAGATTGTGGCACATATCGACGGCACTATTTCAGGGATTTATGTTCAGAAGGGATCAACGGTAAATGCCGGCGATACCCTGGTTTCGTTTGCCTGATCGGGCAGGGAGGGTAATAATGGTAAAGATTACAGAAACAATTCTTCGCGATGCGCATCAGTCTCTGGCTGCTACGCGTATGACCTTCGAGGAGATGCAGCCGATGCTTGCCGATCTCGATAAAGTCGGATATAACGCTCTTGAATGCTGGGGCGGCGCTACATTTGATTCCTGCGTGCGTTTCCTTAACGAAGATCCGTGGGACCGCCTTCGAAAGATCCGTGCAGCTTGTCCGAATACCAAATTGCAGATGCTTCTTCGAGGACAGAACCTTCTTGGTTATAAACATTATGCCGATGATGTAGTCGACTCGTTTGTAGAGCGTTCTGTAGCCAACGGAATAGATATAATCCGTATATTTGATGCACTCAACGATTACCGAAATATCGAGCGGGCCATGATAGCCTGTAAAAGAGAAGGCGGTCATGCACAGGCAGCCATTTCCTATACAACGAGTCCCTATCATACTAACGAGAAATTTGCGGCTGATGCCAAGCGTCTTGAAGAGATGGGCGCCGATTCTATCTGTATAAAGGATATGGCAGGATTATTACTGCCGTATGAAGCATATTCTTTGATTTCTACAATCAAAAAAGCAACGAAGCTTCCCGTTGAACTGCACTCACACTACACATCAGGCGTCGCTTCCATGACATATCTGAAGGCAATTGAAGCGGGTGTCGACATAGTCGACTGTGCGTTATCCCCGTTAGCAATGGGTACGTCCCAGCCGCCGACGGAGCCTCTCGTTGCCACACTTCACGGCACGCAATATGATACGGGTCTCAATCTTGATCTTTTGTCGGACATTGCGGCATATGCAACAACAATACGTGAAAAGTGGATTGCTTCCGGTCTCATTGATACCAAGATATTGGGTGTTGATGTCAATGCACTCAAGTATCAGGTTCCCGGCGGTATGCTCAGCAACCTGGTTTCTCAGCTCAAACAAGCCGGCAAATCAGATAAGCTTATGGAAGTTCTGGCCGAAGTTCCCCGCGTTCGTGAAGATTTCGGATTTCCTCCGCTTGTCACTCCGTCTTCGCAGATTGTCGGTACTCAGGCCGTGATGAATGTTGTCACCGGAGAAAGATACAAAATGGTTCCCAAGGAATCCAAGGCTGTTGTCAAAGGTGAATATGGCAAGACCCCGGCACCGATTTCTGATGAAATCATCAGGAAAATTCTCGGTGATGAAAAACAGATTACGGCCAGACCGGCGGATTTTATTTTGCCGGAACTTGAGAATGTTAAAAAGCAGATGGCACAGTATTTGGAACAACCGGAAGATGTCCTCACATGGGCTATGTTCCCTCAGGTTGCAGAGAAGTTCTTTATCAAAAGACAGGAAGCTCTCCATCAGATTGATAATCAGATTGGAAGCATTGAGCAGGCGTATCAGCCTGTCTGATCAATGGCCGGACTTGATTCGGAAAATGAAAGTTTTCTTAGGGAAACTTTCATTTTTTTTGTTTTTTTCATGTATAATGTATGCAGTTACACCTTGTAATGATTCGGAGGAGCCAACATAATGCAGCAAAAAGATAATGAAAATCAGGATATAAGACACGCAAACCTGGTAGATCATATTGAATCGGAAATGCCCAGGATGAGCAAAGGTCAGAAGGCGATTGCCCGGTTTATTTTGTCTGATTATGAACGTGCTGCCTACATGACAGCAGCTAAAATCGGTGAGGAAGCCGGTGTCAGTGAGTCCACGGTAGTTCGGTTTACTATGGAATTGGGCTATGAGGGATATCCTCATTTTCAGCACCTTCTTCAGGAGGAACTCAAGGTAAAGCTAACCTCAGTTCAGCGTCTTAATGCTTCAAGACGCTATACTAATGATTCTCAGGTCCTGAGCTCTATTTTGCAGACTGATATCGATAACCTGAAGACTACCTTTGACAATATTGATGAGGCGGCTTTCCGAAAAGCCGTCGAGACAATTCTGTCCGCCAGGCGGATATTTATAATGGGACTTCGAAGTTCTGCTCCGCTGTCCTCGTTTTTGCATTTTTACTTTACACTTCTTTTTGATGATGTGCGTCATATTCACAGCAACAGCGCGAATGAAGTATTTGAGCAGATTCTTCCCATCGGGCCCGGAGATGTACTTATCGGAATAAGTTTCCCCCGATATTCCACGCGTACTATCCAGTCAATGCAGTACGCCAGGCAGAGGGGAGCGACTGTCGTGGCCATTACCGACAAAGCTGACACCCCGCTTTCGCAGCAGGCAGATGTAGCTCTTTTTGCGACATCTGATATGGCCTCTTTTGTTGATTCCCTGGTAGCTCCCTTATCAGTGATTAATGCGCTGATTGTAGCGTTGGGTATGCGCAAACGCGACCATATAGAACAGACATTTGAAGCGCTCGAGAATCTTTGGGACGAATATAAGGTATATGACAAAGGGGAAGACCGAAAGAGCGAATTAATTCTATGACCGTAGTAAAAATAGAGCAAGAGGAATCAGAAATATGAAAGAAGCTATAGCTGACAGTAAGCTGACTGCATCTGCTGCTATTAAGATAGCACTGACTAACTCCAGAGAAGAAGAATATGCCTTGAAGGAGAAGTTTCTCGCTGACCGGATACATGTCGCCGCTGCTGATTTTGGAGGGGAATTCATCTCTTCCGTATCGAAAATAATAGAACGCACGGTTGTTGCAGCTAAACGTGAGGGGATAATCGGTGAAACTCATAATGAAGAGGGTGCCCTTGCAGGGGCGGCCCGTGAAGCGATTTCGCAGATCACTTCCAAAGCTATCGGCCTGAATGTCGGAGGAAAGATCGGCATTGCACGCTTAGGGGATCATATCGCTGTCTGCTGCTTCTTTGGCATCGGACTCTTACACCTCAATGAAATAGCGATCGGTCTCGGGCATCGGGCGATCTGAAAGGAGTTTTCATGACCTGTATGCAGATTGCAATAGATGGTCCGTCAGGCTCCGGCAAAAGTACTCTGGCAAAAGCTGTATCCCAAAAACTGGGTATTCTTTACCTTGACACGGGTGCCATGTACCGTGCCTGCGGATTAAAAGCCATTCTTTCGGGAATTTCTCCGAAAGACGAAATACTTGTCGGTAAAATGCTCGAGACACTTGACATAGACATACGCTTTGAAAACGGGCAGCAGCGTATATTTCTGGATGGAAGGGATGTATCCGGAGATATCAGAATACCGGATGTATCCGTAGCAGCATCCGATATTTCGAGTATTCCTGCCGTACGGCTCAAAATGGTAGCGATGCAGCGCGAAATAGCCGGCACAAGAAATGTCGTTCTTGACGGACGGGATATAGGATCATACGTGCTGCCCAATGCACAGTACAAATTCTTTTTAACGGCAGATCCGGAAGAACGAGCGAAAAGAAGACTTGAAGAACTTGCAGTAAGGGGCATTCATATACAGACATATGAGGAAGTACTTGCTGATATACGCTACAGGGATCATCAGGATTCCAACCGTGCGTTTGCGCCCCTCAAAAAAATGCCGGATGCAATTGAAATTGATACTACGCAAAATACACAGGAACAAACTTTGCAAATGCTGCTGAAGCATTTGCCTGATAATCCGGCTGCATCACTTAGCCCCGAAAAGGAGAGCTGATATGCGTTTGACAGTGGCAAAATCTTCCGGGTTCTGCTTTGGAGTTGACCATGCCGTCAAGGCGGCATATAAATGCCTTGCGGATTCATCCCGTAAAATGCCGACGTATATGCTCGGAGCAATTACTCATAATGAATCGGTCGTGTCCGATTTACTTTCCCGCGGGATGACGTTGGCAGAGACTGTTGATGATATCCTGCCGGATAGTACTGTTCTTATCCGTGCCCATGGAATTTCACCTGAAATCCGGGAAGTACTGTCTGAAAAAGGCTGTGATGTAATCGACTGTACTTGTCCTTATGTCGAGAAAATTCATCGAATTGTCAGGCAGGCTGATCAGGAAGGGAAGCGCATTATCATAACCGGAGCGAAAGGTCATCCTGAAGTAACGGGGATTTGCGGTGAGTGTAATGGTGAGGTATGCGTTATAAGTAGCGAAAAGGAACTAAAAGACATTCGTTTCGATAACAAAGAAAGCATTCTTGTCTCGCAAACGACTTTTTCTGAAGAAGAATTTAACAAAATACGTGAAAATATCAATAATAAAATTGCAAATGATCAGATTTTTGATACAATATGTAGTACGACTGTAAACAGACAAAGAGAAGCCCATGAATTAGCAGCAGCGTCGAACTATATGTTTGTCATAGGTTCAAAGGGCAGTTCTAATACTATGAAGCTTTACGAAATCTGTAAGAGTCATTGTGCTGACACGTATCTGATTGGTGATGCGACTAATCTCGCTGATATACTATCAGGAATCAATCTCTCATCAGAGAATGTTTCTGTGGGAATAACCGCAGGTGCGTCTACGCCAGAATGCATAATCAGGGAGGTTATCCGAACAATGAGTGAGAACGAAGCCATGGCAAATCAGGACCAGATGGACATCAATTTTGGAGACTACATTGACAGCATCCCACAGCTGAGGAAAAATGCTACTGTGAAGGGAGCAATTACATCAGCTGATAATGAGTATGTTTATGTTGACGTCCACGACAAGTCTGAAGGAAGGATTCCTCGTCATGAGTTCGCCAATGATCCGGATTTCGATCTAGACACTGCTATCGCTGAACACCTCGAAATCGAAGTGTATGTGCGCAGTGTCCGTAACTCCGACATGGGTAAGGAGATTCTACTCTCCAAAGCACATGTTGATTTTGGCAAGTACAAGACGCAGATTGAAGAAGCCTACGAGAATAAGACTCCTGTAACAGTTAAGGTCACAAATGTTGTTAAGGACGGCGTTATTGCAACATTCGGCGGTGTTGATATTTATATTCACCGCACACAACTCGAAATGGCTGCTGTTGATGATCTTGATTCCTATAAGGGGAAGACCATTCAGATATTAATTACACAGTACGATCCCGACAAGCGCCGCCTGCGTGTATCCGGATCCCGCAGATCGCTGCTTAATACACAGCGTCGTGCAAAAGCAGAAGAAGTATGGGGTACAATTCAGGTTGGCGGCCGTTATGACGGAATTGTCAGAAGTCTTACCGATTTCGGTGCCTTTGTTGACATCGGCGGTGTAGACGGTCTTGTACATGTTTCCGAGCTTTCATGGAACCGTATCCGTCATCCTTCTGAGGTAGTTCAGGTAGGCCAGACGATTTCCGTATTCGTTAAGGATTTTGATCCTGAGAAGAAGCGTATCTCTCTTGGTTACAAGAAGCCTGAGGATGACCCTTATCATGATATCGAGGAGAGATTCCCGATCGGATCGATTGTCCACGGTAAAGTAGTCCGTATGTTCCAGTTTGGTGCGTTTGTTGAATTGGAACCCGGTCTCGATGCACTGTGCCATGTATCCCAGATTTCAAATGTCCGACTCAATAAGCCGGATGACGTTCTTAAAGAGGGTATGGAAGTTGATGCTCGTGTTCTTGAAGTAAACAACACGGCAAGACGTATCAGCATCAGTATCAAAGAAGTTGAGCCGATTGATCCTGAAGTTGCTGAAGTTGTCGAGCAGGCCGCTGCCCCCGCGCCGGTTGAAGCACCTGTTGAAGCAGTTGTAGAAGCACCTGTTGAAGCAGTTGTGGAAGCACCTGTGGAGGCCGTTGTGAAAACACCTGTAGAGGTAATTCCTGAGTCACCCGCTGCTGTAGTTGAAACTGCAGCAGATGAGACTTCTGCAAGCACCGAAGCCTAAGCGTTTAGTAACAGATTATTAACAAACAAAGCGGCATTGTCTTTCTAAGCGAAGACAATGCCGCTTCTTTTTGTGAAAGTAATATAAAATACTTTGATTTACAAAATATAAGTATTTTGCTCTAGGCATTACGAGGTTTCAAAACAAATAGATCTGTAAACGCCATGTTTTCTAGCAATTTTTGCCGGAAAATATAAATTCATTTTGAGTACTTTTATTACATTTACACGACAGGGGTTCCCGAATCAAAACAAATGTAATATAATCATCTCAATTAGCAGGATAAGTCTGAAGAAAATATCATCAGATTCGAACTGTTTGACAACGGAATTGTAACTAATTTATGAGCAAATCCGTTACCATTGGAGGTCATTGTGAATAAGCCAAACAGTTTAAAAAAGAACATCAACAGAGTCTTGAATTATCGTCCGTCGCGTTGGACATTTGTTAGAGGAATTGCTTCAGTAGCAGGCTCTCTCATTGTGATTGCAGCCATTCCTTTTTTCTCTTCAGCTGACGACTCAACAGACGTTTTTCTTCAAGTTCCCGCAACAGAAAGTGCACAGGCAACAGATTTGCTTCCTGTATCTATAAAGATGGATGATCTTTCTGATCGTAATAATGACAAGGTTCTTGCTGCAACCGTAGCTGCAACCGTTGCAGCTACCAGTACAATTTCTACAGAAGCAGGCGCTTCCACTATAACCCGTACGGTCGAACAGAATACTTATGCAATAACAGAACACAGTACTGAAGAAGGAATACCGGTAGAGTTATTGGATCCAACTCAGTTTGCATCCGATAGTTCGACTGTTTATGTCAACACTAACGGTGTAAATGTTCGCTCCAATCCCAGTGCGAGCGGCGAATTGGTTGCAACACTTGCGTATTCGAATAATGCGACGCGAGTTGGAACTGGTTCTTCCTGGTCAAAGATTCAGCTTGATGACGGAAGTCAGGGATTTGTTCTGACAAGTTTCCTTACAACTGAGTTTATTGCAACACCAACGCCAACCCCTACACCTACACCGACACCGACACCCAAGCCGACACCGACACCCAAGCCGAAAGTCACTGAAGATGGTGCTTCAGGTACTTTTTATGCTGTCGGAGAACTTAATGTACGTACCGGTCCCGGTACTGACTACGCTGTAACCAAGACACTTTCTGCCGGTTCCGCCATCGAGATTGCAGCTAAGACAAGTAATGGTTGGTATAAGACAGTTATGGATACATATGTGCTGGTTAAGCTTGTTACCTCTGAAGCACCGCAGGCAGCAGCAAAAGCACCAGCGGCTTCGACAAATTCTACGGATTCTGCAGTTGCTCCGGAAGCCGCTCCCGAAGCTGCTCCGGAAGCCGCTCCCGACGTTGCTCCTGCAAACCCGGCTTCATCTGATTTTGTTACATACTGTCAGTCATTTATTGGTGTTCCGTATCAATATACCGGCAGCTCAACTAGCGGGATGGACTGTTCTGGTTTTGTATCATATGTGTACAGCAACTATTATGGTGTATCCCTTCCTCATCAGTCTAATTCGATCGCAGGACAGGGAACATCTGTAAGTGCGGAAGAGATACAAGTGGGAGATGTAGTCTGTTATGATTATTCAGGCGACGGTGTAGTGGATCATGTATCGGTATATATCGGCGGCGGAGAAATTGTTCATGCATCAAGCAGCCATCGTTCTGTTGTACAAGGATCGTTTATCACCTCAAGTGTAACAACAATCCGCCGATTCCTGTAATCTAACGTTTTTGAAAATGAATAAAGGAACCCTCTCTCAATGAAAGCGGGTTCCTTTTTTACGTTCACCGGATGATAGAAAAGGAGAGGGGGCAACAAATAATCTGCTATTTCAGTATATTTTCACAGAGCGAGACAATGGCATCCTGATACAATTGTACTTGAAGGTATATGGATTCCGCAAAAACAGCCTCATCTATCTGGTGAGCCTGGTCCTTCTCCCACGGGAAGGCCGGACCAAAGGCAATAAGTCCGGGCATTGTTCTAGCGTATGTTCCTCCTCCAATAGCGATAGGAGCTGCAGGTTTTTCGGTGGCACGGCTGCGTAGAGCAGCGTCTGCTGTAGAATCAAATGGTGCTGATTCTGCATATTTTTCATAAACACCGAGAAGCAGCCGTATAAGCGGTTCTTCAGGATCTCTGAACAGCGGTTTCTGATGACTGGATGTTTCCACTTTAAGTCCAAACTCTGAGGCTTTACTTCTAACTGCAGAAATTACTGCACTGCTGTCGGCTGTTACCGGATAACGGATATCAATAATGAGTTCAGATATATCGGAGTTCATCTTAAGTACTCCTGCATTTAGGGTGAGTGCGCCGGATATGTCTTCCATAAGACCTGGGACAAGAAGCTTGCCGGTTGTGTCGTCACCGATGAACTTCATGAAGAATCCCAAAAGTGGGTCAGATTCAATCAATGAAGCATCCAGTTGAGAGAAAGCTTTAAATATTGCATTGATACCGAGCTGAGGCTTGGAAGCATGTGCCGGTACACCAAATCCTGTGATTGTATCATTTGTATCCAGTAAGGTTATTTCACAGCGGGCAGGAACCATATTGGGTCTTTCACCGGCAGAAGCACGTATTTTTGTCGACACAGGCCCGGAGACACAAAGCTGCAGTATCCCTTTTTCTGCAAAAATTGCGGGGAACTCTGCATCAGGAGTGAAACCGCAGGTTGGAAGTTCTTCAACCATTTTATAGTACTCCATACAGGACGAACCACATTCTTCATCGAGACCAAGTATCAGGCGGATTCTACAGGGCGGGATATATCCTTCATTTTTGAGGCGAAGCATGGAATGGAAGATTG
>Ga0209540_10001981_pt1 | contig 14829 bp, 19 predicted proteins | sample BarGraIncu01121A_FD_184501 | JGI IMG/M metagenome (GOLD analysis project Ga0209540, IMG submission 184501) | Arctic peat soil microbial communities from Barrow, Alaska - Barrow Graham LP Incubations 011-21A (SPAdes) (version 2) | ecosystem: Environmental > Terrestrial > Soil > Wetlands > Peat... | reverse complement strand
CGGCTTCCAAGATCAGCAGAATTTCGGAGCTTATAACCTTCACTTCCTGTTGTGGCCTGGTATCCCTTCCCCCCAGCCTCATATCAGTCTGTTACCAGACTGGATGTGGGGTTCAGTTCTGAGGCGGAGGCTAACCTTTCCTCATGCTGGATTTTCACCAGATGGCGAATATGAGCTTTGCTCGGCACGCCCGCGTCATCCGCGTTCTAAATCGTGATGCTGCTGCTTCATAAGTAGTAACAGTTATGGTTGGACTTTGCAGGGATAGTTTAAATTGAATTTTCCGGGTTTTATCGCTCAAATGAAACGAATATTAGCCGCAGATGAACGCAGATAAACGCAGATGGAATACGATATAATATGGATGCTACGGATGATACTGATGCATGCAAATCCGTGAAGATCCGCATCATCCGTGTTCCTCGTTGTGATGGTGGCGCCGGTTCGTATGCGGTTGCAGGGATTGCCAAGCTTTGCGATCTTTGCGTACTTTGCGGTGATTTTATCAGATTATTTCCAGCAAATATTGAATTTCCAGGGAGTATGTTCATTCTTCCAGCCTTTTAACATCATGAACTGCAATCTGTTCGCGCGCTATGCGGATTGCTTCATGCAGTTTACCTTCAAGCAATCTTCGCGGAGGGAGTTCAGTCAGGTATTCAGCGATGCGTATCCCTGTATTTTCCAGTTGTAAAAGCTCAACATGCTCTGCTGTCTTTTCTGCACACAGTATTAATCCCAGCGGACTTTCCTCTCCCATGCGCTTCTCATATTTATCCAGCCAGCGCAGGTAAAGCTCCATTTGCCCTTTATCTTGTGCCTGGAATTTACCAAGTTTGAGTTCAATCGCTACCATTCTGCGCATCCCTCTATGATAAAACAGCAGGTCGATATAATAGTCTTCATTATCAATGGTAATTCTCTTCTGGCGCGCTGCAAATGTAAAATCAGTGCCAAGTTCAAGCAAAAACCGTTCAAGTTCACAGAGGATAGCAGATTCCAGGTCACGCTCGCTAAATGAATCGGATAGGCCAAGAAAATCAAGAAAATATGGGTCGCGAAACACAAGATCAGGAGTCATGCGGTCTTCCTCGCGAAGTGCGGCAAGCTCCTGCTTGATGAGTTTCTCAGACTTTTTTGAGAGGGCAGTTCGCTCATAGAGCATACCCTGTATCCTGGCATGGAGAGTGCGGGTGCTCCAGCGCTCGATTCTACACATTTCAGCATAGAAATCGCGCTTTAGCGGGTCCTCAAGAGCAATTATCTGCACGAAATGGCTCCAGCCCAATTGTCCAGTCAGTGTCTGGACAATTTTCAGATCGCTGAAAACCTCTGCAAACCGGATCATATGAAAGAGGTTGGTTCTACTATAACCTCGTCCGTATTCCAATATCAATTTTCCAGACAGTGTCTGGACAATCTGTTTCCCATAATCAGCACGTTCCATGCCAAGAATTTCTTTGAGTATGCGGTTTCCTATATGCCAGTAAAGCAATACCATTTCTACGTTCGCAGTTGTAGAAAAACGCATCCGCGCAGCTTCTATGAGCGAACTGATATCACTCAAGAGAGCCATAGTTTCAGGTCTGCTGACCATATCTTGAGTATTTGTGACTGTAACAATTTCCATCTTTTCAGATCTTTTTTTCATATAGGAATTGCCTCTTTCAATACTCTGTCTTTTATCCGTGGTTTCAGAGTATCTTTCATTACAGGATCAACTTTAACACCAATTTTCTTGCTCATGAACTCTTCAAGTTCTATATATTTAAATAAGTCAATCGTTTTTGAAAAATCAACAAGGACATCTAAGTCACTGCCTTTTTTCTGTTCACCGCGAATATAGGATCCAAAGACTTCAAGTTTCTTTACACCGTTTTTTTTATCAAGGACTGGTTTATTTTCTCGAAGCTTCATGATAATTTTATCAATTTTCTTATTCATGCTGCCATCGCCTCATGAGAGATAAGTTTGCATCCTTCTTCTTCCTTTTTTGCCTCGATTATTCCAACAGGTTTTTTTTCAACAAATAATACGTGATCAGTAGGTCCGATATCAGTCTGATATCCACGTATGGCAATTCCAATACTTTCATTCCAGTCAATTTTATCCTTATCCTGTACTGCCCATACGGCAGCACGGAGTTGTTTGTCAATATTGTCTCTTGCTGCCTGTTCAGGAAATTGGTTTATCGATCCATCCATATTATACACTTATTAATTTTTCTCATAGTATATAAAGTATATTTTTTCCATTTTAATATTAAATAGTGGAAAAAGCTTCTCCATCCTGAAAACTTCGGGCAGGTTTAAAAAATCACAACATAACAGCATCTTTGAAATTTTTAAAATGAGGGTCTCCGGTCAATACTTTTATTTTCCTGCTGCGGGCTGATGCGAGTATTATAGCATCAGCAAGACCGAAATCGTGGGTCTTGACTCTATTCTGCGCATGTATTTTTGCTGCTTCAAGTGCGATCTTTACGTCAAATGTTACTACGGCGCATCGTTTCATTATGAAATCCTTTCTCTCTACGGCCTTCCCATCTGTTCTGAGAGATTTTGAGTAAATTTCTGCCACTACAATCGGGGAGGTGTATAATTGCAGATCGTCATCTACTAATTTTTGGACTTTTTCACCCTTCTGAGTCCCCATGAAATATTCCATCCATGCGAAAGAATCCAGCATCATTCTAATCGATCCTCATGGTCCCTGAGGTCTGATATATCAGTTTTTGACATTGTCCCGAAAAGGCTTTTCTTCGCTTTGAAAAGCGTTTTGATCAAAATTTCATTTATTTGTTCTGATATATTTTTAGCTCCTGCTTCCTTAAGGGTTTGATAAACATCTTCTCTTAATTTAATGGTAGTTCGGACATATTCTGTCATCATTAACACCTGCATGTATGATATCATCTACATCAACATAAGATTTATGGTGGATTTTTTTGAATGTGTCTGGATTCAAATGGATTAAATGGATTTTAATAACTGTTCTTTATTTTAGAACAATGACATTTATAAAATAGTCCAATTAAAGGAACACGGATCACGCGGATAAGCACTGATTTGATAGATACGGCAGAAGAACCTTAATGTGCCACTCTAATATGAAAAAACACCCGTTTTTTTTCCAGATAAGAAAAAAGAAGGGCTTTTTGCCCTTTTGCATTTATTTATTCAGTTACAATTACATCCGGTGATTTGTGTCTTATTTTCATACCCATGCCGCTTTTTGCTTTGACGCCATTGATCTTATCATAAGCAAGTTCAGCAGCCTTCTTTCCAGCAAGTAGCATTCCACCGAATATCGGTCCCATGCGCGGTGCGCCGTATGTTGATGTTGCAGACATGCCGGCTACGATCAGACCCGGATAGATCTCGTGAGTGAGCTCTACGGTCTGTTTCTCAGCCTCATCCACCCAGAGGGAACCGCAGCCTTTTGGTACTGGTATCCCGGGCCTCTGTTCGCTTAATCTCTTGACAAGGAATGAATCATGCCCTGTTGCGTCGATTACAACTTTTGACCTGATCGCTATAGGATCCATGCATGTCATAAATGGCGGCATCTGTTTTGCAGGGAACCACTGGATAACTACGCCATCAACGTGGTCTTCTTTAAGAATAATATCATCAACATTTGTGGAATTAAGCAATTTTACACCGGCATCGCATGCGCTTGCAAGCATCTTTGAGACCATATCAAACGAATCGCATACAAAAAGACCGTTCCCTGCATCCTTCATGTTCACACCGCATTCTTCAAGGATCTTATTCGCAGGCGCACCCACAGTGTTCTTTGGCATAAGGTAGCCGCCCTGCCACATTCCGCCGCCAGCATAGAGATTGCGCTCTATCATAACGGTCTTAAGACCTTTTTGGGCACAATATTTTGCCGCGGTAGCTCCGCATGGTCCTGAACCAACAACAATAACGTCGCTGTCAAGAATATTATTTGTAAAATCTTCCAGGAATTCATTAACTATCGTTTTAGTAACATGTATCTCGCTGATATTTGTCATAATTTCACCTTACTGTAATAGGGCTTCTGAAAACTATAAGCTTTTCTGAAAAACAAAACTATCTGGAAAAACCCACAAACCCCTTTACATACAAATATTATTTGGTAAGTTCTTTCAATCGCTTTATGCTTGCCATCATCGCCTGTGATTCTTTTTTCTTCTGGGCTTCAAGATGTTCAATGATTGATTCAATGTTTGTCTCAAGCTTGTAGATCTTATATGGTCTGCCTTTTCCGGGTTTTTTCTCTTCTCTTTCCCCTATCCAGCCCAGTTCCTCGAGTTCACGCATTGCGATACTGACTTCGGGTTGTCTCAGGTCAGAGCCCATTTCAAGATCTCTTGAGGTTACATCTTTAACATTTTTCAAATATGTAAGTACTTTTGCAACATTTCGTTTTAATCCTAATTCGATGAGCGTATCTGCAAATTCCTCATCGGCTTTATCAAGAACATTAACTGAAAGACTTTTCATAACATTTCACCTTTGCTTTAAATGAAGTCATTAAATATAAATCTTGCGTTTTAATATAATAAATATAAGAAAAGGTTTTATAATTAAGAGTCTAAGGAAAAAAAATAATCATGACCATCCAAACCCATATATCTATGAGTTTCCCTATGTGATAGGGATTTACATGGATCTAGTAATTTATTTCAACGGGAAATTTGTGCCTAAACAGGAAGCAAGAACTTCCATATATGATCATGGTTTCTTATATGGAGATGGTGTTTTTGAAGGCATCAGGGCATACAATGGGCGTGTTTTCAGGCTGGATGAACATCTTGAACGGTTATACGACTCAGCTAAAGCGATAGACCTCAAGATACCTCTTTCAAAAGAGGAAATGAAAACCGCCATTATCGAAACCTTGAAGAAAAATAACCTGAAGGATGCTTATATACGGCCCATCGTTTCAAGGGGTGACGGCGATCTTGGTCTTGATCCCCGGAAATGCCCAACACCTAATATTTTCATAATAACGCAGGAATGGGGTGCAATGTATGGTGATCTTTATGAAAAAGGACTTACCGCTATTACAGTTGGCGTTCGCAGAAATGCACCTGAAGCAATGCCGCCCAATATAAAATCATTAAATTACCTGAATAACATCCTGGCAAAGATAGAAGCAAATGCAAAAGGCGGGGACGAGGCGATTATGTTCGATGTTCATGGTAATGTTTCTGAAGGTTCAGGCGATAACATATTTGTGATCAAGAACCACCGGATCATCACACCCCCGACCCTGAACAACCTGCGTGGAATAACAAGGGCAGCTGCGATAGAATTGGCAAAAAAAATGGGAATAGAGGTTCTTGAAACAAATATGGGTTTATTTGATATGTATACTGCCGATGAAGTATTTGTCACAGGGACAGCGGCTGAGATCGCCCCTATCACAAAGATAGATGGACGATCCATCGCTGATGGAAAACCCGGTAAGATCACAAAAATGCTTATGTCTGCTTTTAAGGAATTGACAAAAAAAGAGGGCACTCCTATTGTGTAAATCATAAAAAGAGGTTGGAAATGACTGAGCCAGAATCAATAAAAGAACCAGAAATAAATATCAAATTAAAAGCAAAAATGGCATCCGCGGATGAGCTGAATTATTCAATTCAGGTATATCCGTCGAATTTAGAGTGGAGTTATCATGAACAGGATTCTGAATATAAGTTGCATGGATATAGATTCAAAGCTGAAACCATAAGGCAGACAGTCCGTAATGTATTGTTCAAATATAAGGAGATCATGATCGGCTCAATTAAAGTGGGTTCAAAAGACTTTCTTTTTGAAGTCCAGGTGCCCAAACGGATCGATACCGAGAAACTAAAACAGATGTTCACACAGATTGCCGGTGAAATAAACCACGAGATCCAGAAAAGCAGGAATGAACTTGCATCATTCAAGCAATTCCTGGATGTAAACGAATTTTAACAAAAAATGGTCGTCTTTTATGGAAAAGGATTGATCTCGATAAACTAAAACCTCAGTTTACACGGAAGAGGGCATGCTTTACATGCCCTTCTTTTAATTTTCTTTGATCGATTTTCACGGATAATGTTATCCGTGTCTTCCGCGCGATCAATATTCTATACTAAAATTCCCTTACTATGTGAATATTTGAGAAAGGGATATAATGTTTCTTCCCGGCCTGCTCTCCTTCAAGCGGGAAAAATACAAGATATTGTTCACTATGTTTTATTTCAATTACATTCGAGCTTGTTATCCACTGGTCAAATGTTGTTTTCCCATCTCCATCTACGTATCTTCTGGATTCTATTACATACTTTCTTTCAGCCATTTTTTTTCCTCCGTATATTACAATCGGATATTATTCTATTTCAATCTTACTGAAGCAGTTTGAAAAAGCCCGATCTATTTCTTAAGATGGCAACAAAACCATTAAAATATCATTAATTGCACGGCAGCTATAATTACGATTGTTCCAGCAAGCAAGACAATATCTGGAACCTGCAATTTTTTCTTGCCAATATATACCTGGGCATCAACATTATACCCTCGACACAGCATGCTCTGGTATGTCCTCTCACCCTGCTCATATGAACGTATGAATAATGAGCTAATAGTAAAACCGATCTGTTCAAGTATCCACTTTCTTGGGACTTTCTTATTCCAGATCTCAAAACAGCGGGTCTTCTGCGCTGTCCGTATCCTGCCAAGCATATTCCAGAAAACAAAAAGATAGCGCACCATCATCGTAAAAAGAAGAGCCATTACCCTGGGAAGCCCAAGGCGCCTTGCAGATGCCACAAGTTCGCTCATGGGGGTAGTAGATGAAAGAAGTATCAAAGAACTTATACAAACGATGAATTTTGAAAATAGTATAGCACCATATAACAAGCCCTCACGCGTAATTTCAATACCCATCGGCAATATATATATTATACTAAAATCTTGCATGAATGGCTGTTTTAAGAATGGCTGGAGGATCGAGATACCCAGGCCGAAGGGAATCGCCACCGCAAATCTTGCTGAAATATATGATATTTCAAGTTTTGAAAAAAGCATAAGAATCAGGAGATATGCTTCAAGGATTGCAAGCTTTGTGAAATTATGAGTATCCATGCGCGAAAGGGCAACAACATAAACTGTGATCGCAACTGTCAGGATTATCTTGATCCTTCCGTCCACTCCATGTATGGGCGATTTCTTATAAGTCTCACGCTCCAGTTCCGCAAGGGAAATGTGCATACTATTTCACTACCCTCAACAGCTCGTCCCTTGCTTCTTCAAGTGTGAATTTAACTCCTATGGGAACACCTTCTTCCTGGAGCATCTCCATAAGCTGCGCCACCATCGGGAGGCGAAGATGCGTTTTCTTTATGAGTTCAGGGGATGAGAATATCTCAAGCGGAGTTCCATCGCCTATGATCTTGCCCGTGGACATGATGCAAACCCTGTCTGCAAGCATCGGCACTATGTCAACTTCATGGGTTGATACTATGGTTGTTATTCCCAGATACCTGTTCATACCGTTGATTAGCTTTATCAGGCGCATGGCACCACCCGGGTCAAGACCTGCTGTGGGTTCATCAAGGACAAGAACTTCAGGTTTCATTGCAAGTATGCCTGCAATTGCGACTTTCTTTTTCTCACCCGTGCTGAGATGATGCGGTGCCCTCTCTTCAAAACCTGTAAGCCGTACAGTCTCAAGCGATTCACTGACTCGCTTTTCGATTTCTTCCTTGCCCAAACCGAGGTTCATTGGACCAAATGCCACATCCTGTTTCACGGTTGGCGCAAATATCTGGTCATCCGGATCCTGGAAAACAACGCCCACAGTCTTCCTGACCTCGATAATATTATCATTGCTGATGGGTTTGCCTTTTATCAGTATTTCGCCACTTGTGGGTTTAAGTATCCCGTTGAAATGCTTAAATAACGTTGATTTCCCTGCTCCGTTAGCTCCTATTATTGCAATGCGCTCTCCTGGTTTAGCTTTGAAATTGATGCTATCCAGAGCCGTGATCTTTCCGCGATAAACATGGGTGAGGTTTCGTGTTTCAATTATATTCATGTTATCCTTTTTTTATGACCTTTGTTATTCCGAACCATAGTATCAATATCACACAAAGTCCAATCAGGATAGCAGCCACTTTTCCGGCATCTCCCATGCCGGGTATGGCATAATTTGAAAAAAGAATTGTTATACTGCTTCCCATCTTCTCTTTTATTACGATGTTTGCTGTTTGCTGAAGCCCATCAGGATTGCTTGATGCTAGAAAAGGCGCTGCAACTGCAAGTCCCAATAATGCGGCAATACCTACAGCTACGACCTTAGCCGTGCTTTCTTTCGTATATGACTCTTGATTAACGATATCCGGTCTTGCTTTTATTATGGCGCCAAATACTATTACAGTTATTAGACCCTCACCAAAACCTGCAATCCCCTGGAATATCCCCATAAGAAGAACACCCTGCTTGAGGGGGAAAGTGCCCGCCATCCATAGTTCAAATGCAAGAGCAATAGCAGGTAATATCATACTTATCCATGCACCTGCGAACATGGCAACATCTCTATTCAATTTAAATTTAGACAGACCGATGAAGGAATAATAACCCAGGAAGCCCCCCAAAATTCCCATGTTCAGGATATTTGCACCCATTACCGTGATCCCGCCATCCCCGAAAAGTGACTGCACTGCAAGCACCATGGTTATTAGCAACACCGCTGCCCAGGGACTCCCAAATATTATTGCCGTTAACGCCGCACCGACCACATGCCAGCTGACGCCTGTGAGCATGGGCACAGGAATAAGAAGGTTTGCTGCGATGTTAATGGTCTGGAGCACGAAAATTCCGGCGGCAAGAACGCCAAATAACGGAAGCATGTTCTCATTAATGCCTTTTTTCGCCCATTTTACTGCTCTTGCTATGAAAAAAATGGCTATTATCCAGTATACTGCTGCTTGATCCAGGGGAATAAATGAGTCGGGGATGTGCATTAACTCTTTGCCTCCATATACTTATTAATATTTTTTAAATATATACACACATAATATTACAAAAGTTCAATTTCGTAATACTACTATCAGGACATCATTAATCATGATACTATAAATAGATTATGAATAACCTTGAAAAAACCAGTTTCACTTATATAGAATGAAATTTTTACAATTTCAATCACAAAATCTCAAAAAGTTTATTTTAGAATACTAAAAAACAACAACTTAGGCAGGAATTGTCTTAAAAAAATTAAAATGATAAAAATCCTCCTCATAAACATATTGCATTGATTTTTCATTAAAAGCTTTCCTTAACCAAGGAACAATTATAGCAAAACAAGCCATCATAGTTTTTGGGAATTTGGGCGATCGGAAGAAACGAACCATGCCCCTGTAGATCGGAGAAAAAATACAAGAAATGCTGCTTGGGTAAGTAGAATTGAACCCTCTCCCACGGCTAAAGCCGGGAGATTCCCATACGTTCATATAAGCTCTCTATGGCTCTCATCCGGGAGGATTACAGCATCCATAGCCTCACTTATAATTCGTACAGGATTAACGAGCGAACCGCTCTGGCTCTGGATTCCCATGAACCCAAAGCTGGCAGGACAAACCTTACCTATCGCAGTTTCTTTAGCCCTTGAAATCGCTTCGCTAAGGATGGATTCCATACCTTGCCAGAGGTCTTTCGCTCTGGCAAAATCAAGGGCGCTTGTATCTGTTCCAACACATTTTGCCAGATATGCAGAATACAAGTCCCTCTGCATCCTGATACCACAACAAATATGCCATCGCTTGCTAAGTCTTTTCTTAACAGCTTCTTCGCAGATATGGCATGTTTGCGATAATTTAGTTGTCTGTGTTGGAAATTCCAATAAGTAGCCACCAGCATTTTCAGCTTTTCGTTTGAGGCTATTCATGAACATTGAAGGAGCACGCATTCCGATTGACCGCCCATATCGCTTTTGCCAGCCTTTGTATGATACGTTCTCGGTTTTGATCTGCGTTCCTATTGCTATTATTTCGTTTATGTCTTTTCCATGAAGGGATTTTCGATGTGCAGCTAAAATTCTATCGGTTTCGGCTACGTCTTGGCTTATTGTTTTATACCGATTTGACTTTTTAAACTTCTTGCCCTTCTTGACCGTTCCGTTTGGATTATAATTTTCAGGATTGGTTGCCCTTAATGACCTGTCCAGTTTTCGTTGCAGCTTTCGTTTCTTTTTCTGATCCGGGATTAACTCACTGCAAAACTGTTTCAAAGTAGCTTTCGTGTCTGCTACTGTTGCTATTGTTCCTACCCCTACATCCAGTCCGATCTCTTCTGTCCCTTTTTTGTTTTTCGGGTTCTGGAATGGTGTTCCTTCGCAGATTAATTGAAGATAGAATCTGTTTTTCCTATTGACAACTCTTCGGACTATTCGGCAATACTTGACTTTGTGGGTTAAGCCGTATTGGATTAAATCGTTATCCAGGTCGATGATACAGGGGATTTCAAGGTCTGACCACAAGAGGGTATTGTTCTTGAACCTCAATCCGGTTTTTGCTTCTTTTCCTTCCAGAGAATCCATCTGGTTCTTTCCTTTGAATCTTACCCGTTTTGCTGTTCCAAATGCTATTTTCTGGACGGCTTTGAACGCTCTTGTTGCTAATTTCTCAGCAATATGAGCGTGGATATGTTCTTCTATCCAGCTATTTCTTATTCTTGTTGCATAATGCTGAATATCGTAATCGGTAAACCCTTCTTTCTTATTGAGTTCTTTGAATGCTTTTGTTCGTTCTGGATTAGGTTTACCGTCTATTGTTTTGGGTAATTTCAAGATTTCCTGATACTCTTTCGATTGCCTGATAAGTCCAATACGTTTCAATGCTTCTCCAAGACAGGCATGATACAACTGCCTACCAGCATCCAGACGGACAAGTATTGTTGCTTCGTCTGCCATCGTGGTTTTTAAGGGGAGTTCTGTTACGAACGATGGAGTTTTCGATCTCATTGTGTATTCTGTTCCTGAATATATTTCTTGATCGTATCACTGCTAACATTTCCAGCGGTTGATACGAAATAAGAATGAGTCCATAGAGAAGGGAGTTTTAGAAGCTCTGGATACTCTTTTCTCAATAGATTTGAGCTTCTGCCTTTGAAGGCTTTGATGAGATTATGAATTAATATGTTTGGATGAGAAGATACAAACAAATGCAAATGATCAGGCATGATCTCAAGGGCTAAGATTTCTATGTTTTTCTCTTTTGCTACCTCAGTTATGATCTGTTCTAATCGTATTTTGATGTCCCCTACTAATACTTTCTTTCGTCTTTTTGGACACCAGATAAGATGGTAGTTTATTAGAAATACCTTATTTCTTGAGTGTTTATATTGCATTATTCATGACCTGATGGAAGCTCATTATAAATTCTTTCGGGGTCGTTGTATTTTTGTATCAATGATTCCATTTCTTTTTTACTCAATATTTCATGACCACAAGCACATTTTAAATAAGAATCAATAATCTCATCGTCTGATAGTCTTTTAATCATCTCTTCATAATCATTTTTTGACTTTCCAAGCGATTTAGATAATTCGGTGCTTTGAGCATAATGCCTTTGTCTTAAATATTCGGCGTAATCAGATTTTTTCGTTTTTTTCACCTGAGATACGATAATGTTGTTGTGTATATAGTTATCTACTAATATAAAATGATGTAGTCGCTGATACTAAGGGGTTCGCTATCCCCACGGCTGAAGCCGGAGGCTTGCGCTCACCCCTTAACCCCACGATTTGTCATCAGAATTTGATAAAATCCCATTATCTTCCAAGCGTAGCATGTGCTCTTGCCAGATGCCTCGCAGCCAGGGCTCCTATCAGTGATATCTCGCCGGCAAGAACAGCAGCAGTAATTATTTCTGCAAGTTTCCTGGAATTTACGCCTGGCGGCTCTCCTGCTCCTTCCACACCCAGCATTTTCAGGCATTCCAATTGTGTTGCTATCCGGCTCCCACCGCCTACTGTCCCGACATTGAGTGATGGAAGCGTTACCGAACAGTACAATCCCTCCTCCGTGAGTTCCATTGTTGTAATGGCATTGCTTGCCTCAACAACATGCGCTGCATCCTGTCCGCATGCAATGAACATTGCAGCAGCAATATTTGCCGCATGGGCGTTAAAACCAATTGACCCGGCGCGGGCAGAGCCTATCAGGTTTTTCCTGTAATTTACCTCTGCCATTTTTTCAGGAGTGGTTTTTAATTTTTCAAAGATTATATCTTTCACGATAAATACATCTGCTGAAACTGTTTTTCCCCTTCCAAGTATTGCATTTATGGCGGCTGGTTTCTTATCAGAGCACATATTGCCAGATAAAGCAACAAGCTCGACATCATTTTCAAGGAGGATCAGGTCAACAGCGGCATCAGTAGCAATAGTGACCATATTCATTCCCATGGCATCTTTGGTATCATAGGCAAAACGCAGGAAAACATTTCTTCCCGCAGTATAAGCATTTATGGAAAGCAATTCCCCGAAACGTGTGGTTTCTTGCGCTTTTTTCTTTAGCCTCTCAAAATTCGCATTGACCCAATCCACCAGATCTTTTGCCCCAATAATATCTTTTGTCTTAAAGACTGGAGCTCTTGTCATTTCATCCTTGAATATCCGAACATTTGCGCCACCAGATGATGTAATAACGGAGCTTCCCCTGTCCGCGCTTGCAACGAGCGCTCCTTCGGTAGTCGCCAGGGGTATATAGTAATCACCGCTTGCATATTCGCCATTGACGCATAGCGGTCCTGCCACACCCAGTGGCACCTGAATGGCACCGATCATATTTTCGATATTTCGCTTCGATACGATTTCAACATCCATGGAATAATTAGAGATATGATCAAATTGCGTTCCCGTGAGTTGCGAAATTGCAGTTCGTCTTAGCTCAATAGAAGCATTTGCATCAAGTATTTTATCGATTTCATGAAAACTGACCTCATGCCTTTTAACTTTTTCAAGGAGTTCTCTGTCCATAGGAAACCGTTAATGGTTTCCTTTATTAAAAAGTCTTGCTCAAAGGGTTATCACAAGCTGCCCCTCTTTGCAATATTCAAGCATGAGGTCGGCTACTTCAAATGAGTGGATCATTTCTATTCCTTCAATAAGTTCATCTTTCTCAAAACCTATCATTGATGAAGCAAGCTCACAACACTTGAATTTTACTCCCATGTCGATACACTCCCTTACCCTTTCATCGTAGGGTGGCGTTCCTGTTTTTCCTTTTTTTCCAAGAATAACACCCATCGGGCCCCAGAGAACTACAACTACATCCATATCTTTTTTCCGATAATATCTGGCGAATCGGAGGATTTCCATTGGACTTGTGCTCTCATAGACCATATTCTTAAGGAACAGGAGTACTTTTGTGACCTTTTTTTCAGGCATCATTGATATATTTTGAATACGGGTTAATGAAGTTATCTGAATCGATCAAACTAATTATTTTGAGGCTTTCATAACTGTTTTTAATCCGATCAGATCAACAAATAAAATATTGATCCTCACAAGAACTGAAAAAGCCATTGCAGCGGCTGAAGAAATACCAAAAAATGAAAACACAAGTATTACTCCGCCTTCCATGAGCCCCAGACCTGCCGGAGATATGGGAACGAACATCAGGATCGTAATGAGCGGATGAAGAAGGAAAATAGCAAAAAATGGGATATAGAGTCCGATCGCCTTTGCCAGGAAATACCACTGTAGTGTCGCAAAAATCCACCCTATCATATATAATATCAAAATTTTGTCAAGGCTATTTTTGATCAAAATACTTCTATCTTTGAAAAATGTTAGGTTTACTGCAAAATTATTAAAAAATGGGACTTTACTTAATAATCTGGATGATACTTTTTCTTCATGCCAGGATAATAATAGCATGAAAATCCCAACCACCAGCAGCAAAATAGCCCCTATCATCGATGATATGATAAAATTCCTGCTGACGTTGGAAAAAGAGGATATAAATATTAAAGCTGCCGCCGCGCCTGCTACCTTGAGAATAAATTCAATACCTTGCGGCGCAAAAATACACGCCATACTTTCAGTGATCGGGATACCTGATGTTTTTTTCAAAATAGACGGTGTTAAAAAATATCCGCTCCTCCCGGGCGTGATATCGCCTACTATCATTCCGCCCATATGCGAAAGAAAAACATTGATATACTTTATATTATGCCCGATCTTTTTAAGAAGATATGACAGACGAAAAGCAAGGACCAGGTTAAGAAGCAAATAGGATATACATGCAAGGATGAAATAGATAAGGTCTGTTTTTCCCAGGACCACCATGACCTTTTCAAGATCAAGTTTATTTAGAATAAAAGCAATAATGGATATACCAATAATGATTTGAATGAATATCCTGAGCTTTTTCATCTGGTGGTAATATTTTCTCAATGATGACATTTGACGTCCCGCTTTTTACACACGTGCATTAGCATTAACTTTTTCCTCTTTTTTTTTATGTTCAATTATTGCGATATATTCCTTACCTGAAATTCACTCATCTCAAGAGTTCCGGCAATTCTGATCTTCCTGATCTCTTTATGAAAATAATCATTCGCGAAGTTCTCTAGCTTCGGAATCGTAACAGAAATAATTACAGGGACTTGTTTTATCAAGTGTTTTGCCATCACTTGGTTTTTCACCTTTATGAACGTTGAACCCTCTCCACGCCTGAAGGCGGGAGATTCCAGAGTTCATATAACCTCTCTGTGGCTCTCATCTTCACAGATTACATCATCCACAGCCTCAGTTATAGTTGCTTCTGATTGAACGGACGATCCGCTCTGTCTCTGGT
>Ga0209540_10001980_pt1 | contig 14844 bp, 16 predicted proteins | sample BarGraIncu01121A_FD_184501 | JGI IMG/M metagenome (GOLD analysis project Ga0209540, IMG submission 184501) | Arctic peat soil microbial communities from Barrow, Alaska - Barrow Graham LP Incubations 011-21A (SPAdes) (version 2) | ecosystem: Environmental > Terrestrial > Soil > Wetlands > Peat... | reverse complement strand
GCCGTATCCGGCGTGCGCGGCCGTCGCTGCGGTCTTGAGCCCGCGGATGCCCTCGAAGTTGAAGGAGAAGTCCGGTGCGATCGTCGACGTTGCCTCGCTCACCCAGCCCTCGGGCAGGATTCGCTGTCCGTCGACAACGCCGTCGCGTAGCATGAACAGTCCCCAGCGGGCGTAATCACGTAGGCTTGCCCCGCAGCAACTCCCGACGATTTCGTCGCCGTCGTTGCCATCGAGGATGAAGAAACCGTCCTGCTCCATACCCATCGGATTCCAGATCTTCTCGGAGCAGTAGTCGGAAACGGTTCGTCCGGTGACAGTCCTGAGGATCAGCCCGAGCAGGAAGGTGTCCGCGGTGTTGTAGTAGTACTGGGTTCCCGGCGGTACCGCGAGGGCGCGGGTCTTGAGGTATTCGGTGATCCGGCCTTTGGCGCGAGCGGCGATGATTTTGATGTAGTTCTCGGCGACGTCGGAATGGAGATCGTCGGTGTTCTCCGACCACTCGATGCCCGATGACATGGTCAGTAGATGTCTGATCGTTACGTCCTGGTAGGCGGTTCCGGCGAAATCATCGAGGTAGTGGGTGACCGGGTCATCCACGCTCGCGATCAGACCGTCGTGGATGGCGGCCCCGATCAGGCAGGACGTCAGGGACTTGACCATCGACGAGGACTGCCAGCGCCGGTCGGCGGTCAGGCCCATCGCGTAGCGCTCCAGCATGATTGTTTCGTCCTTGACGACAAGAAGGCCGCTGACGTGCTCATCCCTTATCAGGTCGTCGATCCCCCACTGCTCACCGTTGTGCTCGTAGGTGACGTCCAGTTCGATCGCGCTCCGGGCGAGTGGCTTCGGTGTGCCGTGCGCAATGGTTCGGGTGGCGAAGATCCTGTCCCAGTTGAGGAAACCTTCGGCTTGGATGTTCGGTGACCACAACAGGAAGTCGCCACCGAGCAGCCGGGCCAGGAATTCTTCGTTCGCCTGGCAATGTGTGTGATCTGTCATGGCTGACCTCCGATCGTGAGTGATTGAACGTGCTCAGCTGCTGGCCGCACGGGTGTCTGCCTTGCTGATGCGATCGGCGATGCAATCACTGACCCACTCGGTACGGATCGGCTCGGCCGAGCTCTGCAGCTCCAACAGGGTGGCGGCGACGGCCTGCTCACAGTCGTAACAGTTCACGCTGGTCGGCAGCCAGATCGCCGGCGTAGCCGGTGTAAAGATCGATGCGGGCCTGCCTGCCCGCCAGTTCCGCGTCGCCGTTGCGGATGGCCTCGAACATCCGGGTGTGCACCAGAACCCACTTGTTCATCAGGTCCTTGCTGCCCCGGGCGGCTTCGATGGTGTTCTCGATCATGTTCATCGCGACCGTGCGCAGGACGTCACTGCACACCCACAGGAGCGAATTCCCACTGGCACGTGCGATCGCATCATGGAACGCGACATCGGCCTTCCCCCAAGCCCGGTGGCCGTGCTCGACAGTCGTGGTCAGGCTCTGCAGTGCCTCCTGCATCTCGGTCAGTTGCTCATCTGTCCGGAGGGCGGCAGCGAGATAGCTCGTAGCGCCCTCCAGCAGGATTCGGAACTGCAGCAGCTCCAGCAGGCTGACATGTTGGGAGTTGGCCAACCGGGTGAGCGGACCGCGAGCACGTTTGAGCCCAGGGGGGAGTAGTTCGGCCCCGTTCGGGTTGCTCGCCCGAGACCGCAGCAGGCCGTTGCTCTGCAGCACGCGAAGCGCCTCGCGCACCGTGAATCGCGAGACTTGGAAGGACTTCCTCAACTCGCGCTCGCTCGGCAGTCGGCTACCGGCCTTCAGATCACCCCGCATGATGGCTTTCTCGATCTGCCCGTCAACGCGCTGATAGGGGCGCACAGGTTGGACCGGCTCGAACACGCGGGACTCCTCGTTGCGAAGGCGATGCGTCTGAGGCGTTTCGCCTTGCATGGGCCACTGAAGGAACCTGATCGTAACGATCCGAAGCCTCGGAAGGTGTTGACCAGGATCCGATGCTGAATTAGCATATACTCCTCAGACTGCTAGGTGAAACTGGTCAGACCAGCAAGCACCCATCTCCGGAGGTATGCGTCATGATTCGTCGACTTCTTTCGATGGCGACAGTGGTAGCCACGGTGGCGGTTGTCGGCGCAGCGTGCGGCTCCGGCTCCTCTTCCTCCGGCAGCACCGGGGGAGGCCAGGCCACCAAGAACAGCGCGGTACTGGGATTCAACCACCAACCGGAGACCCTCGATTTCTCTACCCAAGACGGCGCGGCCATCCCTGAGGTGCTGCTGGTCAACGTCTACGAGGGACTCGTCAAGCTCGATTCCACCGGCAAGATCATACCCCTGCTGGCCAAGTCCTGGACGGTGTCCAGCGACCACAAGACCTACGATTTCCAGCTCAACTCGGGCGTCACCTTCTCCAACGGCGACAAGTTCACCGGTGACGACGTGAAGTTCAGCATCGACCGGGTGAAGAGTACGGCCTGGACGATCTCGCTCAAGGGCTATATGGATGTGGTGAAGTCGGTGACGGTCGTCTCGCCTACCGAGGTCAAGGTCACCCTGAGCGCCCCCAGCAACGACTGGCTATTCCGCATGACGACCCGGGTCGGCGCGATGTACACGCCCAACGGAGTCGCCGATCTGGCCAACAAAGCAGTCGGAACCGGCCCGTACGTGGTGACAAAGTTCACCCGGGGTGACTCGATTTTGCTGACTCGCCGTAACGACTATTGGGGCCCGAAGCCTGCGATGCAGACCGTCACGTTCCGGTACTTCAACGACCCTAACGCCGAGACCAGTGCGCTGCTGTCGAGTGGTATCGACGGGATTATCGACGTCGGATCACCGGACTTGCTGTCGCAATTCAAGTCGAACAAGCAGTTCCTCATCATTCAGGGAACCACCAATGGTGAGGTGGTGCTGTCCATGAACAACGCGTCGGGCGTCTTCACCGACAAGCGCGTCCGGCAGGCGGTCTGCTTTGCGATCGACCGCAAGGCGCTGATCCAGGTGGCTAATGCCGGGTACGGAACGCTGATCGGCAGCATGGTCCCCCCGACCGACCCCTGGTATCAGGATCTGTCCAACAACTACCCCTTCGACCCGGCGAAGGCGAAGGCGCTGCTCGCGGCGGCCGGGAAGCCGAAGATCACGGTCCGGTTCCGGGTTCCTAACCTGGACTACGCACTGCCGCCCGCGCAGGTCGTCAAGTCGGATCTCGCCGCCGTCGGCATCACCGCGAAGATCGACGTGTTGCAGTTCCCGGCCCAGTGGCTGGACCAGGTCTTCACCAAGCACAATTACGACATGTCGGTCATCGAGCACGTCGAGGCCCGCGACATCGCAACCTACGGGGATCCAACCTACTACTGGGGCTACAATAATCCGACCGTGCAGCAATTGCTAAAGGCAGGCGATGCAGGCACACCAGCGCAGCAGATCACCGACTATCAGCAGGTCGCCAAGATCCTCTCTGCCGACGCGGTCAGCGATTGGCTCTACCTGTACCCCAGGCTCAATGTACTCCGGGTAGGGCTGCAAGGTGTGCCGCCGAATGCCCTCAGCGAGGCGCTCGACGTGACCGGGATTACCTGGAGGTAGAGCTCGGTGTTGTGGTTGATCACGCGCTTGTTGTCCCGCATGGCGATTCTCTTCGGAACGATTGTCGTGGCGTCGATCATCCTCTTCACTCTTCTCGCAGTGTTGCCAGGCAATCCCGCGCAGGTGGCGCTCGGTGTCAACGCCTCCCCCGCGGCCCTCAAACAGACCATGGCGGAGTTCGGGACGGACCGACCGCTGGTCATCCAATACCTGTCATGGTTCGGCAACTTCTTGCACGGCTCGTTTGGTCGTTCGTACCTGACTCACGCGGCGATCGGACCGCAGATCGCCGACCGGGCGCAGGTAACGGCGACGCTGGTCTTACTTGGGACCGCCGTTGCGATCGTGGTTGCCGTGCCGCTTGGCGTGGCCGCTGCGGTGATGCACCGGAAGAAAGTCGGGACGCTGCTCAGCGGTATCACCCAGTTTGGTATGGCCATCCCTAGTTTCATCGCGGCGATCCTGCTGATCGACATCTTCGCAGTCCGCCTCCATTGGCTGCCGTCGGGTGGCTGGACGCCTCCGGGGACTGACATCGGAATGTTCCTCAGGCAGATAAGCCTGCCGGTGCTATCTCTCGGGCTGATCGAGGCCGCCCTGCTGAGCCGTTACGTTCGCTCGGCAACTCTGAACGTGCTGCGCGAGGATTACATGCGCACGGCGCGGGCGAAGGGTCTGACACTGGGGCGAGCTTTTCTGCGGCATGGAGTGCGCAACGTCGCGATTCCTGTCGTCACTGTCCTGGGGCTGGAAGTGGCCGCGCTGCTGGTCGGTGCGATCATCATTGAGAGCGTCTTTGTCATGCCAGGGCTGGGCGGGTTGCTCCTGGATAGTGTCTCGAATCGGGACTTGCTCCTGGTTCAGGGCATCGTGATGATCCTGCTCGTGGCGGTGCTGGTCGTCAACTTCATCACCGATGCCGTCTATCTCCTGATCGACCCACGCCTTCGGAGCCGGACTTGAGCGCCGCAGCACCGATCTCGACCGTCAGGGCGGCGGCTGGCACGCGCTCGGGACGCCGACGGTTGAGTCCCACCTTGTGGACTGGTGCCACGCTGGTCGCACTAGTCCTCCTCGCCGCGACAATCTCGTACGTCTGGACCCCGTACGACCCGGTCGCTATCGATGCGTCGAGTCGGCTGCTGGGGCCGTCTGCGGCGCACTGGCTGGGCACAGACGCGCTGGGCCGGGATGTATTCAGCCGGATAATCGTCGGTGCCAGGACCACCATGTTCGTGGGCGTCATCGCTGTCGGTGTCGGTGCAAGCTTGGGCATACCGCTGGGCGTATTCGCGGCGATGAGCGGTCGGTTCGGCAGTGAGACCATCATGCGTGTGGTCGACATCATGCTGGCCTTTCCGGCGCTGTTGCTGGCGATTCTGTTCAGCGCGGTCTGGGGCGCGGGCACCCTGACCGCGATGCTGGCGATCGGTATCGCGGTCGCACCGGCATTCGCCCGGCTGGTCCGGGCCGGGACGCTTCAGGTCATGTCCACCGAGTACGTTCTGGCGGCTCGGGTCGCAGGCAAGCGCGAATTGACTATCGCAGGGCGGCACGTGCTGCCCAACATCACCACCATGCTGATCGTCCAGGCATCGGTGGCTTACGCCACCGCGGTTTTGGCCGAGGCCGGCCTGTCGTATCTCGGCTTGGGCACCCCGCCGCCGACGCCGTCCTGGGGACGGATCTTGCAGGAGGCACAGACCGTGCTGTTCAGCGACCCACTGCTATCACTGTGGCCGGCTGCCGCGATCGCGGTGGCGGTATTGGGCTTCAACCTGCTGGGTGACGGACTGCGTGACCGTTTCGACCCGCAGTTGGACGATCGGCGGTGACCCTCATCTCGACCAACAGCAAGACGAGAAGGCATCCGGTGGCGGGTCGAGACTACCTGCGAACGTGGGGTGAGTTCGTTGAATGGTTTCGCCTGAATCGCAGACCGCATCGGTGAACGAGGTCCTGCGCGTCGAGGGCATGTCGGTCGCGTCCCCTCGGCTCCGACTGGTGCATGAGATCTTCTTCACCCTGCAACGCGGTGATCGCGTCGGTCTGATCGGGGAGTCCGGTTGCGGCAAGTCGCTGACTGCGCTGTCGTTGCTGGGTCTGCTGCCAGAAGGGGTCCGCGCGTCAGGCTCGGCGGTCTTCGGCGAGTCGAAGCTCGATCTGTTAGGAGCCAGTGAAAAGCAACTCGCCCAGCTGCGAGGCCGCGAGATAGCCATGGTGTTCCAGGAACCGATGAGCGCGCTCAACCCGACGATGCCGGTGGGTAAACAGGTCGCCGAGGTTCTGCGGATCCACCGTACGGTCACCAATCGCAAGGCTGCGGACGCCGAGGCGGTACGGCTGCTGGATCAGGTCCGGCTGCCCGATCCGGCGCGAGCGGCGAGGGCCTATGTCCACCAGCTCTCCGGTGGTCAACGCCAGCGGGTCGTGTTGGCCATAGCGATGGCCAACAGGCCATCGCTACTGGTGTGTGACGAGCCGACCACAGCTCTGGACGTCACCGTTCAGGCGCAGATGCTCGAGTTGATCGCCGGTGGCGTCACTGAGAACGATTCGTCGTTGCTGTTCATCACCCACGATTTGGCGGTCGTGTCAAACATCTGTCAGCGCGTCATCGTCATGTATGGCGGACGCGCAGTCGAGAGCGGCGACATCGAAGCGGTGTTTCGCCGCCCGCGGCATCCGTACACCCATGGTCTGTTGGCTGCCTCCGACCTCTCCGCGGTCGACGAGCATGGAGGGCTCCCGACCATACCGGGAAGCGTCCCTGCCGCAGGCCAGTTCCCAGAGGGCTGTGTGTTCAGAAACCGGTGCCAACGGGCCGATGACGCCTGTCTGAGCGAGCCGCGGCTCACCGCGCACGAGGCTGGGTCAGTCGCCTGCTGGCACCCGTTGCTGGAGAACAAGGCGTGACCGGCATGGAAGCAACTGCCGAGCGACCGCTGGTCGAGGTGCGCGACCTCTGTCGTACGTTCGGCCGTACACCGTCCAAGTTGCGATCGCGGGCTCGACAGGTCTTCGCGCTGGTCGGAGTCAGCCTTGAGATCGCGCGAGGTGAACGGTTCGGTGTGGTTGGCGAATCGGGATCCGGGAAGTCCACGCTGGTCCGACTAGTCGCGGGTCTGGATCAGCCGACATCGGGCGCGGTGTACTTCGACGGTCAACTGGTGTCCGGACGCAAGGAGCGCCATCTCGGATTCCTGCGCCGCGAGTTGCAGGTCGTGTTTCAGGATCCGATGAGTTCGCTCGATCCCCGAATGAAGATCCGCCAGATCATCGCCGAACCGCTGGTGGCAACCGGAAAGGCCGACAGTCTGAACCGGGTGTACGAGTTGCTCGATGCGGTCGGCCTGTCCCGGGCCGCGGCTGACCGCTACCCGCACCAGTTCTCCGGTGGCGAACGACAACGGATCAGCATCGCGCGCGCGCTTGCCCCCAGCCCGTCCGTGCTGATCGCGGACGAGGCAGTGAGTGCTCTGGACGTGTCGGTGCGGGCACAGATTCTCAACCTACTGGTCGACCTGGTCCACGATTTCTCGCTGACCATGATCTTCGTGGCCCACGATCTCGGAGTCGTGCGCCGGGTCTGTGACCGGGTCGCAGTGCTGCATCACGGCAATCTGGTCGAGGTCGGAACGGCGGAGCAGATCTACTCCGATGCCGCCCAGCCCTATACCCGTGAGCTCATCGCCGCGACACCCGTGCTCAGGTATGTAGTGGGGGGCCCTGCCGATGACCTTCGGTCGGCCAAGTTGAAGCCGGCCCGGGCACGCTTTGGCGGATCTGACGAGTGGTCACGGTGAGCGCAGTGAATTTGCCGTACCCGTTCGGCCTTCCGGTCGGTGACGGGTGGCTTCCGACCTGCGGCTCGGCCGAGGTCGATCGTGCCTTGCTCACCCTGCGGCTTGCCGCAGAAGAGGCGATTCGGGTGCGCGGCGAGAAAGTGCCGCTGGATCTGCTCGATCATGCCGCGACCAAGACGTTCGCCGCCGACGTCGGCCCGGTGGACGCCCTGGTCTTCACACCGGCCACCAATGTGCGCAAACACGCGCTGACAACGGGGACGAGGAATTCCACAGCGTGGTGATGCTGAACTTCACGGCGTCGTTCCAATTGATCCGTACGTTCGGGCTGGCGATGGCAGCGCCGGATAGCGGCCGTGTCGTCGGGTTCTCCTCGATTCGCGCACGCACCATTGAGCCGGGACAGAGCGTTTATGCGGCGACAAAGGCCAGCCTGCGGGCGCTCGTCAGGACCGCCGCCGCCGAGTACGGCCCGAGTGGTGTACGCGTCAAGGCGATTCGGCCCGGGATGGTCGAAACCCCTCCGACCAGGCAACTGCGCGACCACCGGGACCGGTACGACAACTACTCCCGCAAGGCCGCTCTGGGCCGATGGGCCCGGGTCGATGAACTGGCCGGCGCGGGAGGGCAGCAACGCCCCGCCCCTCGGCGACGATCTGATCAACCCGCGGAGACCTGTCTCCACCTGACAGAGGGAGATCCCGGAATGGTCATTCACGATTCGCGGCCCGAGCAGGTCACCGCCTCGGCCGCCCGCCCTGGCCTGACGTTGTCGGAGTCCGAGGCCGTCGGTACTGCCGGCGCTGCACTGCTGAGAACCGCACGGGCTTTGAAGCATGCCGGCGCAACGTACCGGCCCGGGACGGGGGAGTCGGCATGACGGCCGCTGTTCCGGACGCCGTTGCGCTCACTCAGGAGCTGGTGCGCATCCGCAGCGTGAACGATTCGGACAGCGACGGGGCCGAGGCCGTGGTCGCCGCCCGGGTCGCGGAGATCATGCGGTCATTCGGCTGGACGGTGGACGTTGTGGAGGTGGCGCCGGGCAGGCCGAATGTGGTGGCGATCATCGAGGGCGGCGGCGACGGGCCAACCCTGCTCTTTGAGGGACACACCGACGTAGTCACCGAAGGATCGGCTGACGACTGGACGGTGGATCCCTACGGCGGCGACATTGTCGATGGGCGCCTCTACGGTCGCGGCTCGGCGGATATGAAATCCGGTGTCGCCGCAATGATCGTCGCCGCACGTCGGGTGCAGGTGGCCGGGCCCTTCCCGGGCAGGATCATCGTCGCCGCCCTGGTCGACGAGGAGGGGATGATGCTAGGGGCCAAGCATTTCGCAGCCTCTCGACTGGCGTCGACGATTGATGCGGCGATCGTATGCGAGCCCGAGGGGGCCGAGATATGTACCTCGGCGAAGGGTGCCCTTCGACTGTCGATAGCGCTGTTCGGCGTGATGGCACACGGCGCGATGCCACATCAGGCCAAGAACCCGATCCTCTGCATCGGCGAGATCCTGGCGTCCCTGTCGGAGTACCATGACGAGTTGGTTGCCGAACACGGTGAACACGAGCACCTCGGGTCGGTCTACATCACGCCGACCGTGGTGCAGGCAGGCTCGACCGCCCAGATCAACGTCATTCCGGCTTTCGCACAGATCGCCCTGGACATCCGCACCATCCCCGGTGTGGATCATGGTGGCATCGTCCGGCGAGTCACGCAGATCGCCGATCGAGCCAGTGCGTCACGGGGCGTGCGCTCGGAAGTGCAGGTGGTGGACGACCGCCCCGCCGTCGAGGTATCGGAGGCCCATCCGCTGGTGAAGTCGATAGTCGTCGCCCACGAAGCGGTGACTGGTCAACCGGCCAGGTTCGGCGGGGTGCCCGGTACCACCGATGGCACGATACTGGTTCGTGACGCAGGGATTCCCAATGTCGTCTACGGTCCGGGCGGCAAATGGATCGCCCACCAGTCCGACGAGTTCGTCGAGATCGCGGAGATCGCCGCGGCGGTCGAAGTATATGCCCGCGCCGCGACACTCTACTTGGCCGGAGCCGATCGGTGACCGCCCCCGGCCCGACAAACGGGTTGTTGGATGTAGCCGGTCTGTCCATCGGACAGCACACGCTCTCCGGGGAGGGCTGGTTGTCCGGCGTGACGGCGATCCTGAGTGACGACGGTGCGATGACCGCGGGCGTCGATGTTCGCGGTGGGGGGCCCGGTACCCGGGAAACGGATCTGCTGGATCCGACTGCGACGGTGCAGCAGGTCACTGCTATCGTGCTGTCCGGAGGGAGCGCCTACGGCCTGGCCGCAGCGGACGGGGTTGCAGATGAACTTGGTGCGCGCGGGATTGGTTTCTCTGTCGGGCCCACGCCTGACCAGGTCGTACCGATCGTGCCGGCCGCGGTGGTCTTCGATCTCGGACGCGGCGGACACTTCGGGCTACGCCCCGGGCATGAAGCCGGGGCGTCTGCGGCCCGGGCTGCCCTCACCGAACGCCAACCGCTGGTTCAGGGCTGTGTCGGCGCGGGCACCGGAACGGTCGCCGGCGGCCTCAAGGGAGGTATCGGTTCGGCCAGTACCGTGCTGCCCGATGGTGCCGTCGTTGCTGCGCTGGTCGTTCTCAACGCAATGGGGTCGGTCATCGACCGGCGCACCGGTGAGCTGTTTGCCGCCCGCTACCTGCTTGATGCCGAACCCCGACTGAAGCGCCCTGAATCGGCGGAACTACAGGCCTATCTGATAACGTGCGAGTCCCTCGAGCTGCCGTTGACGGCTACCCAGAACACGACGCTGGCGGTCGTGGCAACCGACCTCGTACTGACCAAGGCGCAGTGTCGCCGGCTTGCCGGTGCCGGTCACGACGGTTTGGCCCGCGGGGTGAACCCGGTGCACACGCTTTTCGATGGCGACACCATCTTCGGTCTGAGTACGGGACGACGGCCAGCTCCGGACAACGCGGCGCAGTACGGGTTGATCAGCGCGGCCGGTGACTGCGTGACGCGTGCTGTGGCACACGCACTGCTCTCGGCGACATCGATCAGCACGCCCGGTGGATCCTGGCGCAGCTACGCCGACTCGTTCCCATCGGCTGTATGAACCTCGGGCACGCTGCGCAATCGCTGCGACAGTTCGTCTGGATTTCTTGTCACTAGGCCGAGAAACACGAAGGAGGCAATCTGATGGCAAAAATGACAACGCAGCAGCTCCAAAGCATGAAAGCTGATGGCATCAAGATCAGCATGACAACGGCATACGATTACCCAACAGCACGACTGGTTGACAAAGCCGGAATCGAGATAATTCTCGTAGGCGATTCTTTGATGATGACCGTTCTTGGTGATGACTCTACCGTCGCTTGCACCATGGAGCAGATGATCCACCACATCAGACCGGTTGTCTTGGGCGCTCCAAATCCACTGATTGTGGGCGACATGCCATTCGGGTCATATAACGTCTCGACAGAGCAGGCAATAGCTAACGCAACTCGACTGATGAAGGAGGGTCGCTGTGATGTCATCAAGCTTGAAGGCGGCCGCGAAGTCGCACACATTGTTGCGGCCATCGTGGCCGCCGGTATTCCGGTCATGGGTCATATTGGCCTGACTCCACAAACTGTCTCCAAGCTAGGCGGCTTCAAGGTGCAGGGGAAAGGCGAGGCTGCTGCACGAGCCTTGGTCGATGATGCGCTAGCACTTGAAGCGGCTGGCGTTTGGGGAATCGTTTTGGAATGCATTCCAGAGAACGTTGGTAAGGCGATCAGTGAACAAACATCACTACCGACCATTGGCATAGGCGGGGGCAGGTACTGCGATGGGCAGGTCTTGGTGTTTCACGACATGATGGGGATATTCGACAGGTTCACACCGACGTTTGTAAAACAATATCTGAATCTAGGGCCGGACATTGTGGAGGCCTTCGAGGCTTTCAAGAGCGAAGTGCGGTCTGGAGTCTTCCCAGAAGCTCGCCATGTCTTCGGTGCGATCTCCGAGAGCGAGGTGGACTGAGAGCGTGGAACTTCCCTCTCTGCCAAGACAACGTGAGACGATCACGACCGAGGAATCTGTGAGCCTGAAGGGCGAGATCGGGGCACGAAGATATCGTTGTTGCAGAGGAAGGATGTCCAAGGGAACGGCGCCGGTGGCGCGGAAGCCCACTTCTCCACTTGGCGCGGGCAGCACGACCAGGGCGCCCTGGAGGCGCTCTCCCGGGCCCGGGGGCGTAAGCCGGCGGGGAGGACCTCTTGCGGCGGAGAACGCGGAGCCGCGCCGGCGCCTCACGCGCAGTGAAACAGAGCTTGACAAGGCCCGCCGGGTGATCGCGGTCGAGGGAAGCGACTGCGCGCTTCTGGGCGAGCTGCACGGGCCCTGGAGGGAGACCAAGCCCGAGAGCGCGCTCGTCAGGTGAGCGCGAGGTGGTCCTCGCCGATCTGCGCAGCGAGCGCTTCGTGGACTCCTCCCCGGCGACGGTCTGGGCCACGCTCCCGGACGTGGGCCTCTACCTCTGTTCCGAGCGCACCCCGGAGTGCGTTGCCGCGCGGTCGCCCCGGTCACCCGCGCTGCCCACGGTCGCGCGGCACAACAAAACCCGACCCAGCTGGGGATGCTTACCGAATACGAACGACGACTTCCTCACTGGGCTTGACAGATTCCGCTTGCGCGACGGGAGAGGATCAGAGAGAGCGGAGGGATGGGCGGTAGTGCTGTCCGGGTCGGCGAAGGCAGCGCAGACCGGTGGCAGAGGGAGGCTGAGCGGTGGTCGAAGGGCGGCGATGAGCAGGGTGGTGATGAGACGGGAAGGCGGGTCGCTTTCGGGAGATATGTAGGTGAGAGAGAGGGGGAGGTCGTGAAGATCGCCATCGTTGGTGCGGGGGCAATGGGGTGTCTGTATGGAGCAAAGTTGTCGACGACGGGCAATGATGTGTGGTTGCTCGACGTGGCAGAGGAGAACGTCAAGGCGATCGTAGAGAACGGTGTAGCAGTGGAGGACGATGGCGATTGGATGGTGTACAGGAATCTGAATGCAACAATGTCGCCAGTGGATGTTGGACCGGTAGAACTGGCGATAATCTGTGTGAAATCCAACTATACGAAGGAAGCAATTGAAGGTAATAGAGAGCTGTTCGGGAGTGAGTCAGTTGCGGTAACGCTACAAAATGGGCTGGGAAATGTAGAGGCAATCAGTGAGGTCATAGGTTCTGAGAATGTGATCGCGGGAACGACTGGCCACGGCGCGACTGTGCTTGGGTGTGGGCGGGTCAGGCATGCCGGGCGTGGAATGACAAGCATCGGAGAGCTGGACGGGAGGATGACCGGAAGACTCAGAGAGATAGAGCATGTGTTAGAGGCGGCGGGATTTGACACAGACTGCTCGATGAATGTGATGGGGATCATTTGGGACAAGCTGCTGGTAAACGTTGGGATCAATGCGTTGACAGCAATTTGTCGGGTAGAAAATGGGAGGATAGCGGAGTCAGAGGAACTTGTGGCGGTGCTGGAGGCGGCGGTGCGGGAGGGTGAGGAAGTAGCGAGAGCGAAAGGAATCGTCTTGAGTTTTGATGACGCCGTGGCTCACGCAAAGGAGGCGTGCAGAGCGACTGCCACGAATGAATCTTCCATGCTTCAGGATATCTTGAACGGCAGAAGGACAGAAATCGAGATGATCAATGGTGCGGTCGAGAGAGAAGGGGAAGGGGTGGGAATCAAGACGCCGGTCAATATGGTGCTTACGAGGCTCGTGAGATTCGAAGAGAGTAGATAAGGATGTTCTGTGGTGTCCGGGTGAGCGTAGCGGCTGGGCTGGGAATACCTCGGACCTCGCTGGCGAGTACGCGGGAGGATCGGCGAAGCGCGAGTGGCTGCGAGGCAGTGCGGGCAGGTGCGGGGGCGTGGGGGAGATGTCTTCTTGGTGCGGACGCGCGTTGTGGCGAAGCGGTCGCTGACGGCCCTGGCCGAGTCCCTGATCGGCCGGTCGGCTACGTCCCGCCGGCGGAGTTCGAGGAGCAGTACCATCGTCTCGCCGCTCCACGAGACGACGAAGCCCCCCAACCAATGAGTCTCAACTGAACCCGGGGTGCCTCTGTGTTTGTCTAGCGCAGTACGACGGTCTTCTCCTTGAGGATGCCGATCAGCTTGTCGGCCGCGTCGCCTACATCTCCCTCAAGGACTATGCCACCTTCCCTCTTGGCTGGCGGGTAGAATCTGGCGGTGACGGACAGTGGCTCTTCCACGAGGAGTTCGGCTGCGGGGATAGCGATCGTCTCTTTCGACTTGGCTTTCATGAGATTGGGCAGGGTCGGATAGCGGGGAGCGTTGAGCCCGCTTTGGCAGGTGACAACGGCCGGGGTCTTGAATCGCACCACACTATTGATCCCGCCTTCGAGCTCTCGCCTAGCCGTGATCGATCCATCGGCATACTGAAAACCCACGAGAGTGGTGGCGCAGGCATAGCCGAGAAGCTCTGCCACGGTAACTCCCACCTGTGCGGAACCCCGGTCCTTGGACTGCATGCCCGCGAAGATGATGTCGAATCTCTTGCGCTGAGCAAAAGCGGCGATCATGGAGGATATTTGCCACGGGTCCCGGGAGTGGGCGACCGGGTCCTGGACATGTACCGCCCGATCGCACCCCATCGCAAGCGCCTTCTTGAGCACTTCCACGACGCGATCTGGACCGATCGAGAGGACGGTGATATCGGGCTCGCCGTCCAGCTGTTCCTTGAGCTGCACCGCCTGCTCGACGGCGTACTCGTCGTATTCGTTCAGCCGGAAGGCTAGGTCGCCCTCGGAGAACCAGACGCCCGCGCCGTCCGGTCTGAACGTGGATTCCATGTCGGGAACCTGTTTGACGCAGACAAGTATCTTCATGGACGCCTCCGACTGTTCACGCGCACAAGGGACGTCTCCGGCGACATAGCTTCACGCCGAATCATGAGCAGTCCCAACAAGCGATCGCGTTTCTATCCGCTCCGACACGATCTCCGCCAGGTCACGCACCTGGAGCTCCCCCTCGCAGCCTCCTGTCTTGATCCCGTCCTCGAACATCGTGAGACAGAAGGGACAGCTGGAGACAAGGAGCGGAGCGCCGGTGGCCTGAGCCATGAGAACCCGCTCGACGTTGATCCGTGTCCCAAGCTTCTCCTCGGCAAGGACGCGACCGCCACCTCCTCCGCAGCAGAAGCTCTCGTAGCCCGATCTCTCCATTTCGCTCAGCCGGCCGCCGGCCGCCGCCAGGGCTCTCGGCTCTACCCTTGCAACTTCGCGGTCAGCGCCGGCACGAACTTCATGACGTCGGCCACCACCAGCACGTCGGCCGTCTCGCCGATCGGGGCATCCTTGTCCTTGTTGATGGCCACGATGAAATCCGACTTCTTCATCCCGGCAAGGTGCTGGATGGCGCCGCTGATCCCACAGGCTATGTAGAGTTTGGGGCTGACGG
>Ga0209540_10001978_pt1 | contig 14851 bp, 11 predicted proteins | sample BarGraIncu01121A_FD_184501 | JGI IMG/M metagenome (GOLD analysis project Ga0209540, IMG submission 184501) | Arctic peat soil microbial communities from Barrow, Alaska - Barrow Graham LP Incubations 011-21A (SPAdes) (version 2) | ecosystem: Environmental > Terrestrial > Soil > Wetlands > Peat... | reverse complement strand
CAAAACTAATGCCCGTCAATCTTTCCAGCTGTCTGATGGATAAACCCTTATCCTTGCAGATTTTTATAATCTCATTCCGCTTTTCTTTTTCAAAATTCTGAATTTCCACCGGACTTTTAATACACCAAATTTTTTTTATAAAATCAATGGCTTCCGAATCCTTCCATCTCATATTCTGATCGTACTCCAGACATTGACTGCCGTCGTGTTCGGAATTAAATTTCTTAAACAGCTTGATGGATTTTTGAGGATCTTCAGAAAACAAATTAAGACTGAATGCTGTATTGCAAATAGTTGGTTTGCCGATGTATTCCTCATAACTGCTCCATGGGTATTCCGACAGTTCTTTTACGATTCCTGCTTTTAATGGATTTTGATGAATATACCGGAGCACCGTTAGAAAATATCCATCATTTTCAACAGCTTCACTTTTATATATAGCGATCCTGAAATAAATGTCCACGACGATTATACCAATACACATAACTCGCTCCAATTCGTCTGAATACAATCCCTAAATCTTCTTCACCTTCTTTGATCAACAGATGCATGTGATTGCTCATCAGACAGTAACCATGAATTTCATAACCACTGGTTTCTTTATGCTCTTTTAGTGTATCCAGGAGTTTTTCATAATCTTCGTCATCTTCAAAGATAATCTATCGATTAATCCCCCTTAACACAACATGGTAAATTCCGGTGCTGCTTTTCTCACGTGCTTTTCTTGGCATTTTCACACCCCCGTTTGTGTTTATTTTACCATATGACAGGATGTAATTCAACACAAAAGAACCGTCCCCTTGTGTTAGGAAATCCCTCCGGAACTTTACCAGATTGTGGTAAGTATTTATTTATCCCTTTTGGATTTAGCAGAGGAAAATAGTGTTAATCGATGATGACTATTTAAAAGCAATAAAAAGCCACCCGAAAAGGGTGGCTTTTGTGAACTTAATGATCTGTTTTAGATTATTGTAATAATTTAAGCACGCCTTGTGGTTGTTGATTAGCTTGAGCCATCATGGACTGAGCTGCTTGGGTAAGAATGTTGTTCTTGGTGAATTCCATCATTTCTTTGGCCATATCAACGTCTCTGATACGAGATTCAGAAGCGGTAATGTTTTCAGAAGATGTTCCTAAATTGTTGATGGTGTGTTCCAGACGATTGGTGTAAGCGCCTAATTTCGCACGTTCTGAGGATACTTTAGTAATGGCACTATTGATAGTTGTTATGGCACTATCCGCTTTCCCTTGAGATGTAACATCAAGTGCACTAACCCCGAGGGCAGTAGCTGACATATCGTTAATTGAAACAGCCATATTTTGAGTTGAATTAGCTCCAATTTGCATTTTAAGAGAGTTATTGGAATCAACAGTAATTGCTGTAGTTGCTCCTGCTGCTGCCACTGTAAAGGAAAGTCCTTTTGCAGCTCCGGAAATAAACTCAACATTGTTTCCACTTGAAACACTTGTCCCAGCAATACCTGTTACTGATGCATTACCACCAGCAGTAACTGTAGCAGCACCCGCTAAAGCACCAGTTGCACTAGCTACTTCCAATTTCGAGGAGCTTCCAACTGAAATGGTATTAAAAGTGAATGCTCCAGCTACCAAACTTGCTGATACTCCGGTGGTTCCAATTTTTGCATTTATTGTGTCTAATACATTTTGACCTGTATCTGTTGTTGCAAAAGCAAAACTCGTTCCATTAATTGAAATTGCACCAGCTGCACCTATAGCAACCCCAGCTGCATAAGTGGCAGCAGTTGATTTAGAAGTAGAAGATGTTGCTAAAGTTGAGCCAGTAAGAGTATAAACACCGGCAGCAGTATCGGCATCACCAACAGCATTCGTTACGTTAGTATCAGATGCTGTAATTTTTACGCCAGCTTCGCCGTTTAACAATTTTTTAGTATTAAACTCTGTATCACTGCTGATTCTGTCGATTTCTTTAGTTAACTGGGAAATTTCCTTTTGCATTTCTGCTCGATCATCATTTGTATTTGTATCATTGGCAGATTGTACCGAAAGTTCTCTTTGACGCTGTAAAATTGAATGTGTTTCGCTCAAAGCACCTTCAGCAGTATTGATTAATGAAATACCATCGCTGGCATTAGCAGATGCTTGATCCAAGCCTCTGATTTGTCCACGCATTTTTTCTGAAATTGCCAGGCCAGCTGCATCATCGCCAGCTCGGTTTATTTTTAAACCGGAAGACAGTTTTTCCAATGACTTACTTGTTGATGCCTGGTTTGCCGCCAACTTGTTATAGGTGTTCAGTGCTGCGATATTATGATTGATTCTCATTTTTGTTTCCTCCATTAAATTATTTACCAGTTACCTCTGGTTTAGGTTGAATTGATTGAGGCTTTCCTTCGTACGTTAGGTTCGCCTAATTTTAGATGCTTTCTTTGTTTCTAATCTATATATCGGTCTTTAGTTCATATACTTTAGTCAAAAGTTTAACTTTTTTTTATTTATTTTCTCTTTTTAAATGATCCAGAGGACAGACAAATTTAAGATCAAACGAGGTGGACTTTGTTTACAACATAACAAGCCACCATTTAGGTGGCTTGTTATGTTGTAATATGGATTTTTTTCGATTGTAGTTCTCTACTCAAATACTCTGTCTTGTTTTATATCTTAAGATCCAGTTTAACGCCTTGAGTTAGCTCTGGTGTTTCCATTAAGCCCTCTGGTTCAACATAGTTTGGATCTGCGCTGGCAGGGGTATAAATTGGCCCTCCCACATATTTAATAATAACTTTAGGCCGTTGGGTTATTTTTAATTCAATATCCGGTGGCAAGAATTCAAAATTCTGATTATTCCCTGAGCCTATTCCACTTGGAATTAGTCCCATATCGAAGCTAATCTCCATACTGGCAGAGTCGTCCTCAGTTCCAGACAAAAAACCGGCCATTTCGTCAATTCCTCTGGAAAATTCTTTGAAATGGATGGGTTTAGACTCTCCATCCTCCATTTGAACATTGAGTTTAAACTTTCCATCATCACCGTATTTTGCTGTAGCAGTATATGTTGCATTATCCCACTTATAGTCTGTACTGGGCTTAAAGGAATCGTTCAGAGAAATACGAATGGGATCATTTTGAATCCTTTGCAACCTATTTTCATTGATTTCTTTCGTCTTTGGTCCGCGAACAGCTGACAAAAGAAGCGGTTCTTTTTTAACATGTTCGATTTTGATGGGAATCGTTTCAATAGTTATTAGCTGTTTCATTTTTTCCCCTTCTAAAAAACAAATTATTAGGTCATTCTATATACTTGCATCCAGTTTCAAGATTACTTCATATAATCAAACACTGAGGATTGAATAATACTGGTTCCCATTTGCAGGGCTGCCTGATACGCCACCTTTTGAGTTTGGAATGCTATATAGGTATAGGCGGCATCAATGCCTTCGACCTCTGTTTGCCTGGTTTGCAGATTAAGTTCCTGGGCATCGTACCGGTCTGTCATAAAATTCAGGTAATTGGTTTTTGATCCAATTTCTGTGGTGACCTGGTTGGATTTATTGGATGCAGTTTGGAACAGACCCAAAAGCTTGTCCACCTTATCACTTGAGTAATTATCTGATTCAAACTCAGTAGCTATTTCGCCTAATAAATTATACAAATTATTGGAACCACCATCGGCTGTTTTTCCATTTCCAACAATATTAATTCCAGGAATGGAATAATTGAAAACACTGTTTTTATTAACAACACCTGCATCATCAAATGACATGCCAAGACCAACATCCACATAAAGTGAATCCGTGGCAAGCTTTTTCAACTCAGCTGAACCATCTGCTAAGGAATCCACATCAACTTTATTATAAAACAGCTTTCCGGCTTCTACGGTAAAGGGTTTTTCAGCCGTATTGCTTCCCCCAAAAATATAGGAATCAGAGACGCTGCTGTTAAGGGTATCCAGCATTTGATCCTGCATGACCCGGAGCTCATTGGCAATGGTCTTTCGGGTATCCGAACTTTGGGTTCCGTTTTTCCCTTGTAATATTTTTACGGTAGCATCTGAAGCCGTTGAATGAATATCATCTAAATTGGTTTCGGAATTGGCTAAAAAATCATTGGCATGTCCGATATTATTTTGATACCCCTCAAGCTTTGTCATATCTCTTCTGATCTGATAGGCTTTTATGGCCGATGACGTATCATCAGATGTTTTGGCAAATTTACGCCCTGAAGCCACCTGGGTATTTAATTTATCAAGTTCAGTGGACATATTATTTAAATTAGTGGTGTATTTTGTGGTCATCATTTTATATGTAATCCGCATTGTGTTATCCATTCCTTCCTAATTCTAAGGATTTGTTAAAATCACACCCTAAATCAAACGCTATTATTTACCCATTGTATTAATGATGGTATTCAGATTTTCATCCAATACGTTAAAATAACGGATGGCAGCATTGTAGACTTTCTGATAGGCCATTAAGTTGGTTCCTTCTTCATTCAGAGAAACCCCGGAAACTGACTCTCTGGAAGTTGAAATAGTATCAAGTACATTTTTGGAAGTACTGGCAAAATTCTTATTAAGCTCCACATCCATGGAAACATCCCCGAGAAGTCCGGTCATATATTCATTAAATGTTCCTTTAAAAAACGTGGGGGTTAGAGGATCTGAATCTTTTTTGAAATCCTGGTCAACGGTTAACGCATTGATCATCCGAAGGACATTATCCGCACTTCCAGGGGTTCCTTTAGGATCTAAGAGATCTGTTGGATCTGGCGGATTATTGGTTGTACTAATATAGGAAGCATCATCCAGCCACTTTTGTGACACTTGTATGTTTGCAGCAGTAATTGTGGTTCCGTCCGAGCTAGTGAATAGAGGTTTTAATGTTGAATCTGGCGGATCAACAATAGAATTAATTTTATTGAATACATCAGCAAATTTACTGGCAAAAATGTCCATGGTTTTTTGATAATAAGGAATGCCTTTTGAATCATTTTCCTTTACGCTTGGATCTGCTGGATCTGCTGGATCTGCAAAAGCCCCTTCTCCGTTAATGAGATTTAAATATCCTTTAACAGAGCCATCTGAAAAAAGATTAGTAATATCTTTGGGATCAATTCCTATTCCATTAGGGACAAAACCAGGGTTTAAAGACGACAGTACAACCTTATCACCCTTATCCGTGAGCTTGATTGTATTGTATAAATTATTGTCCACTAAACCAATGGAGCTTCCTGTATTTTTGTCCACCAGAGAAATTGATAATCGATCAACGGTGATATCTTCCGATATTTTTTCAGGTGTCCGATTCACTTTAATATTAGCGATGCCTGAAAGTTTATCAATTAGTGAATTCCTCTGATCATAAAGATCATTGGGTGTATTCCCATATATTTCTTCGGTTCGGATTTTATCGTTTAAATCTGCAATGCTTTTAACCGCGGCATTAACATCATTCGACACCACAACTGTTAAATCATCCACTTGTTGTTTTCTGACATCTTTGATTTGATTCGCATACATGTTCATAATTTGAGTGACTTTTTGAGCTTCCGTTCGTGTGACCTGGGCAATATCCGCACTGGCGGGGGTTTCCGAAAATGTTTGTAAGGTGCTGATAAAGTTTGACAATTCGGTTTGAAGGCCATCGGTTTGGGCCTCATCAAAAACATTTTCCAAATCCGACAGTCCTGTAATCATCTTATCATATTGGCTGTATTCTGCATTCTGACTCCGATAACGGGCATCTAAAAAAGGATCTCTCATTTGGGTTGTACCCACAGCTTTGGCTCCCAAACCGGTTGATAATTGAGGGGTTGCATACTTTTGAATGCCTCCGCCGCTGGTAATGGCGTTAATATCCACACGCTGTCGTGAATAGCCTTCTGTATTAATATTGGCGATATTATTACCCGTGACGTTAATGGTTGCCTGACTGGCTTCCATGGCCCTGCTTGCGACATTAAATCCTAAGAATGTTGATGACATCGAATGATCCTCCTTTCTATACTAAATGTTTTTTTCAAAGGTTTTTGGAAATGCTGAGGTTTCGGCTTCTTTTCCATCTTTCCCATAGATTGTTTTATCTTTTTTTAATTCAAATGAAGAAATCTTTTTATTCACAACATATAGTTTTGTTTGGAGCAAACTCTGGCACTTCTCTTTGTAAAATTGTACTTCTTTGATTGTGACCTCAAATTCACTGAGCAGCTTATAAAACCGCATTTGTTCTTCCTGAGGAAGCTGGAGAATCACTTCTGACAGATTTCTTCCAGATAAGTTTAATTGATTCATATAGCCTGCTACTTCTTTATCAAAGTTTTTGATCTGGTAAAGAAAGCTTTGCTGGAGGTTGAGGTTTGTGTTTAATCCTTCAATATTATCTCCCTGAATCAGTGCAAGCTCATCCTTTAATTTGGATACCTCTTCCTGATGGAGTTTGGTTACCCCGAAAAGGTACTCGTGAAAACAATCCAGTGTATGTTTAAAATCCTTTGTTGCAGACATATTAAGCCTCCTAGGAATAATAGCGTTTTTTTATTTCAGCATTTCTTCTGCCAGCAACTCTGTGGGAACTTTATAGGTTCCATTGCTAACCGCTTCTTTCAATGCCTGAAGCCGATCTGTGGTATTTACAGACACATCCAATAAAATAGCTGACTTTGCCCCTGACAGACGTTTGTCGTCAAAGGATGCATTACGACTGCTTGAAATCTCGGTACTGTCGACCTTATTTTTTTGAGGAATCTTTTGATTTTTTTCCGCCTCAATATTTTTTGCAGCATCGTTTGAAACATCCTGGGCCTGTTTGGGTTGTACTAATTTGTTATTATTCTGAAATGTAATTTTCATCGTTAAAACCTCCCACATATATATTTATATTATAAACTAAATTATTTTTTATGTCTGAACTATTTAATGAAACATACAAATAATTTTTTCTTCTTAATCTATTTATCGTCATTCCAGGATAAAACTTTAGAAAATAGTTTTAAAGAATGAACTTTCCCTTAAACGTATCAAAGCTTCGATCAATGATCGAAGCTTTGATAATAAGTTAAATTGTGATCGCTATGCCTAATATTTATCCCCTTCATCATCATTTAAAATAATTCCTGGTGCGGGTTTCTCTTTTTGCAGTTTTGCTTTAGGGCCAGCTTTTTCTTTCATTCCGGCTCCGGCTTTACTCTTATGTTTTATTTTAAAGGTTCCAACCATTTCTTTTAACATTTCTGACTGGCCGGAAAGCTCTTCGCTGGCGGCAGCACTTTCTTCTGCAGTTGCAGAATTTGTTTGAACGACCTGAGAAACCTGTTCGATTCCCTGGGTGATTTGTGCAATCTCAGAAGCCTGATCGTTTGATGCCTGAGCAATATTTCCGACCAAACCTGCTACTTTTTCAATTCTTCCCAGAATTTCCTTTAAGCTTTCAGCGGTTTGATCGGCAATTTTAGTTCCCATTTCGACTTTGTTAATGGAACCTTCAATGAGCCCAGTCGTTTCTTTGGCTGCTTCGGCACTTCTTGCGGCCAGGCTTCGAACCTCTTCTGCCACAACTGCAAAGCCTTTCCCGTGTTGTCCTGCCCGAGCAGCTTCCACAGCTGCATTAAGGGCGAGGATGTTGGTTTGGAAAGCTATATCATCAATGACCTTGATAATTTTTGAAATATTTTTGGAAGAATCGTTGATTCCCACCATGGCACTGACCATTTCTTTCATTTGGTTATTGCCCAGCTCTGCATTGGTGCGAACATCAATGGCCAGCTCGTTTGCTTCATTGGCATGTATGGCATTTCGCTTAGTCTCTTCAGCAACTTCTGAAATAGAGGCGGTGAGTTGTTCAATGGAACTGGCCTGTTCGGTTGTTCCCTGGGATAAAGCCTGTCCGCCATCGGATATCTGTCTGGCTCCGGAATCAACCTGATTTGATGCAACATCAATGTCAGACATGATCTCGCTTAGGCTCGTGGTGATATCATTAATTGCCACCTTTATATTCACAAAATCCCCATTATAATAGCTGGTGATTTCCTGATCAAGATTTCTTTTTCCAATTTGCTCTAAAATTTGAGTGACTTCGGTGACGATACGTTTTAAAAACTTAATGGTCTGGTTCATGTCCTCTTTAATTTTTGCGTGATGTCCTTTGTAGTCGCCAGTCATAGCAGTATTTAAATTTCCATTTGCCAATTCTTTTAAAACGCCTGATGCTTCCTTAATGGGTGCAATAATCACATCCAGGGTTTCATTAAAGCCTTTAATGACTCTGGCATATTCTCCTGGGAATTGACTGGCGTCTCCCCGATGATTTAAATCTCCGGCAATGGCAATTCTGGCCATCCCTTCGGTTTCAGTTACAAGCAAATTGACGTTTTCAATCATTAGAATCAAACTCGGCATTAAGTTGTCCTGTTCCGACCTTTTCCCGGTTTGTTTCAAATCTTCTAAATCCTGCATATCGCCTTTGGCAATATTGGTTGCAATACTAACAATATGACCAAGCTTCCAATGGATCACATTGATAGACTTGGAAATTTCACCATAGATGCCTAAATATTCTCCCTTTATCTTATCTGTGAAATCATTAACGCTCATTTGACCAAGGATTTTATTTCCTTCAACCAAAGCCCCCAAACCATTAATGCAGGCATTGAGATTATTTTTAAGTTCATTAAAGTCTCCGTTATAGGCCACCGTGATTTTTGGAGGGATTTGACCTTTTCCGATTTTAGCAATTGCTTCTGAGGCCATATTCAGTGGTCCGACCACAGCATCAAGGGTGTCGTTAACACCTTCTAATATCTCTTTGAATCCACCCTTGAAAGCTGCTGCATTTGCTCTTGTATCCAGTCGGCCTTCTACGGCGGACCTGGAAAGCATATTGGCCTCAGTAATTAACCCTCTTATGGACTCAATGGTCTGTTTAAGTGCCGGGGTAATTTCATCGTTAACATCGTTAATTTCGATATTTGCGGATACATCCCCATTGGAAATCCGATTCATGGTACCGATGACCATATTTTTAAGGTTATCTGCCAAACTATCCATGGCTATGGCCATTTCTCCTATTTCATCACTGGAATCCATGTTCAACCGGAGTCCCAGATGTCCCATACTCATTTCCTTAATCATATGATTCGCTTTTTTCAAAGGTTTAACAATGATTGAACTGAGGAAAAGGCCTAGACCAATTGCAATGAGTGCCGCCATAATGGTGATGATAATCATGATTAAAATAGTACGGTCTCCCTGGGCTGTATTTGAATCCGCCTTTGCCTTTGCCTCTTCTAATTTCATGGCGACGATTTTGGCAATGGCATCCTGTTCAGCCACAGTTGCTTTTCCCGCCGGACTGTCAGGACTCATCAGTAAGAAAGCTTCAGCATCGAGATTCTGGGTGGCAAGGTTCGTTAACTGATCAAGATGTCCATTATAGCCATTCCGGGCATTTATAAATTCGTCAAATGCTGCTCTTTCATTGTCTGAAAGGATTGTTTTTTCGAATTCCGCTGCTACCGCATCTATTTGCGCTCTCTTTTCAGCGATTTTATCTGCATTTATTTTTATGGATTGGGGATCATTTGCAAGAATCATGTCTCTTAGGTTTACGCGCATTGTCTGAAACGCAGTTGATATTTGTCCAATTTCAGACACTGGTACTGTTATATTTTCATAAAGCGCAGTATCCGAATCATCTAGAGCCTTAATATTAACAATTCCTACTATACCTACTATTGCGGCTATGATTGCAACAATGATAAATCCGGATAAAAGTTTGGCACTTATTTTCATGCTATTAATCCATTCCATAATCACTCAACCTCCTGTTTTTTATTTTCATGTTATACTTATCGTCATTTTTTGATAAAGCTTTAGCAGAATTAACCGTAGAATGAAAATTCCCTTTACTTGTGCAAAAAAAAATGAAGGTCCAAGCTTTCACTTTATTTAAATAAACAATTGTTGAAAGTTTTTCCTTCTATTTTCTCATTTTTTTGATAAATAACGAACGATCTCTTCGGCTATTTCTTCCAAAGGCAATTGTTTCATAACCGCTCCGATATTAAAGGCAACCATTGGCATTCCATAAACAATGGATGTTTTTTCATCCTGACCAATGGTAGATGCTCCGCTTTTTTTCATATTCAACAAACCCCTGGCTCCATCTCGGCCCATTCCGGTTAAAATCACACCAATTGCTTTTTTACCTGCCAATTCTGCCACCGAATCAAAAAGAACATCCACTGAAGGACAATGCCCGCTGATTCTTTCCTCTTTTGTGCATTTGACGAAAAATTCTGATGCCTTTTTAGTAAGTCGCATCTGATAATCCCCAGGTGCAATGAGCACCCTTCCGGGTCTTAATGCATCCCCATCTTCTGCCTCTTTCACTTCAAGATCACATGAATGATTAAGTCTTTCGGCATATAACCGCGTGAAAACCGGTGGCATGTGCTGGACTATTAATATCGGGGGCATATCCCTTGGCAATGCTGAAATCACAGAAAAGATCGCTTCTGTTCCTCCAGTTGAAGCGCCTATGGCTATTACTGTGTTAACCATATCAAATCCTTTACCAGAGACAAGGTTTTTAGGGGTATACTCTTTCTTTTGATTTCCTACCTTTGCTGTGGATGCAATTTTAATTTTAACTTTCAGTTCATTAATGAAAGAACTCATCCCACCTGGCCGAGTCATGTCAGGTTTTGTTACAAATTCAACAGCCCCGGCTTTTAATGCATCCAAAACGTTGTTGGAACTGGAACTGACAACAATCACTGGCAAAGGGTATTGGGGCATCAGCTTTTTTAAAAATTCAATTCCGTTCATTTTTGGCATTTCCACGTCTAAAGTTAAAACATCCGGCTTTAATTTTAAAATCAGATCCCTTGCTATAAATGGATCCGAGGCTGTTCCAACAACTTCAATACCTAAATCCTTTGTCATTTCTCTTGACAATGTTTCTCTGAACACAAGTGAATCATCTACGATTAACACCTTTATTTTTTGTCTCACGCTCATCTGAACCGACCCCTTATAATTTCCTATGCAATATCCTCAATTAGTTCTATTTCGCTGTTCTTAAGCAATCTCTCGCATTCCAATAGTAGTTGAACCTTTCCTCCTACCATTCCGATCCCTTTAATAAAACGGTTTTCGAATCCCGTTTTATTAGCAGGCGGAGGCGAAATCGCTGCGTCGTCAATGGTCAGAACTTCTTCAACATTATCTACAATTAACCCCACGGAAACTTCCTGAATGTCAATAACAATAATACAGGTTCGGTCATTGTAATCAATGGCTTCTTTCCCAAACTTAAGTCGAACATCAATAACCGGTATAATTTTGCCTCTTAAATTTATAATCCCTTTTATATAGGATGGAACTTCCGGCACTTTAGTAATTGATTGAATACCTACAATTTCAGTTACATATTTAATTTCAATCCCAAATACTTCTTCCTCTAAGCTAAAGGTTAAAAACCTTCCGTGCTGGGTATCTTCTTCAAAATTGTTTTTTTCAATATCAATCTCAGTCATTTTAATTCTCCTTTTACTTAGTCTTTATTAGCGGTTTTCTAATCTGCTCTGTTATTTTTTCAGCTTTTCCTCAATTGGAACCTGTCAATCATTTGTTTGAGTAATTCAGCCTGGCCGGAGAGTTCTTCACTTGCCGCAGCACTTTCCTCAGCTGTTGCCGAATTGTTTTGAACGACCTGGGCAACCTGTTCAACTCCCTGATTAATCTGTGCAATGCCGGTTGCCTGTTCGTTTGAGGCTACCGCAATATTTTCAACCAAATTCGACACTTTTTCAATACCATCGACTATTTCATTAAGCGCAGATGCTGTTTCATCGGCAATTCTGGTGCCTGTCTGCACTTTCTCTATGGACCCTTCAATTAAGACGGTTGTCTCTTTGGCAGCATCGGCACTTCGGGCTGCCAGGCTGCGTACTTCTTCGGCTACTACTGCAAACCCCTTGCCATGCTGGCCTGCTCTTGCTGCTTCCACTGCTGCGTTTAGTGCCAGAATATTTGTTTGAAAAGCAATATCATCAATGACTTTTATGATTTTTGATATATTCACCGATGACTTGTTGATTTCCACCATTGAATCCTGCATTTCAGACATTTGTGAATTGCCTTTGGCAGCATTACCCATGACTTCAGTTGTCAGTTCTCTGGCTTGATTTGCATTAACGGCATTGTTTTTTGTCTGGGATGCGATTTCTGTAATGGATGCCGTCAATTCCTCTATTGAGCTTGCCTGTTCTGTTGAACCCTGGGCTAAAGATTGACTTCCCTCTGATACTTGATCTGAACCTGTGGAAACCTGTTCTGCCGCATCATTAATATCACTCATCACAGAATTTAAAGACTCAATAATGATATTTAATGCGCTGGAAATATCTCCAAAGTCTCCTTGATAGTCACTGATATTTTTAATATCAAGATTTCCATTTGCAATTTGTCCTGTAATTGTTGATATGTCTGTTACAATCTTTTTTAAATTGCCAGCAGTGTTATTAACGGATTGTTTTAATTGGTCAAAATCACCTTTGTACGATCCGGACACGGTCGCTTCTAAATTTCCAATAGAAATCTCATTCATGACTTTCATGACTTCTAAGATTGGTTTTTCAATGACATCAAGAATATTATTCATGCCGCTAACCAGAGTTTTCCATGCCCCTTTAAATTTCGTGACATCTCCTCTAATTTCCAGTTTTCCTTCTACCGCTGCGGTTGTCATTATGGCGGCATCATCGATCAGATGACCGATTGATTTTTTAACTTCAACTAAGCTTTCCCCAATTTTACTGAATTGTTCACTGACTTCAACCGTATATTCACCTGCTTTTTGAATATTCATGTCAAAGTCCATGTCACCTTCTGATAAGAGGATCAAGTTTTTTTCCAGTCTCGATACTTCTTCGTTTGTATAATTGCTGACACTTATAATGGATGTTAAATCCGTGACTATTTCAACAAAGCCTGTTTTCTCACCGTTACGATTTCTAAGATAGGCCGTATCCTGTTTGTTATTTCTGCCAACCCAATCAAAATAACTATCGCTTAAACCTTGATCCACCAACCGTCTTATTCCACAACCTTCTGTATTACAGATGTTTGCTCCTGCGTTACAGCAATCCATTCCATAGGCTGCTTCCCGATTCTTAATCACACCATTGGCAATCATTAAATCTGAAAATGCTTTATTCAGATAGGTCCATTTCATATTGCTGTCAGTTACGTGAATAGGGAATGGAATCCCATCGAGTATGGATTCATACCATACTACTTTATCAACAGCGATATCCATTGTTTGATTGAGACCTTCGATTATCTTCTTGAAATCTCCTGAGTACTTTTTAGTTTCGGCTCTTTTTGTAAAATCACCTTTGGCAGCTGCTTTTGAAAGCATCGTATTATCTGAAACAAGATTTACAATGGCATTTTTGATTGCAATCAAACTTTTTCCAAGCAAATCTTTGTCAGACCCTGGTTGTATTTCCACTGACAAGTCCCCGGAAGCTAAACTCATTGCTGCATCAGACTGAGTTCTGATATGATGGGCAATTGTTCCAAAAGAAGTGGTAAGCTGTCCAAATTCATCATCTGAAATTTTGTCAGTGCGTTCCAACCCCAGGTTAACATCACCCATTGCAAGTCTATCTGCTGCAATCGCAAGCCTTTTTATGGGTTTCACGAATCCTCTGGTAATCAAAATGATAATGCCAATCATTACCAGCAGTCCTATTCCGAAGGTTGTCAGCATAACCTTTTGAACCATGGCGAACTGTTCCGGGTTCGCTATGACCTGTTTCACACTACTTAACGAGATCACTGCTACAATAGAAAATATTACTGCAAGTGGTAATCCGATGGAAAGAAGTGCTTTTGAAAATAAACTTTTGTTTTGTTTCATCCTTTTTCTCCTCTGCATTGCTATTATGAGAAAGTATTCTTTCCTGGTTAGTGTATCGACATGTTTCAACAAAACTTTACTCTAAAAAAAGTTATTTTCATCGTTATTTTGAGTGAAAAATCTCGCATCAACATCCTATTAATATTCTTTGATTTGTCTGTTAAGGGATTGAATCTTCATAATCCCGGTTTCAAGATCAAAATATTGGGTTCTCCCATAGTTTAATCCTGTATCTTCGGCGAGAATGGGAATTTTTAAATTGTATAATACCTTTTTAACACTTTGAATATTTCTCTCCCCGATTCCTCCGATTTTACTTCCTGGCTGTGTTTCAAACATTTGAGCGCCGCCGGCAATTTTAGCGGTAATTCGATTGGTTCCAAAACTGTGTTTTTTTAATTCCTGTATTAAATCTATTATAGCGGTATCTGCAAATTTCATGCGATTTATTTCTCTGTTGGTAAAATTAGTGCTGTCCGGAAGCATAATATGGGATAAGCCTCCAATTTTTAAAACCCGATCATAGAGACAAACCCCTACACAAGATCCTAATGCATAGGTCACAATGACTTCAGGTGCTTTTGAAAACTTATAATCTGAAATGCCAACGACGATTAACGAACTCATATATCAAGTCCTAATTTTTGCATGATGATTTTTAATGTTTCAATTTCCGCAAACATAATAATATTGCTTTTTAAATGATTTGACTCTCCAAAAAAATTTTCTTCAATAAACATCAGTTTGTCTCCCAATGCTCCAAATTCAATAATAGGAACACTCATAATCGCCCCAACCATGTCGATGGCAACATAGGGAACTGTCACATTAATAGTTAATCCTGTTAATGCGGCAATTGAATTAATATAGGTAGAACTTAAAATATTTCCAATTTCTTTTATGGCCGAAAGTTTCATCTCGGTTAATTCCCCGTCATCATCATCCTC
>Ga0209540_10001977_pt1 | contig 14853 bp, 12 predicted proteins | sample BarGraIncu01121A_FD_184501 | JGI IMG/M metagenome (GOLD analysis project Ga0209540, IMG submission 184501) | Arctic peat soil microbial communities from Barrow, Alaska - Barrow Graham LP Incubations 011-21A (SPAdes) (version 2) | ecosystem: Environmental > Terrestrial > Soil > Wetlands > Peat... | reverse complement strand
CGTCGATTAATCCGAAATCTACACCCCAGGTATCAATACCCAGACTGTCGACAGGTCCTTTGGATTTGGATTTGATAAGGCCTTGCTTGATTTCATAAAAAAGACGCAGGATGTCCCAGAAAAGCGTGTCGCCGACCTGTACGGGATCATTTGAAAAACGATGAAGCTCTTCGAGTTCGATTCGTCTGCCGTCGTACCGGCCAAGCATGGCCCGCCCGCTGGATGCGCCAAAATCAAACGCTAACAGTTGTTTAATATCGGACATGAAACTACCTCCCAAGATTAGATCCGCCCGCAGGACGAGTCTTTTTACACATATTCTGCATGATCCCGGGATAAAGGGCAAGACAGTCCGGGGCAAATGAACCGACTGCAAAAAATGATTTCCGGAGTAAGTCGGGAATTAACATGCAAACACATGAAAACTTTATAAATTCAGGAAATGCCGGAAGGAAAATCCGAAAAAACCGGGAGGGAAATCCAGGAAATACCGAAATCTAATTACTTTGTTTTTTCGAGAGTGATGAAGAATCTATCCTTGCGTGACCGCCCGTCAATGCTGACCAGATGTACACGGCCGTAACCGCGAAGGCTGATCAGGTCACCTGGCTTGAGACTTCGGTCTGCACGCTGTTCCTGTACAAAGTTCAAGTTCACCTGACCGCTCCTGATCAGATCAGCCATCTCGGATCGAGGCAGATTGAATCCTTCCGAAGCGACATTATCGAGCCGCAGGGAGGAGACATTGCCATGTACTGTAATAAGCTCAACATCCGGAATAACCAGGTCGGCGAGGTTTTCCCGCGTGATTTTCACGCGCGTTGAACCGACACGTTCCATATTCATGGATAAATATTCGGAAATGCCTGAAAGAAGAATGATACGGGCAGATTTTTCCAGAACAAGGATGTCGCCCAACTGGTCCCTTTTCATGCCGAGAGCGAGGATCGCCCCCAGGTAATCACGGTGATCCAGACCTTCTTTGGCCGCTGTTATGTGCAGGACATGCAGATATTCATCCCAGTCCGGCTGTGTGCTTTCCAGATAATCCGGCTGGAAAACGAGGATTTTACGTTCCGCATTCTCATACCCGCCTGAAGTCTTATAAGATACTCCGCTTTGCTTGGCGGCAGCGAGTACTACTTCCATTTCCGCCGGTGTCAGAAAGCCCGTCAGTGTTGTTCTTCGCTGCCGGTCACATTGGCCTGCGAGATCTCTGGCTCTGGCCCGCAGCAGATTCTCATCAAGATTTCCATGCATCGGGAGTCCTCCTGCGTGATATTGTGGTATTAGCAGATTGGGGTTTAAGCCTCTCCGCACGAATTTGAATACTGATATCTCACGATATATGGATGAGCAGAGACTGTCAAGCAAGCGGTGAAGTAATCAGGTCAGGCAAGCGGTCAACAACACTCCTAAATCCCCCATTGTATTACCATCAATTTCGTGATACCATACAATTGTTTGATGATCAAAGTATTTATGGGCGCCCGAATGCCAGGAGGACGACACATGCAGACAGTTATTGGTAAACAGTATTATGAACAACCTCGTTATGAGACGACACGGGATTTGCTCAAAGACTGCGCAAGGCGCTATGCCGATCTGGCAGTATACCGCTATCACGATGTTCCCGGCGGCAAGGAAATTGTACGGACATACAGTGAATATGCGCAGGCAATTGATGATTTCGGCACCGGCCTTCACAGTCTCGGACTGGCTGGTGAACATATCGTCATCATTGGCGCGAATAGCTATGAATGGGCGATCTCTCACAACGCGGTTGTAAATGGAACAGGTGTATCGGTTCCTCTTGACAAACAGCTGCCCGTGGCCGAAGTAATCAATCTGGCCGCACGGGGAAATGCGGAAGCATTCATCTATGGCGGGACTCATCATGATATTGCAAAAGCCGTAGCGGCAGTCAATACAAAAATTCGATATTTTATCTGCATGAATCCCGGAATAATTACTCCTGAATGGCAGAAGACGGATTCACGGTTCGTAGATTTCTCCGAAGTCCTGCAGCAGGGTCATGACAGACTTGCCGGCGGAGACACAAGCTTTGTTGACGTACCGATCGATCCGGACAGTATGTGTTCTCTTCTTTTCACTTCCGGAACCACGGCTATGTCAAAAGGCGTTATGCTCTGCCAACGCAATATCACTCACAATATCTTTGTTGTGACCAGCACCATCAAAATCGAAAAGGAGCAGAGAGTCCTCTCCGTGCTTCCGCTGCATCACACCTTTGAAAACAGCGTCGGCATGTACACGATGCAGTCATATGGCTGCTGCATCTGCTTTACCGATGGTCTTCGCCACCTTTCCGATAACCTGAAAGAGTGGAAAATCAATATTATTATCGGTGTTCCGCTTCTTTTTGAAAACATATACCGCCAGATTCAGAAGACCCTTGTTAAGACAGGTAAGCTTGGACTCGTAAATACAATGTGCCGCATTTCAAATGTCCTGCGCAAGGTCGGGATTGATATTCGCGGCAAGCTTTTTCATCAGATTATTGAAGCTGTCGGCGGAGGCCTGAATCTTTGCGTCTGCGGCGCAGCAGCCATTGATATGGAGATTACCCGGTTTTTCAATGATATAGGTATTGAATTTCTTTGTGGATATGGACTGACAGAGACATCTCCTGTAATTGCCGCCTGTAATCAAGTCGTCAATGTGTACGGAAGTGTCGGTAATCCACTGGCTACAGTGGAAGTGGGTATTGATACTGACAGCAGTAAACCGGGTGCAATCGGAGAAATTATGACCAGAAGCGACAGTGTTATGCTCGGTTATTATCAGAATCCTGAGGCTACCGCAGAAGTGCTGGGCGCTGACGGCTGGTTCCGGACAGGCGATATAGGGTATTTCGATAAGAAGAACTGCATTCATATCACCGGGCGAATCAAGTCAATGATCGTACTGACCAACGGCAAAAAAGCTTTCCCGGAAGAAATAGAATTTCTGATCAACCGGATTCCCGGTGTTAAGGATTGTATGGTCTGGGGAGATACCACATCAAGAGAAAATGTTGTTATCTGCGTGAAAATAGTAGTCTCTGATGATGATCTGCCAAAAGAACTGCAAGGCGATCAGAAGGCACAGGCACAGTATTTTACCGAACAGATCAGGCTTGTAAGCCAGCAGATGCCGCCCTATAAGATCATCAAATATTTCCTTTTAACCCGCGAGGATCTTATCAAGACGACCACGCTCAAAGTAAAGCGCCCCGCCGAGCTGGAGAAGATTCTGAATCGTCTTACGGCACTAAGCGTAACGATGAAGGACGCCTCGGGCAAAAGTATAGATTGAGATGTACTTGTCATATCGCAGCAGAAGTGTTCATCAATAAGGTTTTGATGAACACTTCTGCTGTATTTGAGCGTATCCAGGAAGACGAAAGACTGAAAACTTCATATTTATCGAATGACTAATATATTCTTACACGAATATTGATTTGTTTTTCAAATCAATATATAGATATGGGTTTTTTCTGTGTATAATCTTTAAGTGAATGACACTCTTGTTTTCTGCACTCAGAATATGCAGTTGGTGACATTCATGACAAAATATGTATACGGGGTATTTACATGAAAGAATTAGCTAATCACAAAAGAATCAAGGTGACAGTCAACGGACGTGAAACCGAAGTCTATGACAATCTGACAATCCTGCAGGCTCTTCTTCAGGAGGAAATTCACATTCCCCACCTATGCTATGATATCCGTCTGGAAAGATCCAACGGCAACTGCGGTCTGTGTGTTGTTGAACTTGGAGCCAACGGCGAAAGAGACGTCAAAGCATGTCAGACTCCTATTCAGGAGGGAATGACAATTTGCACCAACAGCCCCAAATTAGTAAGTTACCGCAAAGTGCGCCTCGAACAGCTTCTTTCTGATCACAATGCGGACTGCGTGGCGCCCTGTGTGCAGACGTGTCCGGCTAATATTGATATTCAAGCCTACCTGAGCGCCGTCAAGAACGGCAATTTCGAGACGGCTCTCCGTATTATAAAGGACAGTAATCCTTTTCCTGTTGTGTGCGGCCGTGTCTGCCCGCATCCCTGTGAGGCACAGTGCCGCCGGAATATGGTCGACACACCTGTAGCTATCAACTTCGTGAAGCGCTTCGCTGCTGACTGGGATATGGCCCGTGAAAAGCCATGGATTCCCAAAAAGGAAGCAGCGACAAACAAGAAGATCGCCATCGTCGGTGCCGGTCCGTCAGGCTTGAGTGCTGCCTACTACAGTGCCATAAGCGGACATGACGTAACTGTGTTCGAGAGGCAGCCTGAAGCCGGCGGCATGATGCGGTACGGAATTCCGGAGTATCGTCTGCCGAAGAAAACAATGGATAAAGAAATTGATATTATGAAGAAACTCGGTGTGAAGATCATGACCGGTAAAGCTATCGGAACGCATATCAGTCTCGAGGACCTGCACAAAGATTTTGATGCGGTGTATCTTGCGATTGGCTCATGGCGTGCAACACCTATGCAGATTGAAGGAGAGAACCTTCCGGGTGTCTGGCTTGGAATTCAGTACCTTGAGCAGGAAGTTAAAGGCGTTGATACTAAGATCGGTGACAATGTAATTGTTATCGGCGGCGGAAATACGGCCATTGACTGCGCACGAACAGCACTTCGCAGAGGTGCCAAATCCGTTAAGCTGATCTATCGCCGTACGCAGGCTGAGATGCCTGCCGAGCCTTATGAAGTGGAAGAAGCACTGCACGAAGGCGTTGAGATGATCTTCCTGATGGCACCGACAAAGATCATAGCAGAGGGAACTGTCAAAAAACTCCACTGCATACAGATGACACTCGGACAGCCGGACCGTTCCGGACGCCGCCGTCCCGTACCTATTGAAGGCAGCGACCTGGAAATCGAAGCGGATACAATCATCGGAGCTATCGGTCAAAGCACTAACACGCAGTTCCTCTATAACGACCTGCCGGTGAAGCTCAATAAATGGGGTGACATTGAAATCAACGGCAAGACTTCACAGACTTCAGAACTCAACGTCTTTGCCGGAGGAGACTGCGTAACAGGTCCCGCGACGGTTATTCAGGCTGTTGCGGCCGGCCGTCATGCAGCCGAGGCGATGCACAGCTTCCTTACAAAGGGATATGTACATGAAGGACATATTGATTACAGCTGCAGCCGCGGTTCCATGGAAGATCTTCCCAAATGGGAGTTTGAAGAGTTCCCGAAATTCAAACGCGCTTTAATGCCCGCGATACCGGTTGAAGCACGTCACAACAATTTTGCAGAAGTCGAGCTCGGTCTTGCGGAAGAAGCTGCCAAAAATGAGGCGCGCCGCTGCCTTAGCTGCGGATGCGGAGAACGCTATTCCTGTGATTTGAGAAAAGAGTCAAGTGAACATGATATCGTGTATGCGGATCCGGTTCACAACCGTCCGTATTTTCCGATCGTCGAAGATCATCCATTTATCTCACGTGATCAGAATAAGTGTATTTCCTGTGGGCGCTGCATTGCTGCCTGTGCGGAGATCGAAGGACCGGACGTACTTTCTTTCTACATGAAAAGCGGCCGCCAGCTCGTAGGAACAAAGAGCGGAAAGCCTCTGATTGAGACGGATTGCGTGAGCTGCGGCCAGTGCGTAAATGCATGCCCGACCGGTGCACTGCAATACCGCAGAGAGAGAAGCAAAGTCTTCCGGGCAATCAATAACCCCAAAAAGACAGTTGTAGCATTCGTTGCGCCTGCTGTCCGCAGTGTGATTTCCAACCAATTTGGTATTCCTTTCGGAGATGCTGCCGCATATATGGCCGGTATGCTCAAAAAGCTTGGATTTGACAAAGTGTTTGACTTCACGTTTGCCGCCGATCTTACAATTGTTGAGGAGACAACGGAATTTTTGACGCGAGTCGGCAGCAAAGGGGTTATGCCCCAGTTCACATCCTGCTGCCCCGGCTGGGTCAATTTCGTCGAGAGACGCTATCCTGAGATGATTCCGCATCTTTCAACCTGCAAATCGCCCCAGATGATGATGGGCGCAACGGTCAAAAACCATTATGCCAAGCTGGCGGGTATCGAAAAAAAGGATCTGTATGTAGTATCTGTTGTTCCCTGCCTTGCCAAGAAGTTTGAAGCGGCGCGTCCTGAATTTGCGGAGAACAAGATCCGTGATGTTGATGCCGTACTTACAACAACGGAACTTCTTGAGATGATTAAGCTTATGAGAGTCGAGGATATCGTCCCGACTGAATTCGACGAGCCCTACAAGAAAGTTTCAGGCGCAGGTATTCTCTTTGGCGCATCCGGCGGTGTTGCGGAAGCAGCACTTCGAATGGCTGTTGAGAAGCTTACTGGAAAAGTAATGACAGACCATCTGGACTTCGAAGAAATCCGCGGATTTGAAGGCCTGAAAGAAGCGACCGTTGAAGCAAATAACATCAAAGTCCGTGTTGCTGTCATAAGTGGATTAAATAATGCGGAACCGATCGTCAAAAAGATAATTGCCGGAGAAGATGTCGGATATGATCTGATTGAAGTTATGGCATGTCCGGGCGGCTGCATCTGCGGTGCAGGACATCCTGTACCGGAGAAGATCGATACACTTGCCAAGCGTCAGCAAGTCCTTGTCAACATCGACAAGACTTCCGAATACAGAAAATCTCAGGACAACCCTGATATTGTACGATTGTATGATGATTTCTATGGAGAGGCCAATTCACCTCTTGCGCACCACCTGCTGCACACTTCTTATAAGGCACTTGGCGGCGATGGTGTCTGCGGAAGCAGACGCAACATGGCTGACTCTGCTTTTGCCACCCGTGAGTTTACTGTCTGCACGTGTGACACATGTGCAGCAAAAGGTTCAAGGGAGCTGTTCAGTCAGATTTACGAAAGAGTTGCTAAATCCAAAATGGATTCTTTCGTTAAGGTCAAGACGATCCGCCTTAAGGATACACACGAAGGGGAAGGTATCTACATTACAATAGATGGAAAGCGGCTGGAACAAAGTGCCATCGATATTGCTTTCAAACGGATCAGAAGAGAAAACAGATAATGCTGTCTTTGGCGTGTTTTTGAGACTGTCTGCGGGAGCCGTCTGTTTACTTGGAAACAGACGGCTCTTTTTACTTGGAAACAGACGGCTCTTTTTACTTGGAAACAGACGGCTGTTTTTACTTTACTATTCAAGAAATCTGATCATGTCCGAACAAGGCATTATTTTGGAGACCAACCTGACAGCAACAAAAAATCCACCCGCAGCACGATTGGCAGCGGGTGGATTATTCTTGGTAAACCCTAAGATAGAAATCAGGAGTGTGTTGTCAACACGGTAAAGTTATACTGGCGAATCATCTCATCATTCTCATAGATCTTGGCCTGCCACTTATTTGCCATTTCGAGAAGTACGGTAAGCGGGATCTCGCGACCGGCAATCTCGGCATGATTATTCTGGTAGCAGATGGCCTGAGCCTCGTCATCAGAAAGGAGCATGTACTGGGATACCAGGAAGAGGCTGCGAACGCCGACACTCATTGGGACAAGCTTGGGATTTGTTACATAAGAAGATGTTGTGACACTGCGTCCAAGGCCAAGGCCAAGTGCGGACGGAGTAACTTTTTCTTCTACAAGGAAAAGCGGCTTGCCTTCAACGCCGACTTTGCCGACATCATGAAAAAGAGCAACAATAATGGCAGATTCATCATCTAACTGAGGCATTAATGTGTCTTTGCTGCGAAGAAGCTGCTTGGCAACACCAACGGAATGAATCAACAGGCCTTTCTCGTGAGCTAGAGCCCCCTCGGTAGCTGCAGGAGATGTCATCCAGGACGTGCGGTTCTCAAGGAAATCAATAAAATGATCAAACTCAGTCTTGCGCTTTATCATTTTTGACTTTAGATCAGCATAAATTTCGTCAACATTTTCACGTGTCACAAGAACCATCGGCGTATTTGCTGCTACGGCTTTGGCTGAACTTGCGGCAGTGGCAGTGGCGGCTCCCTGACCCTGTCCATCTGTAAAATCATACTTGCACTTTGGGCAACGGATGGCCTGATTGGCTATGACCATGCCGCAATCGGGACATTTCTTCATACAAACCTCCTCATCGGTACTGCAGGTGAGATACTGGTAAATCACCAACAGAACAGTAAAAATAGAATACCTTTAGCTATTTTACATCGAAACACCAACTCATACAATAACAACAAGCCGACTCTCAAACAAATAATTGACAAAATTGACAAATTGAGTAATAGTTGCCGTCTGGAAATGTGACATTTTGATGGAGAAAGGAAGGAAAACTTGACAGGTTGTCCAAATTTGTCCGGTAGGAATGTGAAGCAGATATGTATTATCGGATTTTTGAATTCTTTGATAAAAGATTAAACTGCAGTTGATAGGCTCGCTTGAGTCCGGCTGAAAAGACTGTTGACTGGAATTTTTTGGGGAAATACTGCATGCGATTTGTTATATGAGAATTGAATACCATCTCCATCTCCTCGGACTGAACTGTCCGGTTGTGGCACATCATATAATTTCCAGTCCCCGGTGCCTCGTAAAAAAAACGGTAATTCGCACCATAGGCGTCGCCCAGACCAAGAAGATGCCCTATCTCATGGGCACAGATCTGCTGGTATGCGTGCCGGTCCGAGTCCTTTTGAAGCGTGACATACCCGGGATGCTTACGGCTCCAGTTCAGATGAAGGGATTCCATCTGGAACGAACGGAAAAATCCCCAGTACCAGCGCCAGACCGGACTGACGACATGCGCAGGGAAAAGAGACCCGCCGGAAAGGCGGATTCGGCAGAAGCGCTGCCGCGGAAAGTTCTTTGCTGCTGCAGAACTTCCAAACCGTACAAATTCTATTGTAGTACGAACGGATGGCTGCAAAGGTACAATTTCCGTCTCAGAAGGATTTTCCTTATTTTTGAGGACGCGGACATTTGCTTTGGCATGAGCCCTCTCGTACCCGTCATCGGCCAACCAGGGGAAATAGTATTGACCGCTCCAGTTTTTCCGGATACCGGCTTCTGCAATATCCGCATAAGTCAGATTGGTTCCCGGATATTTTTCCAGCATATTTTTTGCATGACGCACAAAAAAGCGAATGCGCAGTTTGTTGCCGTTTATAAGCAGCTGAACGGGGACACGTGAAGGATTGCGATACCGGATTCGATATCGCTGCTGGAGTGTTAAGAGGGATTCCTCCCGTTCGGATTCGAATGTCCGTAAATCGCCGTTCACCGGTATCTCCAGTCTGTGAATGAAATTTAACAATATATTAGATCTAGGAAACAAAAGTATATCATAGAAAATCGCTCATATGCAGTATAATAGCCATGTCAACTTCAGAAGAACAGCCCAAAAAAAAGATACCGACGGGGGGCGTCGGCATCTGTAAGGAGGGTGTTATGAAGTAAGGAGTGTCTCATTGTCTGAGACAATTTCATATTAACAGTCAATTGTTTCTAACGAGTGCTAATATGGTGAATAAAGTGTTAAGGAGGGTCGGCTAAATTGCGGCGAACCCTTTGGAGGAGAGAAAATGAAACTGGAAGGCAAGCTTTTTAAAGGAAATCTGATGACACGGGAAGCTGTGGTAACGAGGGACGATCCTGAGTTGTCTTTTGTGAAAGAACTCGAGAACGCACTTATTGATTTGTGTCACGTACTCGACATACCCATTCCATTGTGGCTGTCGAAGAATACACATGAATTCGCGGCATTCCGGCAGACGATGTTTTTTTGCGATCAATATACGGAGACCGTGTATTTTGACCGTTTTCAAATCAGACTTATATAGAAGGAGAACAATATATGACAGAATATGATCTGGAGCGTCAAGGGAATCTTCTTTACACAATTGAAGATTTACTGTCAATCCTTGCGCGCCTTCTGGCTCCCGACGGATGTCCCTGGGACCGTTCACAGACGCATGAATCGCTCAGAAGGAATATGATAGAAGAAGCTTATGAGACGGTCGATGCGATAGACACCGGCCTTCCTGCCCGTATTAAGGACGAACTCGGAGACGTACTCCTGCAGGTCGGACTTCATGCAGCACTGGCCGAAAGGGACGGGGAATTCACATTTACGGATGTGACGGACAATATCTGCAGGAAGCTTATTTCGCGTCATACGCATGTTTTCGGGAAAGATGAGGCGGATTCGCCGGATGCAGTGATCTCCGTGTGGGACAAAAACAAAATGCTTGAAAAAGGACACACCTCTTTTAGTCAGACTTTGTTGGATGTTCCTACCGGACTGCCGGCACTGATGCGTGCCGACAAACTGCAGAAACGTGCCGCAAAGGCAGGATTTGACTGGCCTGATGCCCAGGGGGCACTGCTGAAAGTCACAGAAGAACTAGCCGAGATTGAAGAAGCCCTTACAGAGAACGGTAAATCTCTCTTCGGCATGCTGAGCGCCGAAAAGGAGCCGGCTGTATATGAACAAGTCGAAGGAGAAATCGGCGATTTTCTTTTTGCGGCGGTCAACTATGCAAGGCTTCTGGGTATTGATCCGGAGGTCGCTCTCAACCGCACCAGCCGGAAATTTGTGCGCCGGTTCGCAGAAGTGGAAGCCCTTACGTCCGGAACCGATAAAGCACTCGATGAGATGACCCTCGAAGAAATGGACCGGCTATGGGACGCTGTTAAAGCGTTGGAAAAGAAAGAGGTGAATTAGTAAATGCGGCTTGATAAATTCCTCAAAGTATCCCGTGTAGTAAAAAGAAGAACGGTTGCCAATGAAGTTTGTTCTGCCGGACGTGTTTCCATTAACGGGCGTGCGGCCAAACCCGGTGCTGAAGTTAAAGTCGGTGATATCCTGGAAATTGCATTCGGGAACGGACAGACCAAAATCAGGGTTATGGGAATTCAAGAGACCGTGCGCAAAGAAAAGGCGTCGGAAATGTATGAAATCCTTTCCGGACAGGAAGTGGAATAGTACGTCAGCGATGCAGCAAGCAATAGATTAAAGTAAATTGCTTTACAATGAGAATCACGTATAAATATTACGTGATTGTTACGCAGTGGTTACGTATTTTCGAAAACCGAACAAAACTTGGGTTTTCTCTCCGGACACACGTTGAAGCTATGCAAGAATCCCGATACAATATTAAGTAAGCAGCAGAGAAATGGATCCACTATAATATTTTGCATCGGAGTTTTTTAATGAGCAAAAGCAAAAGCGAAAAAAAACGCAGTAATTACAGGAACAGCGAAGGCGGATCATCTGCCATGCGGGTTATTGCCGTACTGTTTTTTATCATTCTTTTTGCTGTGGGTGCTTCGATGTATGTGAATCAGAACTCAGCCCTGACACGTGTTACATTACGGTCGGAAACGTTAGCTGAAAAGAAGGCCGAGGCCAACATGGCTAATGAAGACGCGAAAACGCTGCAGAAAAAAGTTGGTACTGACACATTCATTGAAGAAATGGCCAGAAACCAACTTGGCATGGTAAAGTCAGGGGAAACTGTTTTTGAAACAGAGAATTAGTATTAGAATTCGTGCCTCGCACGCATAGCTTTTGACAATGTCACATCATCAGCAAACTCCAAATCAGAACCCATGGGAAGCCCCGAAGCAATACGCGTCACGCGGATGCCGGAGGGCTTTAATAATCTGGCAATATACATGGCTGTAGCTTCACCCTCGGCAGTCTGATTGGTGGCAATGATAACCTCCCGCACAGAACTGTCACCCTGCAGACGTGTAATCAGTTCCTTGAGCTTGATCTGATCAAGTCCCACATTGTGCAGTGGAGAATAGACTCCGTGCAGAACATGATAAAGACCCTGATAATCACGCATGCGCTCCATGGTTGCAACATCCCTCGGGTTTTCCACCACGCATATGGTTGTGTGGTCACGATGCGCATCCGCACAGACGTCACAAGGATCTTTGTCGGTGAAATTCTGACACACGGAACAAAGACGCGTAGATTCCCGCGCGTCCGTGAGTGCATGTGCCAAATCTCCGACCTGCTCGACCGGAAGAGACAAAATATGAAATGCCAGACGCTGTGCTGACTTATGTCCAATCCCCGGAAGCTTGCCAAGCTCTGAAATGAGCTTGGCAACCGAGGGAGAATATCTCGCCATTTATATGTCTCCCCTGAAATCAGAACGGCATTTTAACTCCGCCTGTTACATCATTCATCTTACTTGTAGAATACTCGTCGAGCTTTCTTGCGGCTTCATTGCAGGCTGCAATGATGAGATCCTGAAGCATTTCAACATCCTCGGGATCAACGGCCTTAGGATCAATTGTAAGAGACTTGAGTTCGTGATTGCCGTTAATAGTAACTTTTACTACTCCGCCGCCGGAAGTGGCATCAATCGTCGAATTTTTGATCTCTTCCTGAACCCGCTCGACATCTTTCTGCATTCTCTGGGCCTGCTGCAGCAGCTGTCCCATATTTCCTCCGCCCATACCCGGCATACCGCCGCGAAATCCACCCTTAGCCATAAAATATCCTCCTTGATTTGTCTTTAGCCCACTTGGGGCTTATGAATCAGCTTATAGATTATCCAGAGTCTCAACCGGAATACCGGTTGCCTCAGAAAAGGCAAGCATTTGTGCAACCCAATCCGGCTGCGTATCCGCCTCGGATGCGGTCGTTATCTTTATACCATTTGAATCTGTAAGGCCGTCCCGTTCTGACTCAGTCTGTACTTCTACCGATGAGACTCCGGTAACAACCGTAAGAATATCCTTACTGATTTTCTTATAATCAGCCCGCTCTGTCAAACTATTTGCATAGGCTTTCATATTATCCGGAAAAACAATGTAAAAAACGTTGGCCTTCTCGTATACATTTGCCTGTTTGAGAAGAAGTGCTTCAGAAAACAGAGTGTCCTCCCACTTGTGAAGCAGCAGAGCCCAGAGCTCGGAGAGCGGGAGCCCCTCTATATCATCGGGCGGCGGGTTCGACAGGTTCACATCAGAATCCAAAGGTATTTGATTTTCAAATACGAGCGGAACTTGAGGCTGTGGCTCACTTGCCGGTATGGAAGGCAGGGGTTCACTTACAGGTATGGACAGCTGCGGCTCACTTGCCGGCAGACTACTGCTGTCGCTGCTGAGAACCTGCATATCATACGACGGCGGGGGCAGATATGCATCCTCTTCCGGGGGCGCCTGAAGAGTCGCCTCCATGGGGGATAACGACGCACGAACAGTTGGCGAACTATGACTCGGTGCGCTCTCTTTTATTCTTGCGGCAGGCGAAGAAGCCGTAGATCCGGAAGGAGTCTCATTTGGAAAAGATAACTGACTGAACATATCTTCGATCGGCGGAGGCGGCATATATGCACGCCCTTTTGTACCGGATGTGTCGGAAGGCTTATTCGAACTCTGCACGGATTCAATTGTTTTTGTAGGGGCGGGCGCCGCAAAGCGCGTCACAGCAGGCGTCACAGCGGGCGTCACAGCGGGAGCCGCAGTAAGTGTCGATGTTGGTGAAGATGGTGTCAGAACAGGAGGCATCGAGTCTGCAGCGACAACAGGAGCCGCAGCAGTTGGTACAGCAGCTGCAGGAGCAGGCGTCGGTGCCCTGGGAACAGAAACAACCCGCACCGGAATGACAGGAACCGCAGATCTGACAGGAGCAGATGAGTCATTATCCACGCGGCCTGCTCCATGCTCTCCGGCACCAAAGCTAAGAAGTGCAATTTCGAATGAAGTCCTCATGTCAGGTGACCACTTGAGCTCGGAGACAAGGCCCGAAAGGCGCGTAACAGCAAAAACAAGAGTCCCGGGAGGCGTTCTTCCTGCAATTTCCTGCATTTGAGACATGGAATCAGAAGTTGCCTGCACTAGATTCTCCGGATCCGGTGCTACACGGATGACCATGAGATCACGGAAATAGTGAGCAAGATCCAGAGTGAACCGAATCATATCGCGCCCGTCCATGACCAGCTGCTCAGTCAAGGTCACTATAGCAAGGGAGTCGCCTGTGAGCAGGGCATCCGCCATCGAATACAAAAAAGCGTCATCAACAACGCCGGTAATGCGAAGCACGTCGTCCCTCGTGATGTTGCGGTCGACGCCTGTACTAACCTGATCAAGAAGAGAGATCGCATCGCGGAGTGCACCGTCCGATAGGTTGGATATCGTAACTAAGGCCTCGTGATCTATGGAAACCTGCTGGGTATCTGCAATACTCTGGAGACGAAGGACCATACTGTCTGTTGGTATCCGTCGGAAATCATAACGCTGGCACCGGGAAATAATTGTTGCAGGGATGCGGTGAGGCTCCGTCGTAGCAAGAAGAAAAACCGCATGCGCAGGCGGTTCCTCGAGGGTCTTGAGAAGGGCATTGAAAGCACCGCCGGAAAGCATATGAACCTCGTCAATAATATATACTTTGTATTTGGCACGAGAGGGAAGGAACATGACCTCATCGCAGACTCTGCGGATATTGTCGACGCTGTTGTTTGAGGCTGCATCCATTTCTATGACATCCATCAGCGTATTGTCGAGAATTCCGCGGCAGATCTCGCACTCGTTGCAGGGATTTCCATCACGCGGGGCAAGACAATTGATGGCCCGTGAAAAAATCTTGGCAATTGTTGTTTTGCCGGTACCGCGGGTTCCGCAGAATAAATAAGCGTGCCCGATCTGGCCGGAAATAACGGATTGGCGCAGTGCTGTAACCGCATGTTTCTGCTCTACGATTTCATCAAAGGTAACAGGCCGAAACTGTCGATACAGTGCCACATGTCCCATAGAATTCGAATCCTCCTGAAAAGAAGCCTCCCCAAGCGGAGAGGCTAATGAATGGAAAACGTCCAACCTGGACTACAGTTGGGGCAGGCAGCCCCGCGGCACATATGAGGGACCGCTTACTGCTGCTTCCT
>Ga0209540_10001976_pt1 | contig 14856 bp, 15 predicted proteins | sample BarGraIncu01121A_FD_184501 | JGI IMG/M metagenome (GOLD analysis project Ga0209540, IMG submission 184501) | Arctic peat soil microbial communities from Barrow, Alaska - Barrow Graham LP Incubations 011-21A (SPAdes) (version 2) | ecosystem: Environmental > Terrestrial > Soil > Wetlands > Peat... | reverse complement strand
ACATATGTCTTATTTCCACGCTTTATTCTGGTTTTGGCCATAAGTAGTCTATATATAGACTACAAAGTATATAAAGGTATCGGTAGGCTTAGGTGGGTATAGATAACGGTTTTTTTATAAAAATGAGGTTTAGTAGCCCATTAAAGTCGGAATGTCAGGTTATCATTATCAAGATTTTAAAGAAATTTGGCAGCCTCAGTGCTTAAAATTCCAAAATTCATATAATGTCGTTCAAAGATATTTTCATGCCCTTCTCCATATTTTCTTCGATTTCATCAAGGTCTTTTAATTCCTTGACTGAGAGTCCATCGAATCCAAGAAAATTATCTATTTTTAAAATCAATTTTGCAGGCTGATCTTCAATACTCATCAAATTATAAAAAAATAAAAAAATATCCAGGAAATTATTCCTGGACTTCCGTTCCAACTTTCTTCACGAATGGCTTATTGATCTTATCTGGCATCCATTTTGGTTTGTTCGCGGGTGCATCAACAACCTCTTTCCAGCCATTGAAAATATGCAATTTCTTTGTTCCACGTTCCCTTAATTTTATCTCAACAGGTTTTTTTTTCGTTCCACCGATGCGGTTTGCTGCTTTAAGTGCAGCCTGCCTTGGCTGGCGACCTGTAAAAACACTGCTTTCTGTTCCATCCTTTTCTACTAAAACAAAATTCTTGGTTTCTGCCATAATTCATATCTCCTTGCATTGCTGCTTCACTAAATACTCATTACCCGTTATTAAATTTAATTCGCATGAATAACCATGAACAAGAGGAAGTGATTAGAAGATTATCACAACATATTCTGCAATTTCGCAGCCTGCAACGTATGCTCCATCAGGATTGCAATCGTCATAGGACCAACTCCTCCAGGAACAGGAGAGATCAATTTTACTTTTGGAATCACCTCTTCAAAATCAACATCCCCATACACTTTTTCATCCTTCCATGTTATACCCACATCGAAAATCACAGCGCCTTCCTTTACCATATCAGCTTTTATCAATCCCTGAACACCAGTTGCTGCGATCAGGATATCGGCTTCTCTTGTCTGCCTTGCCAGGTCCTTTGTGAATACATGACATATCTTTACGGTTGCATTTCGATTCAAAAGCATCATGGCTGCAGGCTTTCCCACTACATTGCTATGCCCCACGACAACGACTTCCAAACCCTCTGGATTGATATTATGTTCAAAAAGCGCCCTGATGATCCCTTTGGGCGTGCATGGGACAAATCCCTCGCGACCGATAAGCATTTTACCCATATTGATGGGATTGAAACCATCCACATCTTTTTCTGGCGCTATCTTCATCATCACTGTGCGCTCATCAATATGCTTGGGCAATGGAAGCTGAACAAGAATTCCGTGTATTTCAGGCCGGTTGTTCAACATTCCAATAAGTTTGATTATCTCTTCCTCTTTTGTTTCCTGGGGGAATTTATGGTCTTCGGATATAATTCCCACGCGTTTGCATGCCCAGTGTTTGAGCTTCACATACAATTTTGAAGGAGGATGTTCCCCGACAAGTATTGTGGCAAGTGCAGGCTTGATGCCATGCTCGCTTACAAATATTTCAACCTCTTTCTTGACCTGCGCTTCAATACTTTGCGCTATTTTTCTCCCATCTATGATTCTGGGATCAGTGACCTCAGGAAGCGCCTCCATGATACTCACTCGTAGGGGATCGGGAACTGGTTGCACAGTTCAAGCATGGTTCTCTTGACTTCCTTTATTTTGTCAATATCATTTATGTTGCGGATTATTTTATCGACCGCTTCAGCAATAATAACCATTTCCTTTTCCTTCATTCCCCGTGTTGTTACCGCAGGTGTTCCGATACGAATGCCGCTTGTGATGAATGGGCTCTTGGTTTCAAAAGGAATAGTATTCTTATTCAGGATGATCCCTGCTTCCTGCAGTTTTGCCTCAGCTTCCTTTCCAGTTATGCCAATGGGTGTGAGGTCAACAAGCATCAGGTGGTTATCAGTACCGCCGGATACCAGGTCGTTGCCGCGTATGATCAACTCATCTGAGATCTTTTTTGCATTTTTCACTATCTGCTTCTGGTACTCAGTAAATTCCTTGCTCATGGCTTCTTTGAATGCCACTGCTTTTGCTGCAATGACATGCATCAGGGGTCCTCCCTGGATCCCCGGGAAAACCGTCTTATCAATATCCTTTGCATATTCCTGCCTGCACATTACCATCCCCCCGCGCGGTCCCCGAAGTGTCTTATGAGTGGTCGTGGTCACAAAATCCGCATAGGGAACAGGGTCACTGTGTATTCCTGCCACGACAAGTCCTGCTATATGCGCGATATCTGCAAGCAAAAGTGAGCCGGATTCATCCGCAATTTCCCTGAGTCTCTTGAAATCAAGTTCACGTGGATATGCGCTTGCGCCTGAAACGATTATTTTGGGCTTGTGTTCCCGTGCGATCTTTGATAATTCATCGTAATCGATCATTCTTGTTTCCCTTGAAACACCATAAGGAACTATCTTGAACAATTTTCCAGAAAAATTCACCGGGCTGCCATGCGAAAGATGTCCACCATGTGATAAGTCCATGCTCATTATCGTATCGCCTGGATTGAGCATGGCAAAGTAAACAGCCATGTTCGCCTGTGAACCAGAATGCGGCTGCACATTCACATGTTCTGCCTTGAAAAGCTTCTTGGCCCTTTCTATGGCAAGGGTTTCCGCTGCATCTACGAATTCACAACCCCCATAATACCTTTTCCCCGGATAACCTTCAGCGTATTTGTTTGTCATTACCGAGCCCTGTGCCTGCAGCACTGCCCTGCTTGCATAGTTCTCAGATGCTATCAGATTCAGTTTCGTTCTTTGTCTATCAATTTCATGTCTCATTATTTCATAAATTTCAGGATCAATTGTCTTTAATGGCATAATAATTCCTTTTCAAATTATTGAATGATCTTCACTTTACGTCCTTCTATACGCAGTTTATTTTCGACGAACAATTTAACGGCTTCGGGATAAATCTTGTGCTCCTGCTCAAGTATCCTGTCTGCAAGAGTTTGTGCAGTGTCATCTTCTCTTACTTCCACGCATTTCTGAAGTATTATGGGTCCGCCGTCAAGTTCCTCGTCCACAAAATGAACCGTGCATCCCGCAACTTTCACACCATGTTTGAACGCCTGTTCCTGGGCATGAAGTCCAGGAAAAGCAGGAAGCAGTGCGGGATGGATATTGAGAATGCGGTTCTTATGTGCAGTGAGCAGGGTTTTTCCCAGGATCTTCATGTACCCGGCAAGCAGCACGAGTTGCACATTATGGGAATCCAGAACTCTCAGGATCTCGCCCTCGTATAATCCCTTTGATGCAAATTTTGCGGGATCTATATGAACAGCATTTATTCCGTGCGTTCTTGCCCTTATAAGAGCGTAGGCATCTCCAATGTCGCTTATTACGACGGAAATTTGCGCCCGCAAATACTTATTTTCAATACTGTCAATGATCGCCTGGAGGTTTGAACCTCTTCCCGATACAAGCACTGCTATTCTGATCACAAGATGCCTTTATACCCCCAGGAATATAATAGGTTTTGGTTATCTACTTTTATAAAATTCGGTTAATAGATCATTCGTGCAGTTAATCTGCGCTCTTGCCATCCCCAATGGGCAATCAGGTTGATGTTTGTCACCACATTGCAGGCAACCTTTTTCTAAAGCGCGTAGATAATCTATTTTAGATGTAAAACATTCGGTCAAACTGTTCACCTCTGGATTTATTATAACGTAAGTAAGAATAAATGTTATGTTTTGCATGTTTTTGGAATTACCATAATAAACTCGTAAGGTTTTAATATATCCTGTTGTTATTAAGTAATTTTGATTATGGCTTCCCAAATCAAAATCGATGATGAGTATTCGGTATCTGCCATCAACACAAAGAATGAGTGTATCGATGTAGTTGTTCGAAAATGCCAACATTGCAATGAGATAGTGCCAATAGTTGGTGCATGTTCGGACTGCAATACTGACTATGAACATAAAAATACAGTAGAAAACCCTGAAACGGGTTTTATCCATTTTATATATGAATGTTCAGGTTGCCCTCCGGCAAAAAGGAAAGCCCAGAAAATAATAAAAATAAACGATGGCAATAGCAGAAAGTCAAGTGATGAATTGATGAAGAATTTCCTTTGATCATCAAAGAAATTGTTTTCCTGAAGATTAATTGAACCTCCCTATATCATACTTATGGAAAAGTAATTTAAATAAGTATCTACAATTATGGTGAAAAGTAAAAAAGGAGTTTCCTTATTTTGCCATCTCATCTATTATCTATCGCTGATCTATCGTATTCGGATATCATTAATTTACTTGATACAGCTTCTGATCTTAAAGAAAAACGCAAACGTGGGAAGACAACAGATGAACTGAAAAACAAAACACTTGCTATGCTTTTTGAGAAATCCTCAACTCGCACAAGGATATCCTTCGAAGTGGCTATGACAGAACTTGGAGGACATGCGATATATCTTAACTACAAGGATGTGCAGCTCGGGCGCGGGGAATCGATCGCTGATACAGCGCGTGTGATGTCGCGATATGTCCATGCTATTATGGCGCGGGTTTATAAACACGAAACGCTCACCGGGATTTCAGAAAATAGCACCATACCAGTTATCAATGGTTTATCTGATCTCGAACACCCCTGCCAGCTTCTTGCCGACCTGCTGACCATTCGCGAGTACAAAGGAAAATTCAAGGGACTTAATTTTGCATGGATAGGAGATGGCAACAATGTGTGCAATTCTGCAATGATTGCTTGCGCCATTATAGGTATGAAAATGACCGTTGCGTGTCCCGAAGGGTACGAGCCGAATGGGCAAATTGTGAGTAAAGCAAGGGAACTTGGAGGAATGATCAATATCATCAGGGATCCGTTAAAAGCAGCAAAGAATGCGGATATTCTATCCACTGATGTCTGGGTCTCAATGGGTGATGAAGAAGAGTACGACCAGAGACTTCGCGACTTCAAACCCTACCAGATCAACAGCAAGCTTTTAGAACAAGCTAAGCATGATGTGATGATACTTCACTGCCTTCCTGCCCACAGGGGCGAGGAAATTACAGCAGAAGTTGTTGACGGTCCAAATTCGGCTGTATTTGACCAGGCTGAGAACAGGCTGCATATCCAGAAGGCATTGCTGATTAAATTGCTGTCATAAAAAAATTTGCGAGGGTCGCCCAGTCCGGTCAAAGGCGTTAGCTTCAGGGGTTTACTCTAAACATGGCGAAAGCTTTAAGGCGAAGCATCACGAAAAAGGCATGAAAAGATAGGATTTTATCCTATATATAACTAACGCCAAATATGGCGCAAACATTTGCGAGGGTCGCCCAGTCCGGTCAAAGGCGCCAGCTTCAGGGGCTGGTTTCGAAGGAATTCATGGGTTCAAATCCCATCCCTCGCATCAATTATCCTATTTTAGTCGGGCATCTCACGAGGATACGCATTTATTACCATCATCTTTTAACAAAGGGCAGGGTGCCCATGCTAAAAGGCACAGCACCTCCGGAACTTTGCATCTGCTATGACAAGGTAGCTCTGCCAGGCAGAGCCCAACCTTCCCTTCATATCGTTGATCAATACGTCACCAATGACCCAACAAATGCTACACTCTTACCGCAGATCGCATCGGGCTTCCAGAAATGCATATCCTGTGGGGATGGTACTTTCGTTGTGCCATCTATTATGTCAGGCAGGCCATATTTTGAATATGCCAGGTCAAAGGTTTTGCCTTCCTTGTTTACAAGAAGATAACGATTATCGTATTTTGTATTTTTGACAAATATCTGGTAGAATCCTGTTATCGGATTGACCGGGTTCAACAAAAAAATATTCAATACTTTTTGTGATCCTTGGCGGAATAATTACAGGAATTATTGTAGGTGTAGCTGGAGGTCTGATGAGATTTTAATTGGCAAGTCTATCCACAATAGTTTGTGCCTTTCAATCTACGAAATTTTGCTTTTAACGTATCAAGGTCTGGACGGATTGAGGCTCCCTTGCAACTCTTGCGCCTGAATTTCAGCTTTAAAGAGGGTTTTATGGATATCAATCGCCTTTCGGGAGCATGAGAACGAACGCAAAGAGCAGTCACAAACCCCGGACTTAAGTACGAGGCCTATAGCTAGCGTTTTTAGCATGAGGTACATCTTGGGTTTCAATGTATTTACTCACGACATCCCATCCATTCCCAACAGAACCATGGAAACAACTCGGCGCCCACATATGTTCGCCGCACCATTCTTTGAGGTGGGGAAATTCTTTCCTGAGTATTCTGCTTGTCCTTCCTTTCAGTCTTTTTGCGATGAAGCTGAGCGAATATTTAGGAGGATATTTGAAGAATATGTGGACATGATCGGGATTTACTGCAATCTCGATTATTTCTATATCAAGTTCTTTGCAGGTCTTGCAGATAATGCCTTCCGTAATCATCGCCACATCTCCTATCAATATCTTTCCTCTATATTTGGGAGCGAACACCATGTGGTCGGATAGTAATGATACTGTATGCCTATCATGGCGGAGTTCCATTTTTCTATCGCTCATATATTAATACATCTTTTGAAAAGGTAATAATCATTTGGTTAGGGCGGAGCGAAAGTATTCAATATTAGAAGTTAGCGCAGGGCTTCAACGTGGGGCGACTATAATAGTGCTGACGGTCTTGGAGCGTAAGGAAGGTCAACGTTGTATTTCCTTATCAATTTGGCCCTTCTCATGCGTAATGAGTTTCTCAGTCCGTCGCCATCCCCTCACTCAGCGTTTCCTGGACTATCTCCCTGACCACTTCCCTGAACTCCGGGTCATTATAATCGAACCCTGTGGTCTGACCGGGTTCCTGAGATACCTGCTGGTCAGAATACCATGCTGGCGGCGCTCCCATACCTATCACGGATTCCGGTTCAGACACCGAACCTTCCACAACCGCCCTGATCTCGCTAATATTCCTTGGTCCGATGTAGTTTTTACCCGATAGTCCTTCCCATCCCGCCCCTGATATTAACGGATTGGCTATTTGTGTCAGCTCCTGATAACGGGGATCCCTTGTGATCAATATGCGGTTCTTGACCCCTTCTGGAGTTCCGGGTCTGAAACCAGCCACCGGAGCGTAGCTTTTCATTGCCGCATAGTATGCTGCTATCTTCTTGAGGTCAACCAGCTTCTCGATATCTTCCGGCTTTGCGAGTTCAGGACCCTTGCCGTAGCGAACTGTATACTTGTCATAGCCACCAATATCCATTGGTTGGAACCTGGAGAGATCCGTACCCTGCACTGGCAGTTCAAACTCCTTCCCCTGCTCTGCATCCCGCATCCCGGATACCTTCTCGTACAATGCCCGGTGCTCAGCCAGAACTGCCTCAATGACTTTTATCTGCGCTTCTGATGCTGGATCACTGTATCCCTTCGCCCTGGCATCCTCTACCTTTTTCTTCTCTCCCCTGAGATCCTTTTCTGCACTTCGTATCGCCGACCTGACGGTATTCAACTGCCGGTTATAAATCTTGATATTCGCCGCTTTCCTGAGATCATGCCGTTTCTTTTCCTTCTGGGCTTCATTCTCAGGACGGCCTCGTGTATCCAGGGTTCGCGCATTGATCTCTTCCACACCAGTGGAATATTCCTGCGCGACTCTCCCCCATGCCTCTTCCTGCTGAAGTTCACGCTCCGGAAGATTTTCAATGTAATTCTGCGCACTCAGCCATTCCATGTTCTCTTCCCGCGTCTGCGTGATGTAATTCCACGGCAGCGGCGGACCTCCGAGCACCGCTGGATAGATATGCCCGCCCTGAAGCTGCTCAAACTCACCCGATATGCCTGACTGCGCGCTCGCCCATTTGTCTCTCTGCATTAGCTGCAACCGTTGTTCATATGTGAAATCGTTGGGCCTTCCTGTAGATTTTCTGTATGCATCTCGGATCTCTGTATCGCTCTTCTTCCTGATATCTGTCTTAGCCTGACCGACACCAGTAAGATATTTTATCCCCCGTTTCCCAGCATTCCTATCTTCGTAAACGTCCGAAAGCGTCCCAACATCCCTTCCGGTACGCCCCACGACAAGGTTTGATTCAGCACTGTTCTGTGGATTATACCACGGCAAGGCAGAATCGAAATCCTTGCCCGTATACGTATTGAAGCCGAGTCCCTTCTCCAATGGATACTTTGCGAATGGTGTTAGGGCGCGCTGAAACCGTACTTCAACGGGTCGCTGTAGGCTTCCAGATCAGTCGCTGGTGTGCGCATGTAATTGAACGTGCCCGTGGACTCGTCCCATGGATACATCCATGTGAGATCTCCTTCGGTATACTGCGGGAGCTCTTGGCCGTTGACTGCGGCAACATTGAGTTTTCCGAACTGCGCAAACTTCCCGGGGCTTTTGACCAACTGCTCCCCCATTAGCGGAACATTGCCGCGCATCCAGGCATAGAATGGCACCGCACGCTTCATATAATCGCGCTCGAATGGGGTGAATGATTCCTTTGAATACTGGAACTGGAACTCGGAAACCCATGACCTGGCTCCCTGTATCGTATCTCCCTTCATTATCCGGTCGTTAAAAAGTGAAAGACGAATGAAGTTCTCTTCGTACTGGGCTACTGTTATCGGGGCATTCGCTCCCTTTTTTGCTAATTCTATGGCTTTCTCTTTCTGCGTGTCCGCTATCTCATACGAGAGCTTCTGAATGTCCATCATACCTGGCTGGCTGAGAATCCCTGACTCTCCTGCCACTTTCATCAACTGTTCTCCCGTATACTGGTCTCCAAGTGCTGTCGTGAAGACCTTGTCTTTATCCCCGCCCAACAAAAGCCTGGAGCTGCGATAATAAGACTGCGGATCGATCTCGCCTAACCAGTTGTTGAAAATGCCGCCCACCATATTCGATGCATGATATGCGGGATGAGTTACCGTTGCACTGTATTTCCATGCATTCAAGGCTTTATCGTATAGCTGCAATGCGGCGCCCGTCTCTTTTGGCACGAACTCTTTCTCGATATCTTCTGCAATGGGCTTCGGCAGCCACGCCCCTTTTATATAATCTACTGAACTCTGCACATATTCATCCGGTGCTGCCCGTGCCACATCTTCTGATACACCGTACTTTTCTACAGTCCACTTCAAGAGTTTTGCCTGTTCCACTGCCTGTACGCTTTCAGCCCTTCTGATAGACGTTGCTTTGAATGGGTTTGCTTCGAAGTAATCAAAATCTACTCCGAGTTCCTTTCGAGCCCTTTCATTGATCCCGGATACCGTTCCCTGTATGCTCCGTTTCGTTGTGAACTTGTTTTCCACGGAGAGCGGCGTGTACAATTCTGTCGAGACCTTCTTTCCTCCCTTTTCCAGGTATTTCTTCGCCTCAGGGGTCAAAGTGTGCCTCAGATACCCCGACATCTCTGTGCCTAAAAGGCCGAGCTCCTTCTCCTTCGCCGCGAATCCTTTATTGTATCCTTCGAGTTCTTCAACAATCGCCAGCTGCTCCTTGGTGAGCTTAGCAGATTCGCGGGTCACAGGCGCCTCTATCAGGTTAGAAACGATCTCTTCATAGTTCTCTCCGAAGGCTTTCCGTGCCTCTTTTGCCAGCTCGATGTCCCTCTCCGTGCCCTGCGCTATATCGAACCTGACCTTCTTTGGCAGGAGCATCGCCTTCTCGGCATAATCTGCCTCCATGGGAAGAAGTCTGGATGACCTTGGAAGACGCTTTACCGCTGCTCTCACCACGAACTTGTTTTCCAGGTATTCCTGCATCCCAACCGCTTTCTTGAATGCTGCTGGATGTTCCAGAGAGAACTGCATCGCTCCTGCTTTTGCAGCGGTCGTTACCGGGTCAAATAGACTTCCAGGGATCAAATTCACTTCCTGTCCCCAGCCTCGAAGATTAACGCCGCCCGCTGCAAGAACCTTTTTCTGGAATGTCGGATTTTGCTCTATATGGTGCGCGAACTCTATGGTCCCCATCTCTTCACCGTACTTTTTTGTGAAGGTCGCAAGTTCCTTAACACCCGTTTTACTCAGCTTCAGCGCTTTTGCGCCCTTCCCGCCCACTGACCCGATCTTGACCGCAGCTCCAGAACCCAGCGAGAGGTATGTGGTAGGGGCAGCTACTATATCTAAAACTGTTCCAGCTGCGCCACGCATCGAGAAGAGACTCGTATCTTTGTTCTGGATGCCCAATGCCATGGATGGCGTTATCCGGTCTTTCCAGTCGTATCGTTTGGCGTCTCCTGTGAGCATGGCCTGTGCATTCAAGATCGTTGCGCCTTCTATGTAGCTGTCCATGTTCAGTATATCCACAGAGGTTCCGAGAATGCCATGTTCTTGCGATGGCATTAGCGCCCGCCTGACCTGTTCCTTATTTGCTTCCTGTTCTTCTTTTGGCAGGCTATAAAATGATGAAGTTGCTGCGATCCCTGCCCCCACACCAAGTCCTAAATTAACCCCTGAAAATTTCGTTTTATCTGTGTTTCGTGCCTGGTAATCTGCTGTTTCTTTTACACCCTTGCGCTGCAATTCACGGATCTGTTCGATTTGTTCAGGGGTTGTTATTTCCCCGCGGGATTCACGACGAGCTATAATTTCCTCTACTGTCGTTTCTGAAATCCTATCGATTTCAGTCTGTGCGGTTTTTACGATAATCGGTGGTTTTGGTGATATTTGTGCTGCATCCTGGGCTGAGGATATGGGCGCTTTTGGCATGTTGTCGCCCAGGAATGTATCCTGGAATATCAGGTCATCCAATTCCCTTCTCTCAGACATCGATAATTGATTATAGGACTTACTGGACAATTCTTCCAGTCTTGATTTTGTAGCTGCACCCATTGGCCGGGCATCATACTCTGCCATGAGTCGATCTATCGTCCACTCTTCATCTGGTGTTTTATGGAGTAGTTCATTCACATATGCTGAACGTGATATACCGGCTTTTTCCCAAGATGTTATATCCGGGCTTTTCCCAAGTTCGCCGACGTCATTTGCAAGGAACGACTTGAAACTCGGTTTTGTAAACCCCAAACCTTCAATTCCCCGGGCTAACTTCTTCGTCTTGGTGACAGCGCCTATTCCTATTAAATTGGTTGGTTGTGCAACGATATCTGTCAGAAGGGCTGCTAAAGGATCTTCTATCCCAAAAACGCTCGATGGTTGAATTTTAGTACGAATACCCTCCATTGCCCCAATATCCGCATAACTTCCCCAAGCAACCTGGTCTATGAATGATAATGGAGTTAATGCCGCCCCAACCGCCTGCAGGCCAGTCCATGCAATATCTAATGGCAAGTACCTTCTATACGGTGATAATGTACCATCTTGCGCCTTCTTTTTGAAATCTTCGCTTCTTGCCAGATCGTCCGCATATACGTCAGCGAGATTCTGATACCAGATACTTCCGAGTTCTCTCAGATTGTTATATGTTTCTGTGAGCGATTCCTGTATCATAGGACGCGTATTCATTCGCATCGGTTGATGTGAATCTATCTGCGCCGTGCCTCCTGTTACATTGCTCATCAGGAATGGTAATCCTGTGAATGGTAAGAATGCAGCCATGTCGCCTGGTTCATCTCCAAGGCGGACATTCTTTAGTTCTTTTGTGCCCGCTTGCTGGATCGGCGTCTCAACTACCTTTCCCGACTTTGTAGTGTAGGTTATGGTGCCTTTTTTGGCGTCTATTGAATACGGTTTTGAAAAATCACGAAGTTCAACTTTGCTCCCGGGTAATATAAGCGACGGCGCGGTATTGAATGGCATCGGTTTTATCTCTTCTATAGCTGAGAAATGGTTGACGTTGAGATTCCATCTGCCCTGCCACTCCTGGCTTGCGACATTACCGAAATAATAGTTTTTTCCAACCGCTACCTTCGGGATATTCTGCTGCTGGTTCTTCCATACTGTGAACTTGATGTTTTCGCCAGACGAGTCCTTAAGGAGTCCTACCTGTGATATCTTTGGGCTGGTCGGGTCCCACAATTCTGTGACCTGTCCCCGCAGTGATGCAAAGGTGAAGTCCTTTGTCTTAACATCTTTTACCGTCGTGAGTGCACCCCATTTTGCAGTCTCAACCTCAACATCATCAGCGTGGGCTGCTACCTTCAATGATTGCATGTGCTCTTTTAGCCCCAGTGTACCTCCCTTCTGGGACCAGTATTTGAAGAATGAGAACGGAGCAGTCTTTGCATATTCCGCAGCCATCTGGGGATCTAACAAATAATTGTTTATGAACTGAAGCTCCTGTTGTGCTGCTTCCTTGTCCCTCCATTGCTTTTGCGTGAATATTGAGGCTTTGTTCAGTACCTTTTCTGGATCCTTGAAAGATAATAAGTCAGAACCGAGAGTTCCGGGTATCCGATCGGCAGTGAAGAACGATCCCGATAACTGCTCAATAGTTGTTGGGGTTTCATATGCCTTGTTCGTATTCATCCAGTCTAACGGAATACCTCTTTTCTCATCCCATTGGGTTGCCCCCATTTTGTATAGGCTGTCATCAATACTTTCCAGCTTCTTTGAGGTGCTAGGGTCAAGGGGCAGCCCCGCCTTCATCCGGGATATGCTTTTGTCTATCTGGTCTCTCTCTACTAACTGGGCTCTCACCAGATCCTCCAGCTCTTTCTGTGACCAGATGCTTGTGCCTAACTGCTTTAACCCGATAATCTTTTGAATATTTGATTCGATGGTAACCCGCTTGCCCTCCAATATTCTTGCCATGCCTGTTGTGGAAGAGTAACCACTGATCTCGCCTTCGGCGTTATCTAATATATTCCTGCGATAATCCAGCTTTTTGATTACAATTTCTTTCGTTCCCTGTGGCAGGTCTGAAGTAACGATTTTGTTAATTTCCCTGTCGGTAAGCCTGCGTTGGACACCAAGCGGAGAAAAACTGTTCAGGTTGACATCGAACGCACGCGTGTTCAATATCTCTGGTTCAGTTCGTTTGATGTCTGTAGACAGGGGATTCCACGACGGGTCCCATGGTGGTTTCCATCTCTCCCCCAGAAGAGATGACTTTTCACACGAAGATTCGAGCAGTCCAAGCGGCTGGCTAACGTCATCGCTGGCCATCATCCTTGCAGCAGAGCGCTCCGTCTGTATTTTTTTAATCGCCCTGCCGACTTCCATCCTGATCCTGGTTGTTGCTTCCCCGGATCCCTGGAGGGTTTTGAGAAGTTCCTTAAGCTTCTTGATTTCGGCAAAGCTCATTGGAATCAGCGATTACTTTTTCGGCTTAACTATCTGTACCGAACAGTTCTTGGGTTATTGCCATACCCACGGCTTTATACGTTCTGAGCGGATCACGTTTCAGTATCTCGACCTGGTCGGGTGTCAGTTTGCTCCTGGATATGACCGAGCCAATGAGACTTTGTTTTGCCTTCGCCCTATCTAAAGTGCCAGCAGGTGTGCCGCCTGTGATTATGTCTATTAGCAAGAAATCCTGAACATCCAGAGCCTCTAACCGGATCAATTGTCCACCCACAGCATCACAACCAATCCTGATTGCTCCTGCGGAGATTCCGGCGCTTCTGCGCCGATCTCCTGTGCCTTTTCAGCTATATTTTGTGGATTTAGTTTGTTATCCACGCCGCCTGCTGCCTTTTCTTCCATCCTGTCACCTTATGTTGTCTTAAACGCTACGGGGTGCTTGAATGTCAGCGTGAACGTTTCCATAGCAATCCCGCCAGCTTCCAGACTGTCGTTCATCTCGTTGACCCTGGCTTCCTTGAATATACGGTAGCTTACCGGAGTGGTATTTGAGTACTTTTTTGCGATGACCATAAAAGCGTCGTTTTTCGCACTATCAGTAAACTTGGTCATCAGGTCGTGGTTTGTTGCCTGCGCGAACGCTATGTTCAATGCTCCAGATCTTTGCACAACATCCACGGTCACAGCATCGTTGCCGAGCTCTGCTATCTCTATGGTCTTTGTTGATACCTTCATCTGGATTGCCTGCTGGACGCTGTATGCGCCGTTCTTGGCCTTTGGCATATATATCTGAACAATCTGGCCCACTGTGCATGCCGGGATGGCGCCACTACGGCAGGAGTCGCTGAAGATACTGTTATGTCGGCTGATGCGACCTCAACATTATCCACATAAACCCTGGTGTATTCCGGAGTTGTCTCCCCGGCTTTATTTGCCATTGTGAAATCTGTCTGCGCTGCGGTTGCTGTGAATTCTTTAAACTCTGCGTCATAGGTTTCTATGACTACATTCTTGCCTTTAGTTACCTGTACCATATTTGGAGTCTCCTTTCAAAGAGTGTACACTCTTTTTTAATGAGATGCGGGGATTGTATTTAAAAAGTAACTTACTATTGTATTATCTGAGTAATGTCAACCCGCAATCAAATTTGCGGGATATCAGGATGCTCAGAGCTTTGAGATTCTTCGAGTCTCTTGTTTCTTGTATTTTGTGAGGAGCATAATAAAGCTCCTGGTTTGTCAGTAAATTAAGAAAAATTATAATTACTGGAGTTTCGCTTTGTCATTTTTTTGACGAATTATTTATGGGAATCCTTGATATAAAAAGTCTAAAAACTATCAAGATGCCTAAAAAAATCAGTGTTATACTTCCAAGTTCTAAGAGTTCTGCGAGAATAGCTGATGTACTAATTCCAAGTAATTTGGTAGCTTTATAGGTTTCTCTGATGACCAATAATATAATTCCAAATGAGATAATTATTGTAGGATTCTTTAATTTGTCTCCTTTAACCTGTCTTAGACACTATTTAAGCAAGAAACCTTCTCAAACTCTGACTCCAAATCGAAGCAATGGATAACATCGATAGCCTTCTGCCCTTCAATTGCCACTTTTCGATATACCTGAACACCCTTCTCT
>Ga0209540_10001975_pt1 | contig 14856 bp, 10 predicted proteins | sample BarGraIncu01121A_FD_184501 | JGI IMG/M metagenome (GOLD analysis project Ga0209540, IMG submission 184501) | Arctic peat soil microbial communities from Barrow, Alaska - Barrow Graham LP Incubations 011-21A (SPAdes) (version 2) | ecosystem: Environmental > Terrestrial > Soil > Wetlands > Peat... | reverse complement strand
GTGGAAAGATCGAACCCTGATCGGTCATAGAATCGTATCGTCGTGAGTCGACGGTCAAATGGTGAGCGCATGACGTGAACGCCACCGCTGCCTGCGAACGACTTGACGGTGAATCGTGCCAGGGGCACTGGAGCTGCCTGAAGGTCCATGACGCGTACGCCGGTGCTCATGAGGCCTCCGATGAGCGAACGTTTGAGCATGCGTGAAGACTGGTGGTCATCGCGCGCAGTGAAAACGACCGAACCCTTGCCAAGGAACGTACCATAAGCACAGCCCAGCTTGGCACACATCTCCGGAGTGACTTCGACGTTGTTGACACCGACGATGCCATAAGAGCCAAACAGGGCTCTTGACCAGGCCTTTCCCCAAACGACGTTGCTCGTGACGGTGGAACCCGGTTCGACAGTCTTCCCCGGCCAGATCTCGACCTGGGACTTGAGGACAGATCCTTGACCGATGATGCAATCGTCAGCCACGGTGTTGTCGCCCTCGAGAAGGACGTCCTTGCCGACGTGGACGTTCTTGCAGACGATAGAGTTGAAGATACGGGCTCCTGACTCCACGACGACGCCGTCCCACAGGACTGAGTTGTCGATGTTTGCTCCACTCTGGACAACTGCATGGTCGCCGATGAAGGAGCTGCGCACACGTGCTTCGCCAATAGTCGTGTCCTTGCCGATAAGGACTGAACCGTCAAATCCCTTGAAGCTCGAGATCTGGCTTCCTTCGCCGACCCAGACATCATTGCCGATGCCGCCGATGCGTTCTCCCTGGGCCTCAAGGTCGACCCTTCCTTTCAACACGTCTCCATGCGCGTGTTTGTACTCGCGGATGTTGCCGACATCGCGCCAGTAACCCGGAGCAATATACCCGAACAGCGGCTGATTGTGCGCCAGCAGGGAAGGGAAAAGATTCTTCGAGAAGTCGACTTCCTTATCATCAGGAATGTCATCCCAGACGGACGGCTCCAGGACATAGATCCCCGTGTTCACCGTGTCAGAGAAAACCTCTCCCCATGATGGTTTCTCAAGGAAGCGTACGATATGCCCTTCGGAGTCGGTGATGACAATGCCATACTCCAGAGGGTTCTCCACTCGTGACAGAGTAATTGTCGCAGCTGCCTTGTGTTCGCTATGATACTGAACTGCCTTGGCGAGGTCGATATCAGTGACGATGTCGGCTGCAATGATCAGGAACGTCTCCTGCAGGCTGGCTCGCGCAAGGCCAACAGCTCCGGCGGTTCCAAGGTCCTCCTGACTGATGACATACTCGATCTTTACACCGAAATCGCTGCCGTCACCGAAGTAGCTGCGTATGGCATCGGGCTGGTGATACAGGATGACAACAAGGTCATCGAACCCGTGCTTCTTGAGCAGTAGTATGATGTGCAGCATCATAGGGCGGTTGGCGAATGGAACCATCGGTTTTGGAAGATTGACCGTCAATGGACGTAGCCGCGTGCCAAACCCTCCCGCCAGAATGACTGCCTTCATAGAGACACCTCCATGGACGTGTAGAGTTTCATATAGTCATGTGCGCTGGATTGCCAGGAATAGTCATACATCATGCCTGTCAGCTGGATGCGGCGCAACGTGTCGCGATCGGCGTACAGGTTCACTGCTCGCCGCATGGTGTCGAGGAATGCGGACGGTGTTGCATGGTCAAAACTGATGCCGTTCCCGGTCCCTGTCTTGGGGTCGACATCCTGAATGGTATCCTTCAGCCCGCCCGTTCTTCGTACTACAGGGACGCTTCCATAGCGGAGCGCAATCATCTGCGACAAGCCGCACGGCTCAAACCGGGACGGCATGAGGAAGAAATCCGATCCTGCGTACATGCGGTGCGCCAGTCCCTCATCGAATTTCTGGCTGAACACGAAATGCCCGGGATAGGCGGCAGCCTTTGCCGCCAGAGCCGTCTCGATTTCGGTATCGCCCGTGCCAAGAACCATCAGGTTTATGGGAAGCGACATCATTTCGTCGAAGACGCTCAGCACGAGATCCACACCCTTCTGGGCAACTAGTCGTGACACCATGACGAACAACGCTCGGTCAGGGATCGTGTCGAGCCTAGCTTCCTGCAGCAGCAGGTTCTTGTTTTGGCCTCGTTCCATGAGTGAAGTTGCGGCGTAGACATGCCTCAGAGCCGCGTCTGTCGACGGGTCCCAGTAGGCATAGTCGACGCCGTTGAGAATTCCGCTCAGCCGGTCACCGCGTGTGGCAAGGATTCCCTGGAGTCCGAACCCGTAAGTGTCTGTGAGTATCTCTCGCGCATAGGAGGGCGAAACGGTGTTGATCCTGTCTGCCCAGACGATGCCACTCTTGAGGTAGTTCACGTTGCCGTAATATTCGAGGCCATCCTGGGTGAACACAGACTCTGGCAGACCAATGCCGGGCAGGACCTCCGGTGAAAAGATCCCCTGATACGCGATGTTGTGGATGGTCAGGAGCGTCTTCTCGTGGCGATCCGGATGAAACACGTGCAGGTAGAGCGGGAGTAGCGCTGCCTGCCAGTCGTGGACGTGGATCACGTCTGCGCCGCCCAAGGCGATGATCGTCTCGAGTGCGGCGCGTGCAAAGAAAGCGAACCGCAGCCAGTTGTCCGGGTAGTCCCCCTCGCGCGTTCCATAGAGGCCGTCACGCAGGAAGAACTCGTCCTGCTGGATAAAGAATGTCTGCTGATGGCGCAGGACCGTGAACAGGAGTGTTCTGCCTCCCATGGTCAGTGTACTCGTCATGACGCGTTCCAGAGAGTGGTTCCTGGCCTGGACAGTGGCATAGAACGGCAGGACAAGACTGACGTCGGCTCCCAGTCGGTGCAAAGCAGTGGGAAGACTGCCCGTGACGTCTCCGAGACCACCAGTCTTGACATACGGAAGCGCCTCCGAGGCGACGAAGAAGACTTTCACGGTTTCACCTCACCCAGGAAGCGAGTGCTCTCCTCGACTACACCTTCCCGACCGGTCGGATCCTGCCGGACGAGCTCGCAGAAGACATAACGGTCGTTGTTCCCATAGCAGTGACGAGTCCTGCCCGGTTCCTCCCGTACCCTGAGGGGAACAGTTGGTGGTTCGATGGCGGGGTCCCTGCACAATGCAGACATTACGCCCTCCTGACCTCGTTCAGACGTATATGCTCGAACACAGGATCATCCGATCCTGCCTGCTTCGCTGGGAGCTGACCCGTGCCCTCGACGGCTGCAAAGAGCGCACGTACCTTGCGGTGGTGCTCGAGGAACCTTGTTGTGCCATAGGTGCGGGCTTGTCCAGTGGTGATGAGGAAGGGCCAGTCCGAGCTCTCTTCCAGAAGGATCTCGCGCAGCAGCATGTCTCCTATCTGGCCGTGGAGCTGAGGCAGAAGGTCGACGAAATGGCGCTGGTCGTCGCGGATGTTGTCCCAGACCCACGAGGTCTCGGGGTTCATCCATGTGCTGTGGTCGCCTCCTGCGCCCCAGCTGGATTCGCGCAGCCGCCCGAGGGGCAGATCGCGCTCGGCCAGTACTGTTGTCGGGGCGACTACCGAAATGGATTCCTTCGCGGCCAAGTCGCGGAGTACGGTAGCAATCCATCGAGGCCCCTCATACCACCAGTGCCCAAAGAGTTCAGTATCGTAGGCCGCTACGATCACACCTGGGTCGCCAGTGAGCTTCTCTCGTTGCACCGCGAGGTCCCTGACCAGTGAAGCGAAATGCGTGGCGTGTTCTGCAGCGCGCTTGCGCGCTTCGCCCGGTCTGTAGAGCTCCTTTGCTCCCAGATCAGTTTGTTTGCTGGTAATGCGCCAGTACTGCCACCCTGAGCCTTCGGACCGCTTGTGGAACTCGCGATAGGCGCCGTTTCCAGGATAGCCGAGGTCACGGTCCCAGACCTGTTTGCTCGTTGCGGGGTTGCGCAGGAAGACTGCGATGTCTGCGCCGATGTCCCACGGTGTCCATGGAGCCTCAGTGCTCGTTGCAACGGGAATGTGCGTGCCAGCGTGCTCCTGTGCAGTGCCGGCATCGAATGTGGCTGCATCCGCAATGAAGTAGCGCAGGCCCTCCTCGGCCAGAAGACGTTCGACGCCTGGGATATAGCCGCACTCCGGCAGCCAGAATCCGCTTGGCCTGCGTCCCATCCAGTGCTGATAAACCGCAATTCCAGTACGGATCTGCAGCCGCCGGGATTCGTCGTTGCCAAACAGCGGCATGTATCCGTGTGTGGCGCATGATGTCAGAATCTCGAGGCGACCACGTTCCTGCAGGCTTGCGAAGGCTCCCAGCAGATCGCCGCCCAACATGTCGAACTGTCGAAGACGCTGATCCAGTTCTTCACGGTAGAACAGGTTCAGATCGTGAGCCTCTGGAGTATCCGGAAGACGTGAGACGTCCTGTTCCAGGGCCTTGCGTTTTACGTCGATCCACGCTCGGAAGCTGTCGACAAATGCGGGGGACTTGAGCTGTTCCATAAGGATGGGGGTTATGCCGACAGCAATGGTTGCCGGTACGTTGTCATGGTCCAGGCCTTCCAGTTCCTCGAGGAGAGGGAGGTACGTGTCGAGGGCAATCTCATGCAACCACTCTTCGCCGAAAGGCCAGCGTCCCTTGCCAAGGACATAGGGCAGGTGCGAATGAAGAACCAGGACAAAGCGGCCATTCATGTCAGCCTCCAATCTCAAGGGTCAGGTGCCGCGACGTTCTCAGGTCAAGCGCAATGGACACTGTCATTCCCTGGTAGACGGTTTCGATGCCGCTCTCCGAATTCGAGACTGTTCTTATCGGAGACAGTTCCACATGAACAGGGGAACTGGTCCGTACCGAGAGACGATGAGCTTCGGTCCCGATGGTAAAGGAGTCCGCCACGAACGAGCGTTCTCTGTCTTCCCACCATAGAGCCAGGTTGAGTTCGCATACGTACCAGTCCTGTGGTGCCCCGATCTCGAAATCGACACGGAGCCCGCCCTCACTCGGGGCAAATGTCTTGACTATCAGCCCGGATGCCTCGAGCCGTGCCCAAGTCTGGCCGAGTTCTGCAGAGTACTCCTTCATCACAGGCTCACCGCCTGTGGCAGCATCAAGTGACGGACCAAAGCGATCGATGAAGCTGACGCGCATGTGATCGTCGAATTGGAGTGCACCAAGTGCATCAGGATCCTTGAGATGCAGAGTCTCGTGGATGTTGGCTACTCCGTGCGTCTCACTCTGCGACGTAGCTTCGAGCATCCGGTCATGGAACGCCTCGTGGTATCGCGTCATGACATTGCTCCACGACCATGCCTGTCGCAGGTCGTCCCACAGGACCAGGCGACCGCCGCAGACGTGCAGGAAGAACACCTGGTGCTCGGTTGCCATGACGACCTCAGGTCGCCCGTCAGCGTCTGTGTCCTGCAGCCACTCGCCCAAGCGTCGCCCCGGTATCAGCCGTTCGGCTGTGAGCAGCTCGGCGTAAATGGCATCACGGAGGTGGGGAAGATACAACCCTCCGAAGATACCGTGCCAGTAGGCACAGTTGCACTGACTCCGCAGGTAATGCATACGGGCCTCAACGTCTGCATTTCCCAATTCAGACCCTACGAACAGCATGCGCTTGTGCATGCGATTGGCCTCGGGGTATCGGGCCAGAAAGTTGCGAAATGTACCGCCGCTAAGGAAAGAACGTTCTTCCGGACTGGTCTTCTGGCACAAATCGACGAATGCCTTCTGCCGTGACGCTGCCAGGGACCACTCCTCCATCTCAACATATGAGCAGGTGGGCAGGTAGACGCGCTCCCGTGGCTGGAGGGAAGACACAGCTTCGGCGACCGTCACGGTGGTCACATCTTCTGCATCTGTCAATGCCTGGAAGAAGCGTTGCAGCCACCCCTGAGTGTAGACGTAATCGTACGTTCCAGGCCACAGGCCGAATTTCTCACCATCATCGCCGTAGACGAATACCTCCGTGTCCTCCCCGAACTCGCGGATGTAGCGCAGTGTCTCTTCCGGTTCTGACCAGGGGATCCTGTAGCGCAGACCCTTGAGGATAGGGAAGACGGTGAGCGTCTGACCCTGGTCCTCGGTAACATAGGCGTGGGTCAGCTGTGGCCCCCGCAGACCACTCTTCTCGAATCCATTGTCGTCCACGAGAGTCCACTGGATGCCGGCTCGTGCCAGGCTGCTTGCGAGGTCGGGCTCCCAGATCCGTTCCGCCAGCCAAAGACCAGTGGGGCGACGTCCAAACAGTCTGAGCAGCTCGTCACTCATCAACTGGATCTGCTGGATGCGATCACGCTCGGGGAGTAACTGCAGAATTGGCTCGAAGTAGCCGCCCCCGACCAGCTCGAGCTGGTCGGAAGCCACCAGACTGCGCACGAGGTCCAGATACGTTGACGTGGGGTCTCGTTCGATGAATTCCAGAAGAGGTCCCGACGTGTGGAGGGAGACCTTGACGCGGGGGTACCGGGAGAGCGTTTCGAGGAACGGCAGATAGGATCGGTCGATGGCGTCGTGGAAGACGTGGTCGAAGTTCCCCACCGGCTGGTGATTGTGGATACATAGGCACAGTCTTTTCGTGTCACACCTCCTGGTGTTGCAGCTCGTAGTCGACAGCAGGAAGTTCGATGGACATAACACCGTGGACGGGGACGGCCGACATCAGGTGCCCTTCTCCCAGGACCACGATGGCAAATGTGATGATGTCCCCGCGTCGGGCCCGTAGAGACTCAAAGGGCAGGCGGATCTGAAGTGTCTCTCCCAGGGCCCACGTCATCGGTCCGCAAGGCTCTATCGATGCTTCGGTCTCGCCGTCGTTGCGGCGGATGACCAGATGGGTGGTACCACCGGGCGACGTACAGCGCACCTCCACTCGCAGGTCTCTTGCCGTGGCCGCCTGAGGCCCAAACTGCATCAAAAGGTACATGTCCGAGAGACTGTAGCCGATCCGCACCGACGTGACGACCGGCGCTCCCGAGTTCATTGCTCCTCCCCCACTGTCGGGCTTGACATGGTGTGCAGATGCCCAGTCGAGGTCTCCAGGGGGGCCGCCATCGATGCCAGGACTCACGAGGCCGACAGGCAGGATGGGGACCATCGTTGGACCGCCATCAAGTATTGGAACGAGGAGGCGATCCGGGATCTGCTTCCCTGCCTGTGTGTAGACGTTGGCGAGGTGGAGCCGATACAGGTCGTCGAACTGCACAGCCGTCTGGAAAGTGCGATCACGCCCGTACCACCAGTTCCAGTCTGATCCCTCGGCTGCAAGCAGGGACATGCGCGAGTGTTCCTGTTCAGCCGGGTCGAACCGCGCCCAGTCCTCCCGAGTCTCCCGGAGATACTGCCACGCCCTGTTATCTTCATCCTCGCCTATCCAGATACGGAAGTTACCATCGATCCACGATCCGGGACGGAAGTCTGGCATGGGCGTCGCGGGGTTGCGCTCGATGGCTTCCGCTACTGTACTCAGGCACACACCTGGCTCATCGGCAAGGGCAGCATACAGTGCTCTGAGAAACGGTACCCCTCCCTTTGGGTAGAACTCCCATGCGTTCTCTCCATCCAGGATGATCGAGAGGACACCGGGTCTGTCGAGAGCGTCGCGGATCGAACGGACACTGTCCAAGAACTGCCCGACAGCACGTTCTTTCGTCAGGGAGGCATACCAGAAACCTATGGCGTCGGAGAGTCCCCTGTCTCGGAACACCATGGTGACTTCTCCTGCCCTGGTCTGTGCCCGGTAGGGACGGTACAGCACCCGATGCGGCTCGTCAGGGAGCTCCCGCAGCAGAATCTGCTCATCGGTGGCGGTCCAGGAGAAACCCGCGCGAGCGATCTCGGCCACGGCGTCCTGGGACACGCTTCCCTCGGAGGGCCAGCACCCGCGCACGCGCTGGCGCAGCAGGTCTTCGACAGTCTTCTTGCCGAGCTCGAGGTGCATGAAGGCATCCTCGGGGTGGCGGAAACCAGGTTGTGGGAACGGAGTGTCCTGAACGGAGTGGGCGACGTCAGTGTCGATGAGGAGGGGGATGATAGGGTGTGCAAACGGTGACGTCGCCAGTTCGACCTGGCCGGACGCGGCAAGTCGCGCCAACCTGGGCAGGAAGTTTCGTACAAGTTCCTGCTGAGCTTCGAGAAGGGCTGTGCGGTCCTCCTCGGTATAGTCACGAGATTTCGCCAGAAGTGTCCGATCCACCAGACCTGCCTGGAGGTCACCGCGGCATGTCCAAGCAAGGATGAACTTACATTGAAGGTCGCGCAGCTCCTGTTCGGACCAGGAGCCGGGAGGCTCGTTCCTCAGACGGTACAGCTCCGTATAGCGGGCGTCGGGGTCGATGATGCGTTCACGGTTGACATCCAGGAACAGGGTGATCAGCCGCATTCGCTGGTCCATGTCCAACCTGGTGACAGGGGTCGATGTCAGTTCAAGCCACTCGTCGCTGGACCTGCCATGCGCGTATGCGTCAAGCTGTGTCACCAGGACCGGGGTGATGTTGATGGTGACGTGCACAGCAGGTTGTTCCTCCAGGAGCTCGAGCATCATCGTGTAGTTGCGTGCGCAGTGAAGTCGAGTCCACGGAAGCAGAGCTGTTCCCGACGTGAGATCCTGATACTGTGGCTGGTGGAAGTGCCACAGGAAGCATACAGAGAGAGACTCTGGCATGGTCAGGAGCGTCCGTGTCTGCCATCTGCGCGTGTATCCTGTGGTCTCGCAGCAGGCCACAAGAGCTGGCTTTCCCCGCACTGGGCAGACATTCCCCGTGCCACACCCTGCATCCGATACTGGGGCGTGTAGGTGTAGACGTATGCATATGAGGCTGTCTGTTGGAATCCCATCATCAGGCTCATCGTGGAGGCTGCTCCTCTCATGCGAGGTACTGTTGGATCATCTTCTCCGTGACGCCGCGATGTTTCGCGACGTCGGCATAGAACCATCCGCTGGTACGAACAGTCCTCTCCAGTGTTGCGTAGTCCACTGCGACGATGCCGAATTTCGCGCTCAGGCCTTCGATCCACTCGAAGTTGTCCATCAGAGACCAGTGATAGTAGCGCTGTACGTCTACACCGTCCTCGATGAGCCGGCTCACCTGGAGAAGGTGGTCGTAGATGTACCTGGTTCGGAAGGCGTCCTTGGCGTCGGCCGTGCCATTCTCAGTGATGAAGATAGGGGTATGGTAGCGGTCCCAGTACTTCTTGCAGACACGATACAGCCCCTCAGGGTATAGTTCCCACCCGAGGTCGTTCTTCTGGCTGTCTTCGCGTACTTCAAGCTTGCCCAGCGGGTTTGTGGACTTTCCGGAACAATCGACGATGTCGCGCGTATAGTAGTTGACGCCGAGGAAATCGAAGTAGCGACCCTCGCCAAGAGGGTATCCCCCGCCCAGCGGCGACAGGAGCCTTCCCTCGCACATCCCTGTGACAAAAAGCTCCTGAAAGAGCCTTTCGTACATGCCTGCCGCCCACCGTTCGCGACCGTTGCCATGTTTGGGATCGAACAGCCTAAGGTGATTGGCGACGCCGACCATCGTATCATTGTAGCCGTTGGAGGCACGCACCTCATGGATCTTGCGATAGGACTTGATGTGCGCCGCGATCATGTTACGAGCGCCCCTGAAGTACTTGGTAATACTGATGTTGCTCGGTGGCCATCCGCCCATGACGTATCCCGCCGCGAGGTAAACGTTCGGCTCATTGATGGTGCACCAGTCACTCACGAGGTCGCCAAGGTTCTCGGCGACATAGGCCGTGTATCGCTCAAAAAGGTCGACTATGTCCGGGTTGACCCACGCACCCGCGTCTTCGAGCCACAACGGGTTCGAGAAATGGTGCAATGTGACAAGAGGCCTGATTCCGGCGTTCACCAGTTGCTGTATCTCGAGACGATAGTGGCCGATGGCGTCCTTGTCGAACTGCCCCCGTGCCGGCTCGATGCGGCTCCACTCCAGACTCATCCGATAGGTCTGCTGATGGAGCTGCTTCATGAGTGCAATGTCTTCAGTCACCCTGTTCCAGTGATCGTCAGCTACAATGCAGCTCGTACCATCCTTGACATGACCTGTCTGAACCCAGCGATACCAGCTATTGTTGCGATCACCACCCTCGATCTGCAGCGAAGCTGTCGCCGTGCCCAGCAGGAAACTTTCTGGCAACGCAAATGGTTCCATGGTCATACCTCCTTGTCTGGTGCTACCGCCGTCAGTAGTATGCCTGAATCGACCGGCCGCGCAACTCGCGCTATGGTCACTCGCAAGACTGTGTGGGCGCCTTGGCGCTCAGGGGTTGCAGTTACCCCGTTCACGATCCATCGATCGGATGTGTCGGGGATGCCTATCAGTGCTTCACCTTCGAGTTGGGCTGTGTCGAACCGCTTGAATGTTATTGACGTTTCGTGGCAGTCGAAGTACGCGACATCGAGGCCCGGGAACAGATGGGTCGTCGTTCCAAGGAGTTCGACGCTGTCCCCGTTCGCCTTCCGGAGACAGGTCGAATCGAATGGAAGGAGCTTCAGAGGCTCTTGTCCGTCGATCAGGTGCCCGTTGCAGTAATAGATACCAGGATTCAGCTCTATCGTGGCAGGTCGGGATCCCAGGTTGGCAGCGACGACGTATGTGGCGTTCTCTGCATGCAAGGTCAAGCGCCATGCCTCACCGAATGGCCTGGCCTCGTCGATGGCCTTCGCAGAGAACGGAAACTGGGAAAGGTACTGCCTGAGCTGTGGGTCCGTGTAGGAGGAGATGTCGTCTGACGTGAAGACGAGGCCCCCCATCGCCTGGTTCACAAGGAAAAGCGTGCGGCGCTGTGCCTCCGTCAGACTGTTTCCGGTGTCGCGAAGGATGAAGACGTCCGGATCGTTCCAGAACGTCATCCCGTTCAGATGTCTTCGACTGATCGCGTTTCGCAGCGCGCAGAGTGTCGATACCCGCTCGCGGTAGTGGATCGTCGAGAGCAGGCGGTCCTCCCACTTCAGGGCGACATCTCCACCAATTCGGCAGAAGTCGACCTGTCCAAAAGCAGGGCCAAGTGGAACGCCACACCCCAGAATGAGTTTGTCCCCAATGATGTCGCGCAGAAACTGCATGGACTCGGACATGACCTGGCCTCGTGTCTTGCCCTCAGGGGCTTTGCGACAGGCGGCGTACAGGAAGTCGAGTTTGACCAGATCGAAGTGCCAGGTGTGCAGGATCAGATTGAAGACATCGCGGAGGTAGGAGCGAACGGCCGGGTTCGCCATATCGAGCGAGTAGAAGAAACCGCTCCAGCCTTGGTTGTAACCAGCCTTCACGGGCTTTCCGTTATCCTCCGTAAGGAACCAGTCGGGATGATCCCGCAATAGGTCAGATGTCTCCTCGGCGATAAAGGGTGCCAACCACAAGCCAGCCTTGTAGCCGCGCTCGTGGATTGCCTTGGCCATAGCTCCCATCCCGTCCGGGAACTTGACATTAGTTGTCAGCCAGTCGCCGACGGCATGTTGCCACCCGTCGTCGATCTGGAAGGCATCGAGAGGGACCTCGTGTTGGCTCAGAGCGTCAAGGTTGTGCCGAATAATCTCCTGCGTGATGCCCGTGTAGTAGTTGTACCAGCTTGTCCAGCCGGTCAACGGTGGCGTCCGGAGACGCCGGAGACCAAGGAGGTCGAAATAGCGGCCGAACGTCTCGCGGTCCGTTCCAGTTCCCACATACACGTCGTACAGAAGATATGGTTCTGCAGGCATGACTCCTCCGCATTCCTTCTGGAGGATGGCTCTTCCCGCGGAGGCCGTGACCGTTACCAGGGTGAACCCTGTATGCTCAGCCAGTGAAGCAAACAGGGTCAGAAGGTCAGATTCGGTCCGAACGTATCCATAGGTCCAGCCATGGAAACGTCCGGGAAAGCCGGGGTTCGTGACGTACTCGTAGTCCCCGTACATGGAACACCGCGAGCGGGCCAGCCTGTTGAGCGAAGGGATGCGATCCCTGGGTCCCAGTTCGCGTGATTCTGTCCACGTCTGGTAGCCATTCACGAAGACGCGGCTGGACGGTGGAACAGCAACGGGGACTCGCAGTTCCGCCGTGAGCAGCTTCACCGTGGTGCGAGGGGTCACGGTGATGGTCCAGCGCTCTCCGGGGGTAGTTGCGCTTATTGTCGGCGCAATGACGAGGTCATCGTTTTCCGCTTGCTCGTCCAGGTCGAAGTTCAAGGTCATGACGACCCCCCCACGACGATAGGTCAGTTTACCCCTCACATTTTCCATTCTACCCCTCCCCGGTTGTTTCGTGGACACCATCAGCTGCGTGTGTCACGTAAAAGGCAGGTTCCAGACCAGTTGCGGCCAGGTAGGCGGATCGAACCGAAGCTGTGAAGTCGGGAATCTCTTCCTGCTCGACGAGCGCGATTGCACAGCCTCCGAAACCAGCGCCCGTCATGCGGGCCCCCAGACATCCTGGAGCCTGAAGTGCCGCACTTACGATCGCATCGAGATGCGGTCCGGTCACTTCATAGTCATCTCGAAGCGACGCGTGAGACTCCGTGAGCAGTCTCCCGAATGCGGCCAGATCGCTGTCCGCAAGGACGCGGGAGGCCTGCTCCACTCGTACCTGCTCCGAGATGACATGACGTGCCCTTCTCCGCAAGACCGGGTCCGAAACGTGGGACAGTACGTCGCTCCATAGAGCGTGAACAAGGCCGTTTCGGGGTGCGTCTGTTCCGAGAAGGCGAAGAACGGCATCACACTCGGTTCTGCGTTCATTATACTTCGAGTCGGTCAGTCGTCGCTGTCTGGACGTGTTCATGATGACTAAAGCGTGTATCCCCAGGGCAACAGGCACGTAGTGGTAGTCCTGCGATTCACAGTCTAATAGCAGGGCACAGTCCTCCTTGCCGAGCGTGACGGCGAACTGATCCATAATGCCGCAATTGACCCCGACAAACTGGTTCTCTACCTTCTGGCAAAGCAGGGCGATGGCCCTGAGATCGCTCGTGGGAACCTCCGCGAGTGCGAGAAAGGAAAACGCGGTCAATACTTCCATGGCGGCAGAGGACGAGAGCCCGGCTCCCTGCGGGAGCGTCGTGGTGAAGAGGACATCAGTTCCTCTCAGACTCACTCCCTGAAGAAGGAGTTCGTGGAGGACCCCGGCGGGATAGTTCCCCCAGCCACGTGCAGGGTCGGGCTCGATGGGTCGGTCGAGGTCGATCTCGATGGGTCGGTCGAGGTCGATCTCGACGGCCAGTGGGTCATCCGATGAGTGGAGTCTGATGAGATGATCGGAGCGGAGCCGGCAGGCTGCCGTAATCCCCAGCGTGACCGCCGCAGGCATAACTAGACCGCCGTTGTAGTCGATGTGTTCTCCGATAAGGTTCGCTCTTCCGGGAGCGAAAAAGGACCGAATCTCATGGTCCCCGGGACCATAGAGGTGCACGAACTCCTGGGAAAGGAACGGAGGCATGCTCACGGTTTCACTATGGTCTGCTCGAATCTCCTGCATGCTGCTGCAAGAGCCGGTGCAGTATCCTCTACGCGCAGAGGATTGCATGCTGCCCAGGCGCCCATCTCTGAAGAGGCATAGTACTTAACGGTTGTCTCGCTGCGGAGTGGAGGGTAAGACTCGATGTGAAAGTGGTACGATTCTTCGCAGCCGGCATCTTCGGGGCTGTTCACCGGCGTCTGATGAATGCACATCATGTAAGGGAAGCGCCGAGCAAACAAGAGGTCGAACCCTCCGGTGAGGGTCTTGAGCACGCGGGCGAGGTCCGTCCGTTCCGAGGGCGTGAAGTCGGTGAAGGATCCCTTGTGCGCACGGCTCGTGACAAAGACGCCATATGGATAGTCGGTGAACGACGGGATGTACGCCACGAAACTCTCGTTTGACAAGACAACGCGCCGGCCATCCGACATTTCGTCGCGGGTAAGGTCGCAGAACATACAGCTTCCGTGTTCGTCGTGCCAGGCGTACGCACTATCCAGTTCCGTCCGGATCTTCAACGGGACAAATGGATAAGCGTAGAGCTGTCCATGAGGGTGCCGCATAGTGACGCCGACTTCCTCACCACGATTCTCGAAGGGAAAAATGTATTTGATGCGAGGATCGCTCGAGAGAATCCGTTGCCTCTCGGTCCAGAGTTCCACCAGGCGCGTCAGATGCGCGACACTCAGGTCGTAGAGACTAACATCGTGTTGCGAAGAATACAGGATGACCTCGCACTTGCCATAGTTGGGAGCAACCGGCGATAGTTCTGATCCAACTGCGTCGGGTTCGTCGGGATCCGTCGTCAGTGCTGGGAAGTCGTTGTCGTATTCGAGAACGTCGTAAGTGGATGGGACGTTGCCCGATCCAGGGCAGAAGGGGCAGCCATCGGTGCGCAGGTTGGGTCGTGCCTGCCTGTTGCCTGCCACCATCGTCCATGTGCGCAGAAGCGGGTTCCATCGTAGTTCCGCCATCGTGGTCCTCCTGTTTCTCGACAGTGCCGTAGCACTGGCTTTTCGTCATGTATTATAACCGAATACCTGCATTGGTACAGGCCGGGCGATGGTGTCTGCTTGTTCATGCAGGCCGTGCACACTATACTACTTGTGTAACCAACTATGTGCTGAAGAGGTGGAGGGGATAATGACTGGAACGATTCTCGTGACTGGTGGCGCTGGCTACATTGGATCGCACACTGTACGGAGGCTCGTACGGAACGGCTATCAGGTCGCCGTGTTCGACAATCTTTCCAAAGGGCATCGCTGGGCCGTTTCACAGGATGTCCCGCTTATTGTCGGCGACATCGCCGACACCGCCCATGTTGCGATGACCATCCGGCAGTTTCACGTGACGAGCATTATCCACTTCGCAGCCTGCAGTCTTGTCGGCGAATCGATGATTGAGCCTCGCACCTACTACACGAACAATGTGATCGGTACGCTGCATCTTCTCGACGCCATGCGTGCAACCGGCGTCG
>Ga0209540_10001973_pt1 | contig 14866 bp, 10 predicted proteins | sample BarGraIncu01121A_FD_184501 | JGI IMG/M metagenome (GOLD analysis project Ga0209540, IMG submission 184501) | Arctic peat soil microbial communities from Barrow, Alaska - Barrow Graham LP Incubations 011-21A (SPAdes) (version 2) | ecosystem: Environmental > Terrestrial > Soil > Wetlands > Peat... | reverse complement strand
CAGGTGAGACAGTCCCCCCCGCATCAGCGGGCCGCATCGCGATGGTGCCTCCCAAGGCGCCGACGGAGACGAGAGGCCGGATCATTCTGGCCACGCTACCCGACGGCCCGTCATGACAGGCACGCCCATGCCACGTCCCCCGCTTGCGTCGTCAGCAATGCCTGGCCTGAGCTATGCAGACCTTGGGGTCAGGTTCAAGGTCGGTGGCCTCCTGGTGCGACGACCACCGGAATCCGCCGTCCTTCAACTGGTGACTGCCCAGCCATGAGGCGGTAGCTGGATCGATTCCTCCAGGCACACCGTCAGATCGGAGGATGCGAGGATCGAGCTGCGGCTGCCGAGCCGACGTTCGATGCCGGTGTCGGCGATGTTGAGCAGTACTCGGATGTGGTGGGTGCCGTCTGTGGCGTCGTAGACGAGGTGCCGGTTGTCCAGCTCGAGGATGTGCGTCCGGGCGTCATGAAGCCAGGGATGCTGGCGGCGCAGGCCGATGAGGTCCTGAGGTAGCCGGTAGGTCGACGCCCCGAGCGGATCGAGGTCCGACGGGGTGGCGGGGAACTCGGGACGTATGGCGTCGTCACCACCGACGCGCTGTTCCTTGAGTCCATGAAAGGCTTGCTCGTCGCCGTAGTAGATCGAGGGCGTGCCGCCGGTCGTGAACAGCAAGACGAGCGCGTGCGGCAGGTTCCGCTCGTCAATCAAGGCGCTCGCGATCCGGGTGACGTCGTGGTTGCCGACGAATGTCATGGGTACGAAGGTGTCGAGGTAGGTGTTGTGCCGCTCGAGCGCCCAGGCCAGTTCGAAGAAGTTCTCGTCGTTAAGCGAGCTCCAGGTCGCCTTCCACAACTCATACTGGGTGACCGAGGTCAACCCGGTGTCGGTGACGATCGACGCGTAGTCGCCTTGGATGACCTCGCCGACGAAGTAGGCATCCGGGTGCGCTGCGCGGACGCGGCCGAGAACCGTCGACCAGAAGGCGCGGGGTACGGCATAGGCGGCGTCCAGGCGCCAGCCGTCAGCGCCGCGGTCAAGCCAGTGCTTCATGAGGTCGCTGACGTAGTCGGCCACCTCGGGGTTCGCGTGGTTGAGCTCGATGAGCCCGGGGTGTCCTTCGAAGGTGTCGTACTCGGCCTGGTTGGCGGGTTCTGCGGCGCCGGGACCGGTGCGCCGAAACCAATCGGCGTGGGCAGCCTGGGATCCGTGGGTGAGCACGTCGACGAACGCGGGGTGATCGCGGCCAACATGGTTGAACACACCGTCGAGGAGAACCCGCAGGCCCCGCACGTGCGCTGCGGTCACCAGTCGGTCGAAGTCGGCGCCGTCGCCCAGTCGGGCGTCTATGAGGTAGTGGTCGATCGTGTCGTACCCGTGGGTGGCTGAGGCGAAGATCGGCCCCAGCGCGATCCCGGAGGCGCCGAGCCGCACGGCGTAGTCGAGCCAGTCGGCGATGTGGGTCAGCCCCCGAGCAGGCTGCCGCTGCCGCCCCGTTATGTCCGCGCCGGTGAAGCCGAGCGGGTAGACGTGCCACCACACAGCGTGGGTCACCCAGGCAGGTTCTCGGGGCGCCACCCGTGCGGTGTCGACCGTGTCCATCAGCGCCGCCGGTTCAGGGTTCGTGCCATCGCCGCACCCAGTGGAGCGCGTACCGGCGCACCCCCTCGACGGAAAGTGGCCAGTCCCACGAGCCTCTGCGCAGCGATCACAGCCAACGGGTCAGAGTCGATCATATCGGCAGGGTAGCCGCCACCGAAGCGCGAACCGAATGTCCTCTCCTGTCACCGTGCTCAGCACTCCCCCGCTGAGCACAAGTCAATTCGTGTACCTTCCCGAAGGTCCACCCGGGTCCGTGTCCGTTGTCACTCAATCAGTCAGCCGGCCCGACGAGTGTGGGGGTGAGGCCACGCTGTTTGCTGGCCTCACCCCCACAGCTCGACTAGAAAGCGGGGTAGATGTCGAGGGTCTTGCCCCCCGTGACGACGAAGTTGTCGCCGGTGGAGTAGGTCGTGTCGTTGATCAAAGGCTTGAATTGGAACGACTGTCCGGCGGGGACCCGTTCCAGCTGGAACTCCCAGACGTCGCTTGCCGTATTCCGTGCGTCGATGCCGCAGTCCCATCGGAAGGGATCGGTGTCGCCACGGACGGAGATCCGATTGCCCAGTCCAACGTTGTAGTGGACTCGGATCGGCATCAACGCCGACCGCTCTTTCGTGGGCTTGACCGTGCTTGCTTTCGTGGGCTTGACCGTGCTTGCTTTCGTGGGCTTGACCGTGCTTGCTTTCGTGGGCTTGACCGTGCTTGCTTTCGTGGGCTTGACCGTGCTTGCTTTCGTGGGCTTGACCGGGCTGGCGGACGCTGTCGCGACCCCAGTGGAGTCGGACTTGACCCTAACTTTCCTGACCGCCATGGTTTCCTCCGTAGTTGCTCGTGATGGTTGCCGACAGCACACTGCCACAGAGGCAAGTTGTCAGTTGGCAGGACACACCTCTCCGTGGATGCAACCTCAACTGGCACCTCACGTCAAGGGGTGGCCGCTGGGGCTGATGGCGCCCGGCGCTGGCGCAAGCGACTCGCTCCAAGATCCATCAACGTGCGAATACGCTCGTCATTGAAGGAAATTCACCGCATGCATCGATGGAAGTGGTATGACCATGACACTTTCAGTACCTGTGCCGTGCCGCCAGACCACTAGGTGTCTCTTACATCACGTGCCGCGAACATAGAGCGCCTTCTGCCGGTGCCGAGATGGACGGCGAGCTCGATTGTCGCCCGAGGCCGAGCGTCTCACCGTTTCATGACCGGGCCCGGAGGGCCGTCACCCGTGCGCGCGGTCATAAGCCTCGATCACGTCAGCTGGGATCCTGCCACGGTCACTGACTTCATAGCCGTTGTTCCGCGCCCAGACGCGGACCAAGCCCTTGTCGGTGTCAGCGCCAGAGCGGGACTGCCGCGGCTGGGCGGTGTCAGCCGACTCCACCGAGACAGTGGCGGCGCGGGCCATGGCTCGGACGCTCTCCGGGCTGCCTGTCGTCGCCATCTTGTCAGGTGCAGCGAGTGTCGCAACGGTGGCGATCTCGGTCGGAAACGTCGTCACCAGGTGCAGAACATGCTCGTGATGTGTCATCACGATGATCTGCCAGTCCTTGGCGAGCTCCGACATAAGGGTCAAGGCGGCTTTCGCGCGGTTGTCGTCGAAGGCCATCAGGACGTCATCGAACACGACCGGCAGGGTCGGTATGCCCTGGGCTCGTCGCTCGTCCTGAAGGGAAGCGATGCCGGCCAGCCGCAAGGCCAGGAATACCTGGTCGGCGGTTCCCTCGGACAACTGGTCAGGCGTTCGTTCCTCGCCGTCAGCGCCGAGAATCAGCAGACCTCGGCTGGTGCCCGAACTGGTCGCGCGTAGCGCCACGAATCGGCCCTCTGTGAGGCGTTCGAGCATTGCGCCCGCGACGTCGAGCAGCGGCGACGCATGCCTGCTCTCGTATGCCGTGAGCTCGCGTCGCAGCAGAGTTCGCTGGATGTCTGCGAACAGGAATCGCTCGGCGGCCTGGGCGACGATCGCCAGCTGCTCCTGCGCGCGGGCGTTAAGCTCGGCGGCACCCTCGCCGCTGGACAGGTCGCGCAAGCGCTGGGAGAGCTCACCGCGTCGTTGGACGGTGGCGGTGAGCTTGGCCTCAGTCTCGGATGCGATCGCCCGGGCATCCGTCAAGGCCTTTTCAATCTCGTGCGTCTGGGTCGTCGCCAGCTCGTGAATGAGAGCGTCGAGATCCTCGTCGGGAGCCGAGGCGCGGACGAGGTCGCGCAACCGCACACGTTCGGTCTGCAACGCACCTGCAGTCCTGCCTCGCTCGGCAGCAGTGGCCAGCGACGTGAGATCTCCGGCGAGCGATTCGTCTGCAAGCCGTTCGAGGGCCTTGGTGGCGTTCTCCGAATCCGCCTTCGCTGCTGCCAACTCGGCGCCGACACGGCTACTTTGATCATCGAGCCGGCGCGCCTCCACACCGGCGGCCCTCGCTTGCGTCACACGCCGGACCAGTTCCTCGATGATCGCGGACTCGTCCGAGCGCTCCTCGCCGTGCCGCTCACCAAGGGTTCGGACCTCACGCAAGAACGCTGCGTGGCTGTCAGCCAGGACCTCGGCGTCCTGCTGCTCCTGGGTGGACTGCTCATGCATGGACCGTGCTGTGCCGATAACCGACTGGCGCTCCGCCCATGCTGCTGGATCAAGGTCATTGGGTGCTCCGGCAGCCACAAGCAGGTCACTCCAGGTGGCATGTGCATCTGCTCTTGTCGAAACGGCCACGTCGTGCGCGGCCTCGGCACGCTGCAGGTCCCTCTCGCGTTGCTCGACCATGACACGGGCCTCGCGATCCGCGTCCGCGTCACGAATCAGTTGCTCGGCGGCGCTGGCGAGGCTCTCTGGGTCGAAACCAGGCCGGGGTCGACCGGCTCGGTCAAGGGCGGCCTGCAGGGCGGCGGCCTGGTCTGCGGCGAGTGGCTTCAGTTGTTCGATCCGTGTCTGTTGGGCATTGGCCCGCGTATCTGCGTCTCGGGCCTCGCACAGCTGGATCTGCACCATCACGCCCTGCCCCAGTGCGGGACACAGGCCACTCGCTGACCACAGCTCCCCCCAAAGCGTGGTGGCCTGTTCGTTGGCCTGGCCCGCGGCTTCCGCCGCGTCCCTGGCCCGCGCGACCGCCGCCTCGCCAGCGGCGAGCGCGGAGTCGAGCTCGGCCCGGTGAGCGGCCACATCGGCACCCTGCGTCAGCCGATCAGCGACGTCATCGGCCGCCGATACGGCCTCGCGACCTCGGGCCAGCCAATGACCGGCCTGTTCGAACGATTGCCCTTTCGACCACGCCTTGTTTGCTTCCTCAAGCGCCTGGTCGCGGGCAGCGCGCACGGTGGGCAGGTCGGAGGGCAGGGGCACATCGGCGACGTCAGTCTCATCCCGGCGGCGCCGTGCCGACTCAGCCGACAACTTCTCCCGGCTATGAGCCGCATTGGCCAGGTCGACCGCGCCGCGGGCCTCTGTCACGGCTGATCGTGCGACCTCAACTTCTTGGGCGCTGGGTACGGGTTCGACGATGCCATGCGTGCGGGATAGGCCGGCCCGCTGCAGGGCTTCGTCGCGCTGCATCAACTCGGCGGTCAACTGGTTGGCAGACTCGAGCAGCAGTGACGTCGCGGAGCCCCCCTCCAGGAGGGTGGCCAGCACTTCTCGAACGCCCCGGATTGCATCCAGATCGAGGTCTTGGCGGTCTGTCCTGACCTCCTCGAGTCGGGCCTGTGCGGCTGCCAAGCCTCTGACGGTCCGATCAACCTCGAGGGTGGCCTGACCGATCACCGCGGACTGAGCATCAACTTGGACCACGCGCTCAGCAGACACGTGCCACGCGGTCAGGACGTCGGCGACCGACCGTTCACCCAGCGGACCGGTGAGCCGTTCGAGTTCTCGGGCCGCTTCACGCTCGCTGGTTGTGGCTTCCCCGAAGAGTCGATGGGCTCGTGCTCCGTCGGCCTGCCGGGCCTCGCGGGCCAGATGTAGTCGGGTGATTGGTTTCTCGTCGCCGAGCAGAACCGTGTCCACGCAGATTCCGGCACGTTGCCGAGAGAACTCGTCGACTTGGTGACCGAGGCTGTCCAGAGCCTGGGCAGCGGTCGTGTGACAGTCATGGAGCGCTGTCCAGCGCGCGAGCTGCTCTTCGTCGAGCACGACTCCCTCCGCAAGGAGCTCCTGCAGGTCACGGTCAAGGGCTGCGACGGAGCGCGCGTGATCGGCGGCCTGCGCCCGGCGCTCCAACATGATCGCCTTCTGCTGCGCGTCGACCATTACCTTTCGGGCAGCTGAGAAGTCGGTTTCGCAGTGGTCAAAGTCGTCGCGGACGGCACGTACCACATCACTGGAAGTGGTGCTCTCCCAGACCCGAGATACCGCTTCTTGGTATGCATTATGGGCCCGGCGGACCGCTACGCCCTTGTTGCCCTTGTGCTCCTTGTAGAGGTCATGGGCTTCTCGGTCGATCTGCTCCAACAGCTGTCGTATTGCGTGGCCGCTGCGGGCAGTGAAGATCAGCTCGGCCAGGTCTCCGGACCCGCGGCACAGCTCCGCACCTCCCCGCCGGAGTTCGTCGTGGGAGAGACCGAAAGACTGCCTCCATCTGGCGCGGGTGTCCAACGGGGAGGCGACCCACGGCATCGTGACTGCAGCGCCTGTACCCGCGTGGCTCAGTCCCGAGTGACGACGGACGACGTTGACGGCTTCGTCCGCATCCGGCAGCTCGAGCGTGGCGAGCAGTGCCAGGGACTGACGGGCATGAAAGAACGCGTAGCGACTGGTGGGCGGTATCCCCCACAGCACATCGGAAAGGGCCGCGAGCGCGGTCGACTTGCCTGCCTCGTTGGCGCCCATCACCAGCGTCAGCCCCGAACCGAAGTCGATCGCACGGTCGGTGAACGCCCCAAAACGCTCCAAGGTCAATGACCGGACACGCATCAGTCGACCTCCCCGTTGAGCCGGGCGAGCAGGGCACGGGCCGCATCGGAGGCCACGCTCACGAGCGTGTCGTCATCCTTGAGATCGATCAGTCCCTTGTCGCGCAGTTCCCGCCCCACCTCCCGGTCGAGAGCCCGGGCGATCGTGCGCAGCTGAGCTGGGTCGGCGATAAGGGTCTCTGCAGCCTGTCGAATCGCGTCTAGCAGCTCGGGCTCTAGGCTTTCGCGCTCCGCAGGAGCCAAGGTTCGAGAGCGCACCCGTTCAAGGGTGATAGCGTGCCGGTCCGCGATCAGCCCCGTTTCCTCTTGGAGGCGTTCTGGGTCGGCGAGGCTCGCGGCGGCAACGGTTGTCCCGACGATCTCGACGCGGGCGACAAGCAACCGTCCGTCCGCCGCTGACTTCGCGTCGCGCAGTCTCTCCTTCACGCGGCAGAGTACGTCGTCGAGGTCGGTGGCCGCAGAGGCATCGACGGTGACGCGAGCCCAGCGAGCAACATCGAGCGCGACGTGTCGCAGCTCGGCGCGCTGGTCGGCCTCGACGTCGACAACCAGGGCGCCCTTCGGGCCGGTCTCGCGTGGGTGACGGCCCTGAAGGTTGCCCGAGAAGGCGGCGACCCGGTGTCCGTCGTTGACCACGTAACGGTTGTGAACGTGTCCCAGGGCGAAGTAGTCGTAGTCGGTGCGCGCCAGGTCCTCAGGACTGCAGGGGGCGTACGGTTCGTGGCCTTCGGCGCCGGTGACTGCGGTGTGCAGGATGCCAACATTGACAAGGCCACAAATGCGACTCGGGTACGCGAGGGCAAGGTTGGTCGTGACGGCACGGGTCGCGAAACCCTGGCCGTGCACAGCCAGCCCCAGGTCGCCTCTGACCACAGTCTGAGGGCTCTCAGTCGAAAGGACGGTGACGTTCGGCGGCATCCGAAGGGCCCGACTGATCTCGCTCTCGGCATCGTGGTTACCAGCCGCCATGAAGACGGGGATCTCCTTGTCGTGCAGCCTGTCCATCTGCTGGACGAAGAACCGGCCGGTGGCGTAGTCCGGCCAGTCTCCGTCGTAGATGTCGCCGGCGAGCACGAGCGCCACAGCCTTCTCATCGATGACGAGTTGGACGAGGTTCTCCAGCGCGCGGCGAGAAGCCTGGCGTAGCAGCCGCGCGACATCGTCGTCCTCCAACCGGGACAGGCCCCGAAGTGGGCTGTCGAGGTGGATGTCCGCAGCATGCACTATCCGCACGCGGTCCCCCTTCGTGCTCTCAGCTAGACCGGTCCGAGAGCCACTCTAGCGGCGGCAGGGGTCAGTCAAGGCGTCGTCGTGGACCTCGTCGAGGACACCCTTGGTGAGCTCGCGCGCCATGCCTGCGGTCGTCTACTTCTTCGTGGCGTCCGGCTTGCTCAGGGAGCGGTCCGCGGTGCGCACGACGTTGCGCAGGAAGTCGTACTGCGTTGTGACGAGCCTGTCGGCCATCTCCAGAGCGGCGTCGATGACGGTTTCACGGCGGGACGGGCGGTCGCCGATCGCGGGAAGCACCTCGTCGACGGTGTCGACAAAGTTACGGACCGCCTTGATCGCGGCCAGCTGGCCGGCCTCGACGGACCTGAGCACTTCCTCGGACAGGTCCGCCGTCCTTGCAACCGCTCTCTTCAACTGGGCTGTCGTGCTCTTCTTGGCCGCCGCGCTGGGGCGAACCGCCGCCGCCTTCGTACTCTTCTTGGCCGCCGCGCTGGGGCGAACCGCCGCCGCCTTCGTACTCTTCTTGGTCGCCGCGCTGGGGCGAGCCGCTGCCGCCTTCGTACTCCTCGCATCGGTCTGAACCATGATCGCTCTCCTTAGGGTTGGCGTGCAGACTCCAAGCCCATCGGTGGGCCGGTCGCGGCACGCGCTCACGATTCAGCCTGGGCCGCGCGGACGACGTTCGGCTAGTGCCTTTGGTCCCGCCCGAGTGCGTGTCTCGGCAGCAACGAAAGCGGACCCCAGCTCGGGCAGCCAACACCACGCTGCGACACTCCAGGTGAGACGAAGGAGATCATCATGACAACGGAAGCTCCCTCTGCCGGCGCACGCATCGTCGTCGGCGTCGATGGGTCCGAACCCTCCAAGCTCGCGTTGGGCTGGGCGTTGCGTATCGCGGCGACAACCGGCGCCTCGATCGACGCCGTGATGGCCTGGCACTTCCCCGTCAACTACGGCTGGGGTTTCGTGCCCCCCGACGAGTGGGACCCCGAGACCGATGCGACGAAATGCCTCACGGACACCGTCGACGAGACTTTTGGCGCCGAACGGCCGACTGGGCTGAGGCTGCTGGTTCGACAGGGCCTCCCCGCCAAGGTCCTCCTGGACGAGAGCAAAGGGGCAACCATGCTCATCGTCGGCAGCCGTGGCCACGGCGGATTCTCCGGTCTGCTTCTCGGCTCGGTCAGCGCCAACTGTGCCGAACACGCGACATGTCCCGTACTCGTCATCCATGGCGACCGACCAACCACCTAAGTCTCAGGGGTGACCCGCCACGCAGAGCGGGCCCTCGACTGTGCTGTCACCGATCACCACGAGGCCAAGGCGCCGTTCATCCGACACGATGGACCAAGCTCAAGAGCAGGAAGGACCTCGTGATGCGGCTCGCTGACGACATGGGTAGTCCGGTCGAGATCGACGGCACCGTGGAGCGGATCGTCTCCCTGGTCCCCTCCCTGACAGAAGCCATAGCGGCAACTCATCGCGAATCGCTGATCGGCGTCACGAACTGGTGCACCCACCCGGCCGATCTCAACGTCACCCGTGTCCGAGGCACGAAGAACCCTGATTGCCACGCGATTGTCTCGCTCGAGCCGGACCTCGTGGTGGCCAACAAGGAGGAGAACCGCGAACTGGATGTCCAACGGCTCCGCGATGCAGGTATCCCGGTCTGGGTCACCGTGATCGAGACTGTTCCTCAGGCGCTGGCCTCTCTGGACCGACTTTTCGCACAGGCCCTGCACTGGCCGGTCCCCGATTGGCTCGTCGAGGCCCGCCGCCTCTGGTCCGGGCCGGCTCCGGAGGTCCGCGCCAGGGTCGCGGTCCCGATCTGGAGGGATCCCTGGATGGTGGTCGGCAGCTCCACCTATACCGGCGACCTCCTGCGCCGCGCCGGACTCGAGAACGTCTTTGACAACCACAGGGATCGCTACCCCAACGTGGGGCTCGATGAGATCGACCGTCCTGACATCGACAGGGTTCTCCTTCCCGACGAGCCATACGCATTCACCCCCTTTGACGGCCCGGAGGCATTCCGCAACGTCCGAACCGAGCTCATCAGTGGGCGCTTGCTCACCTGGTATGGGCCCGCCATGGTCGAAGCAGCCCACGCCCTCAATGCCCCGCCCACCTCGGTCACCCGATGACCGAGGCGGTACGCGCTAGCGGAGTGTCCGAAGTGGAGGGCTGCCGGCCGAGGTGATCGTGAGGATCATGAGCCTGGACGGCGTTCCGCCTAGACGAACGGCATGACAAGAGCGGAGATGCCGAACACCACGAATCCGAGGATGAAGGCCGCGACCGTATAACCCATGACTTGCCGAACATTCAGCTTCGCGATCGCGAGAACTGGGAGCAGCCAGAAGGGCTGGATCATGTTGGCCACGGCCTCACCGACAGCGACTGACATCGAGATCTTGCCCAGATAGGCCGGCGATGACTGACCTAGTTGCATGGCTGTACTGACTGCCACGGGACCCTGAACGGCCCAGTGGCCACCCCCTGACGGCACGAACAGTGTGATCACCACAGACGCCACGTAGTTGAGAAATGGCAGCGTGTACACCGTCGCACCCGAGACTATCGAGGCGGCAATGACTGCCTGAAGTGGGCGAACATGGGCGGTTGGCGCATAGCCCAACAGACCAACGATGCCACCGTACAGGGGGTACTGCAGCAACAGTGGACCCGAGGTCTTGGCGGCTGTGCTGAAGGAACGAATGAACCGGATAGGTGTTCCGTGCAGCAGGGCAGCGAGACAGGTGAAGAGCATGACCATGGAGGCGATGTTCAAGGCGAAGCCGCTGCGGATGAAGAAGGCAGCGCCCGCCAGGAAGAAGATCACATTCAGGATCCAAAGGTTCTCGAGTCGCTCCGCGAATGAGAGCCGGCCTGTCGGCGGTCGGAAAGATGCTTCGTCCTCAGCGGCGAACACCGCGGGGTCGGTCTCTTCCACCGTAGTGGGCGCCATTCGCCAGATGGCTAGCCCGATGACGATCACTATCGTGAGAATCGTCAGATAGCTATAGGGCCGAAAGATGGTCAGGTCCAGTGGGACGGTCTGATGGGTCAGCGTATAGATGACGTTGAGCTTGCTCGTTGGATCGGTATTAGCAAGGGCAATGGAGCTTGACAGCCCATTCGTCCAGACCATGAAGCCCATATAGCCCGCAGCGACCATGTAGCCGAAGCTCACCCGACGAAGCCGACCAGCGACCTGACGCGCCATGAGGGCTCCGGCAACGAGTCCCAAGCCCCAGTTGAGGACGGATGCGACCGCGGCCACAGCGAAGCAGAGTAAGGCTCCTTCCACCTGGTTGCGAGGCTTGCTTGCCAACCAGGTGAGGCCACGCTTGATAACCGGCGCTTCGGCAAGTGTGTATCCACTAACCAAGATAAGCACCATCTGCATGGCGAACGTGAAGATGTTGTCGGTGCCCCAGACGCCTTGATACCAACTATCAACAATGCCGCCTCCAGTTGCGTTCGGCACCAGAAGGAAGATGAGCCCGACTACCAGCAGGGTCAGGATGACCGCAAAGAGGTACGGGTCCGGCATGAGGCGCTCTACGTAGTGGACGCATCCGTTGGTGAACCACTGCATGGGCGTCTTGCGTGCCGCCGGAGGCGGTGGCTTGATCGCAGGCTCTTGCGGGACGGCGGTCATCGCTGCCTCTTCGCGAAAGTACCCGCCATGCCGGTCGCAGGACCGTTGAGCTCACCCTCGGGGACCGACGTCTCTTTGGGCGATCTCCACGTTTCTCGTCCATGTCGCATACGGCTCATGACTCTCATCTCGCTTCCTTGACTCCTGCGGTTCTGTGTCCCGGACCTCATCGAGCGGAATCCGCGAAGCGCCTGATCTTGCAGTGAGCAGGAAGGACTGGTGCCTGCTGGCGAGTGTGGAGGCGACGGCTGCCGGCGCAGCACACTCTGTTGCCTCTGCGACGGCCTTGGGTTCCAGCCAAGCGTGTCAGCGCGGCGAGGTGAACGGCCATGTCCACGACCGCCACTGTTCACGCCGGCATGGTGTGGGCCCACACCATGCCGGCCGGTCGAGCCCGCCACTAGCCTCGGAGCATGAGCTCAGCAACCCAGCAAGATGATCCGCGGCCACTGGCCGGCCGACGTGCACTCGTAACCGGTGGGGCCTCCGGGATCGGCCGCGGGATCGCGGTCGCGTTCGCCGGGGCCGGCGCCAAGGTGACCGTCCTGGACCGCGACGCCGAAGCCGCCAAGGCCGTCGCCGGCGAGATCGGGGGCCTGGCTGTCGTCGCCGACCTGTCCGATCTGAACGCCATCGCAGACCTCGACCTCGACGTCGACATCGTGGTCAACTGCGCAGGGGTCCAGCACGTTGCCCCGCTGGAGTCGTTCCCACCGGAGAAGTTCTCGTTCATCCTGCGCCTCATGCTCGAGGCGCCGTTCCGCATCATCAGAGGTGCACTTCCCCACATGTACGAGCGTGGGTGGGGCCGGATCATCAACGTCTCCTCGGCCCACGGGCTGCGCGCGTCCGCCTACAAGAGCGCCTACGTGTCGGCCAAACACGGTCTGGAGGGCCTGTCCAAGGTCACGGCGCTGGAGGGGGCACCTCATGGGGTGACGTCCAACTGCATCAACCCTGCGTATGTGCGGACACCCCTGGTGGAGGCTCAGATGGCTGACCAGGCGCGCACGCATGGCATCTCCGAGAGTGAAGTCCTGGAGAAGATCATGCTCGAACGGGTGGCGATCAAGAGGCTCATCGAGCCTGATGAGGTCGCCGCTCTGGCGCTCTTCCTCTGCAGCGAGAGTGCCCGCTCGGTGACGGGTAGCTCCTTCCCAATCGATGGCGGCTGGACCGCGCACTGAGCGGTGTGGTAGCTCCCGTTTAGGCCGATCCCCTCGACCGAGGCAGAATCGGGTGCATGTCCACCCTCTGCATGCTGGAGCTGCTCGTGCGAGGGGTCGCTCCAATGGACTTCGAGGGTCCCCTCATCGCGGCCCGATCCCGTGGGGAGGACCCCGGGTTGATCGCCATTTCGCGACCGGCCCCTGTTCGAGGCGCGTCCGGGCTTCAGGATGAGGGTTCAACCAGGCGAGCTCTCGCCGTAGCGTGAGCACGTCACTGATGGCGCAGCACCAGCTGGTGACGGTACGCGTCCTCGACCAACACCGGGAGCCGGCCCCGGGCAGGGACGCCTCCAGATCCTTGTATTCGGCCTCCCCGGCTCGTCCGCACACCCGTCCCGTTTCCGGAGGATGACTTCCATGCCCCTGTTCGACCTTGACCGCACCGCGCTCGAGACCTACCTTCCTGACCTCGACGAGCCCGCGGACTTCGACGCATTCTGGGCCGACACGCTCGCCGAGACGCGCGCGCACGACCTCGAGCTCCGCGTCACGCCGGTCGCCACCGGGCTGACCCTCGTCGACGTGTTCGACGTCCAGTTCGCGGGCTTCGGCGGGCACCCGATCAAGGCGTGGCTCACCCGACCAGCCAGCGCGACCGACGCCGGCCCGTTGCCCGCGGTCGTCGAGTACAACGGCTACGGCGGCGGACGCGGCCTGCCGCACGAGCGCCTGAGCTGGGCGGCTGCCGGCTACGTGAGCCTGTTCATGGACACGCGCGGCCAGGGCAGCCGCTGGGGCAGCGGCGGCGAGACGTCCGACCCGGTCGGGTCCGGCCCGGCCACCCCCGGCTTCATGACTCGCGGGATCCTCGACCCGGCGGAGCACTACTACCGCCGGGTGTTCACCGACGCGGTCCGCGCGATCGAGGCCGTCCGCGCTTTCGAGGGCGTCGACCCGTCGCGGGTCGCCGTCACCGGGGGGAGCCAGGGTGGCGGGATCGCCCTCGCGGCTGCCGGGCTGGTACCGGACCTGCTGGGCGTCATGCCCGACGTCCCGTTCGGATGCCACTTCCGCCGGGCGGTCGACCTGTCGGACCGTGAGCCGTACACCGAGATCACCACCTACCTGTCCGTGCACCGCGCCCACGCGCGGGCTGCGTTTCGCACGCTGTCCTACCTCGACGGCGTCAGCTTCGCGCGCCGCGCCACCGCGCCCGCACTGTTCTCGGTCGGCCTGATGGACCCGATCTGCCCACCCTCGACCGTGTATGCGGCGTACAACCACTACGGCACACTGGCCGAGGGGGTCGACAAGGAGATCGAGGTCTACGAGTTCAACGAGCACGAGGGTGGCGGAGGTCACCAGTTCGTGCGCCAGCTGCCGTGGCTCGCCGCACTTGCCGGAGGCACGCCGGCCGCATCCCACACCGATGGAGGCACACGTTGATCGCCTGGACCGAACGGCCCAGCCACCGACAGTGGCTGGGCGCCGAAACACTGCGTCTGCTCGAGTTCGGGCGCGGCGCGGTGCCGACCGCTCGGGGGGCCGGCTGGCTCGATGACGACGGCGCAGTGGACCCGACCCGGCCCGTGTTCACCTGGATCACCGCGCGGACGGCACACGTGTACGCGCTGGGGCACCTGCTCGGCATACCGGGGAGCCGGGCGGTCGCCGAGCGCGCACTCGCCGCGCTGCGCACGTCGTTGCACGACGAGGAGTACGGCGGCTGGTACGCCTCTCTCGCACCGGACGGCACTCCCGACACGACTAAGAGCGCCTACGCGCACGCGTTCGTGGTGCTAGCGGCCTCAACCGGTTCGATCGCGCGGCTCGAGGGTGCCCGCGACCTGCTGGACGACGCCCTCGCGGTACTCGACACGCGGTTCTGGGAGCCCGCCGCGGGTCTGAGCGCGGACGAGTGGGACCGCACCTGGACGACGCTGAACCCCTACCGCGGCGTGAACGCCAACATGCACACCGTCGAGGCGCTGCTCGCCGCCGGGGACGCCACAGGGCAGGTGGCCTGGCACGAACGTGCCGCCACGATCGCCGATCACGTGGTCGCCTGGGCAAGCGCAAACCACTGGCGCATCCCGGAGCACTTCGACGCGGCCTGGGTCCCGCAGCCCGAGCTCAACTCCGACCGCCCGGACGACCCGTTCAAGCCGTATGGCGCCACCGTTGGACATGGTCTGGAGTGGTCCCGTCTGCTGCTGCAGGTCGACGCGGCTCTGCCGGGACGCGCGCCGGAGATCCTCGTCCCGGCGGCCCGGGCGCTTTACGACGGCGCGGTGCGCGACGGCTGGTCGGT
>Ga0209540_10001972_pt1 | contig 14870 bp, 9 predicted proteins | sample BarGraIncu01121A_FD_184501 | JGI IMG/M metagenome (GOLD analysis project Ga0209540, IMG submission 184501) | Arctic peat soil microbial communities from Barrow, Alaska - Barrow Graham LP Incubations 011-21A (SPAdes) (version 2) | ecosystem: Environmental > Terrestrial > Soil > Wetlands > Peat... | reverse complement strand
TTGGAAGGGTGCCAAGCATCTATCGATGCAAATGCGGCATCACCTAAAAGCAATCTTTCGATACAAACTTAAAAAATATTTGGAGAGTATTGACATAAAAAATATTTGGAAATTAACGGTATAACTCATTTGCAGTGGTGTTTAGTGACAGTAATGCTGGAGTTGCAAATGTGCATGACAGCTGACGGGAAGCTTTGAAGGACTTAAACAATTTCATAGGTCATATTCATTTTCCCAATGCTGTCAATATCATCTTGCGATACTTCAGGTACATTGATAAATAATCTATCCATTGCCCTACTACATCCAACATAATATATTCTACAATCATCCTCTAATGCATCAATATGATCAGAGCCATTTATGATGTACCTTCGAAAATCAATTGTATCTTCAAAGTGAATTAATACATTCGGGAATTCTGTCCCTTTGGCACTATGTATAGTTCTAACTAAATCATCTGATTTTGTATCAACTTTAATAAAAGGAAGTAAATCATTCAATGAATGGTTTTCATAAAATGTTTTGGACATCCCAGCTCGAAAAGCACTTCCTATCTCAAAATTATAAAGATCTGATATATTTTGTTTTAATTCAGAATAGAAATCAAGTATTGATATTGTCCTATTATTTTCAATTTTTAGACTATCCAATATTTGTATTACAATTTTTCTTAGAGTCGAGTTCAAAATCCTTGATCCGCAAACTCTTTTTAAAGGTCTAAATATTTCATTCATGGCGTTTTTTAAATCACCTTTTTGGTGGAATTTACACCCTATCAAGATTGAATGTATTAGTTTCACTCTCGAAGAATTCGAATCATTTGAATACAATTCTTTTAATAAATCAACTCTATTTATACCTAATTGGTTATTGATAACAGAAACACTGGTGTTTTTTCTAGTTAGAATATATAAAGATTCATGTGGAATATTAGTTTCAAACCATTGTTTTGCGGACTGAATTGAGCCAACCAAAACACCAACTGCGATTCCCCCTTCTTTATCTTCATTATATGTCTGGTTTATATCTGGTCGAAGTAAATTTAAAAAGTTAATTATGTTTTTGGTGGATCTGTGATTGTGGCTAAGGCTAAATTCCGTAATACTATTTCGCTTAAAATTAAGAAAATCAGCCCTTTTTGCTCCTGTGAACTTGTATATTGACTGTGCTAAGTCTCCTACAACTCCTATTTTAGTGGATTTCTCACAAATTTTCTCAATTATCCAAGTTTGTATCTCTGTTGTATCCTGAAATTCATCAATATAAATGTAAGGAAATTTGCCACTAACAAACTCAATAATTTTAGGTGATTTTGAGAGAATTAGATATGAAAAGTATAAAACATCTTCGTGGTGCATTATTCCATCTCTCCAATATTTCGATTTATAAAGCCATAACTCTCTATTCGCTTTAGGCAGACGTGCTCCACGATTTTGTCTGATTATTAAATCAACGTCTTGACCAACAAACGCATAGTCTAAACTTGATAGTTCTGACACAACATTGGGTTTGTTTTGTGGAGAATTATATAAATTGTAGTTTCTTCCATTTAATTCCCCAATTGTTATAATCCACCTTCTAAGCCTATCACCTTGCACAATATGTTCATCATGCCCATCCATATTATTGATATTGAATAATATTTCATTATCAACACCATACTCTATTAGATATGAAAATGGCTTAACAATATTTCTGTAAAGAAAACTATGTATGGTAGAAATGTCGAATCGACTTTTATCGGACTTCAATCTATTAATTATTTCATCAGCTGCTACATTAGTATAAGTAATGCAAGCAATACGACCTGTTTTACCGAGTCGATTTGAGTTTCTAAGTACTTTCTCTAGATGCTTAATTAACCATGTAGTTTTTCCCGCACCCGGTCCTGCATAGACCTTAAAATTTGTTTCTATGCTGTCAAGAGTTGAGATATCAGGTAGTTGGTTAAGATTTGGCATGCTAATCTGTTAAAATTGTGGTGATTGCGTCTTCGATGTAAAGAGGGATATTAAATTCTTGCCTTTCTCCATCAGGTTTCTTAAAGTTTTCTCTAAGATTTTGGCTTAAATAAAAAGCATGCTCGCCTTTGATTTCACCAACTATTTTGTAATAGATGGCTGCAATCAGTGCATTTTTCCTATCATCTTCGTCCCATCTGCAATTTAAAATTCCTTCAAGAATTTTGTTTTCATTAGGATCGCCTATTTCTAATTTGGTTTGATACTCATGAATCAACTCTTGTAAGGTACCTGAATATTTGCTGAGCAGTGCTTTAAAATTTTCTACTGTATGTGCACTATTTTGCTTTGGAAATGAATCTGTAATAAGTAGTTCCGAAGTAGGATTTTCCTTGGCAATCTCGTATTCTAAAGATTTCCCAATACCAGGAAATGGGTAGAAAATTTCTATATTGTCATATTTATCTTCAAATTCGGTTTCTAATTCTTCAACATGAGAGGATAGAGACTTGCTGTTCTCAGTTTCATCAAGATTAAAGGGGAATGTAGATATCCATCTGTTATCTTTTTTAATAGCTGGATCAGCATCGGTGATGCAAACAACTTTTTTATTTATCGCATTAGGATTGTTATCAGGATTATAGGCAAAAATCTTCAGAAAATGTTTGAAAGTTCTGCTATCAACACTAATTATACTGACGTGTCTATCAATTAATTCCTCTTCTTTCTTTAAATACTCAGCGAAACAAGGGATTAATAATTGTTCAGCTAATCCTTCAACAAAAATTAGTCTGTCAGCAAAAAGCATGTTTGATTTTGTTGCATCCAAGAATCTTTGAACATATATTTTTGAACTTTTATCCTCAACAGTTTCAGTGAAGACTTTTGATGGATAGCCTACTCTAAAAATATCATTAAAGTCTTGGTATAAGCATATAATTGAGTCCAAATTAACAGCAGAGGTTATATGTGTAGAATGAGACGTGACAAATATTTGTCTGACTTGTTCATTTGTATTAAGGTTTTTATTTAAAAATTTTAAGAATTTAGACTGCATTGATGGATGAAGATGAGCCTCAGGTTCTTCAATTGCTAGGATAGGATATACCTTTGCATTATCTCCCATGTACGCTGAACACTCCATCTGCATTTTTGCTAATATTAGGGCAATAAATAAAAGATTATTATAACCGAGGCCATTGTTCTTTAAAGGAATTTTAAATCCACTTTTCTCTACTATTAGACGCAACGCAAATAGTAAATCCTGTTCAGTTATTTCAGCATCGAAATTTGGTCTTCCACCACTATCAGCCCCTGTGTCTTTGGAATATTGAAGAATCTTATCTCTATCAATACGATTAATTAGCAGTTCAAGTAATTCTCGCGATTTTACTTTGAATTCATCTTCGCGGTTTTTTAGTATGACAAGTTGATCATCATTCAAACTTTCAAACCCCTTTCCATTTGTCAAATCGTAGTCTAGAAAATAATTTAGTACATCTCGTAATAATGTATTATTCCCAAAGAACATTTGTTTTTCAGCATCTCGAATAGCTGTTAGAAATTGGAAGTCGAATTTATCTAAGTTCTCAGAGTCTACTTTCTCTTGTTTAGAAGGCAGCCCCCCATAAATTCGTGATACATACATTGATAGAAATTTTTTGTTAATTAATTTAAGACACTCGTCCTGAGGGAGGTTCCCGTTAATGTCTCTACATTTTTCAATTTGTTTTAAATAATCTTCAACATGTTTTGTCGGAAGTTCATAAACATAGGTCAATTGCGCTCTATAATTTGGCGAATCCTGAATTAGCCAATCATAGACTACATTTTTGTCATCTGGTTTGTCGTTATGTTCCGAAATAAAAGCTGATATTTCAATGGACGGAGGAAGGCTATAGTCTACTTCACTTTTACAGAAATCATCAATAGATGGTTTCTCTTTTAAGTTTCTGTCAAAGATTAATTGCAAGGCTTTGATCAAGTTAGTTTTCCCCGCATTGTTGTGGCCAATAAGAATGTTTAAACCGGGATTAAAGAATACTTCAGTACTCTTGAAATTCCGGAAATTCGTAATTTTAATTTGTGATATGAACATATAATTGCTTCTTAGATGTTAATTATTTAATTACTAATAGGACAATTTATATCGTCAGCATGAGTACGTATTGGTAATTATTCTGCTTTTTCTTCTTTAGGAATTTTCAATATTATCAAATAGTAGTGATGCGTTAACTTTTTAATAAAACTTATAAAACACTGATAATAAATTTAATAAAAGCGTTCTTTGATTTTTTGATTTGATTTGACCAGTAGTTTTGCACCATTTAAGTGTAAAACTATGAATTCAGGTAAGTATGTTTTTGCTCAGATTCTTCAATTTATCAATAAGTATGAGTTTGAAAAATGTGTCAGCAGATATAATGGAGATCATCGGGTCCGGGACTTAAATTGTTGGAATCAGTTCATTCAACTTTTCTTTGGACAACTGACCGCCAGGAACTCATTAAGGGATATTTGTTTATGTCTGAAGGCTCACAAAAACAAACTTTATCATCTTGGTATAAAGCAAAACGTCAATCAATCCACACTATCAAGAGCCAATGAAAATCGGGATTGGAGAATTTTTGCTGACTTCGGCGAATACTTGATAAAAACTGTCAGACCGCTGTACTCTAACAGTCCGATTCCTAATGTTGACATTGACAACGATGTTTTTGCACTTGACTCAACAACAGTCTCCTTAAGCCTTAAGTTATTTGCCTGGGCAAAAGGGAAATACTCCAGAGGAGCAATCAAGATCCATACAATGCTTGATTTAAGAGGTAGTATTCCAACCTTTATCTTTATCACAGATGGCAAGTACCATGATAGTAATGTTCTGGATGAGATTGTTCCACAACCTGATGCCATATACCTGATGGACAAAGCATACATCGATTTTGCTCCCTTGTATAGGATGAATAAAGCAGATGCATTCTTTGTAACGAGAGCAAAGGAGACAATGGACTACAGGGTACTTGAAAGCAACTTTAATATTGATGAGACTACAGGGCTAAGAGGCGATAAAACTATAAAGTTAAAAGGACCCAAGTCTAAGCAACTATATCCGGAAACTCTTCGCATGGTAGAATATTATGATGATGAAAAAGATATGATGCTTACTTTTATAACCAACAACTTTGAAGTCTCAGCACTTGAAGTTGCAAGATTGTACCGTAATCGATGGCAGATCGAAGTGTTTTTTAAATGGATAAAACAGAATCTGACAATCAAAACACTATGGGGTCATTCAGAAAATGCAGTAAATGTCCACATTTGGATTGCTATCTGCACATATCTCCTCATTGCTCAGGTAAAACATATTCTTAAAAGCGAATTGTCGGTCTATGAAATAATGCAAATTTTAGGAATATCTGTTTTTGACAAAACGCCTGTAAAAGAACTACTTACGGAATTGCAAATCAACCAAAATTTCAAAGAACAGGGTAATTTATTTAGTATCAATAATTTATTAACGCATCAGTAGTAATTATCAAACTAAAATATTTACTTATAATAATCTTGAAACCAATTCAATTACAAATTTCTAAATCCTGATATACGAATTATAGGAAATCTTTGAAGAAATATTCTTTTAAAATGTCAGTAAATTTGCTTGTTTGAAGTTCCTTAGCTCTTTCAAGGATGTCCTTTTTATCCAAGTAATTGATATATTATTGAGTAAGCTTGCAATAATTATTTTGGTAAGAACTTGTTTAGTAGCTCATCCATTTTCTTTTCTCCATCTTTTTTTAATTTACCTTTGATTCTCTTTAAAGTGTTTTTGGCTTTTATCCAAGTCAAAATATTTATTGAAAACGAAATGGCTAAAATCTCGTCTTCAAGGTCATTTATTGCTTCATTTATAATTTGAGGTTTTAATGATTCGATTTGATCTTGGAATTGTACATTCAATTCAGCAGATTGAGATACTTTTTCTTTTATATGTTCTTGTAAAATATCAAAAGTTTCAATTATCCTTATTTTCCCATTTAGCCTATACGCGGTAATTGGGTCAACTGCTGCAAGCTCTTCAATTGAATGCGTGTACCCAATCTCAATTCTTTCAAGACGGGTTACAATGTCATCTTTAATGAAACCATTGATAATCTCAGAAAATAATTTATTCAAATAGTTTTTTGTTTCTAAAGATTGATCTTGAACTGGAAATCGAGTTAACAAACGATCTGTTAATAAGTGAATTAATTCAGATGTGTTAAGCTGATTAAATGTAAAATATGTTTCGAGAAGATTATAAAGTACTCGTTTTATTACTTTTTTATCCTCTTTTCTAGTTCGGAACCATTGACTTAGTTCATTGAGGAACCAACCTAAAGTAATACTAATAACAGTTGCAATATAAGTCCATCCAAATTTTTCCATAAGAATTATAGTATTTGGTTTAAAGGTAATCTTTATCCAAATTGTTAGTCAATATTGTTTTGCTTGTTGAAGATATCATTTTATGCCGATTGTGCTCGTAAAAGGTATTATCTTAGATTCGAGGACAGTAATATTAAATTCCATCAGTAAAAGTCGAATGATTTTTTTATTTCTCTGTCTTAGGACCAAATGATTTATCCTTGTGTTTTGTGCGGAATATTCCCTTTTTACAATGTATTCAATTATCGAGTCTATTTTAATTAAACTAGCTATATGGGCATCTATCTCGTTTAGACAAATTCTAAGAATTTTGATCAACTCAATAGTCTCATCTTGAGTAAAAGCTTCAATAGCAATGTTTGTAAAATCTAAAACTCGGATTGCATCCTTGCTTCTCCAATATGTATTTAAATTATAACCGTTTGCAGCAATGTGTCTCAACATTCTAGGATTTGGAGAGGTGCTTAAATGTGTAAAATGGTTTCTCCGTAATCGAAGATACGTGTACGTATCTAATATTTCCACTGGTATGAGTGGTAATGATTCATGAGCCAAGAGGTTGATTAAATTTTTTTCAGGTTCCAGATTTCTATCCCAGTTATAACTTCTTAAAGAATTGAATGATTTTAAGGTATCAAAAACATCCTTGAAATAATTACTGCTTATTTCATAGCAAGTTGAGAAGTACGCTCCAAAGGTTTGATGCTTATTATCTCTTTGGAATTTAGGTAATTCTATTGTTTTAACATGAATTTGTGGTGCATACACATTATTTTTAAAAAGATCTATCGTATAGTTTTCCTTTGCTTTATCTGTGAAGTTAGATAATTGCCTATTTAGCTCTTCACTTGTGAATAAAAAATACCATAATTGATCATTTAATGAAGCAATTCGATTGATGTAACCGTTTAAAATTTGAGTTTTCGACATAATATAAGTGTTTCGTTTTAAAAATCGAGATTATAATACTAATACCAATCTGAGTCAAATATGACTTTATTTGAGAATAGGTTTTATTTTCTGAATTATTAAAGTTATTTAATCATTGTCATATTATAGTCTTGGGCGGACAAAAAGCATGTGTTTGGCAGTGAAGGGAAGGTTGTAGGGATGGATTGCCAAACTCATGCTTGTGAGTTGGGAGTCCTGGTACATGAACAGATATAATTTTTTTTCCTTTCATATGTATGACGGATGTCAAGATTGTCTAGTTGCTTGGGATCTAGCACCTTACACATAACGGCCCGGCAATAAAGGGAGGTTGTGTTGCTGAGCAAATGTAGGCTGGAGCAGCGTTTCCGAATCGGGGCAGAGTCCCGGCACCAGCCAGAATGAGCGAAGCATGGCGCGGTTTTTGCCATCCGGGTACAAGACTTTTTGAGTTTTACGAGTGTCGCGGTACAAGGTTTATTGAGAGCAGGTCGCCTATCCCCATATACAGGTTTGGTTGAGAGCAGCGGCGCGGGCCTGTCCTGAGCTTGCGAAGGGTCACGGCGATGTCCCCTTACAGTGTTATTTTATTAACAGCAGGAAAGGTTTGCAAAAACCGTGACAAGTCTTATAACCTTTATTGTCCGTGTTATGGTCTGTTCTTTTTTATCAATTTCAAGGTAGTCGTGCAAGTCGCTAAATAGAACTGTATAATCCAGTCATACCATATTTCGGGATCGTACTCTGTCTTTTGTAGCTGATTATAATGTCTGATAGAGAAATTGTTAGCTATGTTAAATAAGTCGCTGCTATCTTCAGTTTTTAGTACATTCTTAAGAGTTCCTTCTTTTTTTAAAAATTCAAAAACGTTTGCAAGATTAATAATAGCTTGTTTCTTTTCATCCAATGTCTGATTTCTGTTTTTCCATTGTTTTATAGCCTTATTAATTAATGAATCTATATTTTCAATATCATATGGAGGAAACTCAGTCTCAATATAGTTTTGTGAATCATTCCCTTTAAATAAGATTTCTCCATCCTTTGTAAGTTCATACCCCTCTTCAAATACAACTAAAATGTGATTTACATCTATTTGGAAAAACTTCTTCCCTTTTCTAGAGTTATAAACTGAATAGTCAAAATAGTTGTAATTAGTTTCATCAACTTTTGGTCCCCAACCAGATGGTTCAGAGATATATTGATAAAGAAATTCAATTGTGTCGAATATCCTATTTTTTTCAATTTGACTTAACAGCCAACTCTTAATTGGAAAAATATTGAATCCTATCTGAGTTACAGATTTTCTATTAATTGAATCATAGTTCCTAGTGGTTTCAGTAATTCCAAGTTTTTCTTTAAAGAAATCCTTGATTATATAATCCTCAACTAGTGCAGAGATTCTCATATGGAGTTCTGCTATTGAAATTGGATCAGGTTTATTTCTTCTTGAATAATATTCCATGACTTTGTTATTACCAGAGAAAAGTTTTAATTATTTTATGAAATCACTTGAAAAGCCTAGGGTATACTAGAATGCCATACGAATAAACCATAACTGCTCGGTAATAAAGGTTGTAAGCGTTGCTGAGCGCCTAACTGCAGGTAGGCAGGATTGGAGGCCGGAAAGTAGTGTCCCGGTAGAAAAGACAATGCTGTGAGGCCAGAAGGAGCGAAGTATGCCGTGTTCCGATTTATCGGGAACAAGGTTTTTGCTATCCGGGTACAAAGTTTATTAAGGTTTACGAGTGTCGCGGTACAGGGTTTATTGAGAGCAGGTCACTTATCCGCTTACACGGATTTGGTTAAGAGCAGTGGCGCAGCGAAGATCTAATCCCCTTATACCAATATTTTTGGGGAGCAGGTAACTAATCACCGTACAGAAAAAAGATAAAAGAAGAGAGGGAGTCCGGGCCCATAAATTACTTGCGGTTTTGCCAGGTGGCGTTTACGTCCCCGCAAAAACCGTGACAAGTCTTATAACCTTTATTGTCCGTGTTATAATGCGTTTTTGTTTTTAGTCCCATGGAATATTAATATGCTCCTTACACTTTTATTTTGAAAAATCTTCTCCAGTGAAACTATCTACAGTATAGTCTTTGCTGTAGTTTGGCACCCTATAGTATTTCTTTACATCTATATCTAATTCATTGTCAAATCCTAATCCGTTTTGATATTCTGCATCAAACATATCTGCCATACCCGGAAATGTTGTAAATATTGAGTCATTAGAAGAGTATTTTATGAAATTTTTAGGATCATTCATGAAATATCCACATAATTCAAGTTCATCACTACAAATTAAATGTTCATGATAACTCTCTCTATATCTTAGATATTCTATAAATTGGTAGGGAGCAGCACCCTTCTTTATTTTTTTAAGAATTAAAACAAAGGCTTCTAGATCATCAACACAGACAGACCAAGGATACAATGCCTCATTTTCCTTCATTAAAAGATTTTGAAGATTCGTCTGCATTCCACCATATTTGAATTGAGTAACTACAATTGAAAAAAATTCCTTTGTTTGAGCGGGGATTATTTCAAAGAGGAATTTTTTTGTTTTATGGTCATATAATTTAAAAGGGAGGCCATCTTCAATTTTATCCTCAACTCTTTTGCATTGATTATACCCGTATTGGATTGATTTCTTAAAATCGGATTTGATTTTTTCATAACCTTTTATAGGATCACGCATAGGTGCTCGAAAGTGGTTATCTTTCACTTCTACAATGAAATATATTTTTTTAAATCGGATCAGAATGTCTTGTTCAGAGTGATCTTTATCAAAAAAATATGAAGTAAATATTTGAACATCTTCTCCAAAGAGCTTTTGAAGAATCTCTAAAACCTTCTTTTCAAGCATTTGATTTTTGAATTGACTATACTTTTCTCCTAATTCAGCAATGAGGGATGAATTGATACGGTTGTAAAAACATTCGACCAAAAACTTGTGAGGAGGACAGAGGTAGTTTTGCGTTCCAATTTCTATAAGCGGGGTATCAAAAAATGGATTCTTATCTGCATAATATACTGTAGATCCTTTTTTTAAGTCCTGCGAATATGTTATGAATTTTATCAGTTTTTCGATTATTTCATTTGTTAAAGGTGCATTTGTTAATTCATCATGGCTATGTATAAAAATATATCCCGGAATGTTTATGTAATTTTTAAATTGAGCAAGTTCTGGTTCATTGATCCATTTTTTGGGATCGTTAATTCCTCTGGCAATAAACTTAGATGTTAATTTGGGCCATTCATCCTGGTGTAAAAAAAAGTAATTACAATCAGTTAGTTTTTTATTGATTATGTTGCGGATATGGATACTGAACATTTTTGCATCATTTACAGTGAATCCAAACAAACGTTTTACATCCGTTTCTAAAGCCCCGCAAACTCTGATTAATCGTTCTAATGTTTGTTCCTCATAAGAAAGTTGTGCATTACCGAAGTACTCAATAAATGCTAGTAGGGAAACAGAAATTTTATCAATGTTCTTTTTGTCATCTTCATTAAAAAACCCAATGTCTCCAAAATAGGTCATTTCGATTTCTCTCAATAATAAAGTAATTTTCATCCAATCTTCCTTTGACATAGCTTCTTTTGTGCCACCTACTTCTACTGAAAAGTATAAATCGATAAGATATATGAACTGTTTCATTGGAGACATTAGATATTGAAACGCCTCTGATTTATCTCTTTGATGAATATTGTTCATCATTTCCATGACGAAAGGCAAAAGAAAGTCTTTTTGAAAATCCTTAATTAGTGAAGCTAGCTCTAAAATAATTTCTTCTTGAGTCCTTCTTGACTCATGGATCTTCATTAATTCATCAAATCTTTTCTTGATGTCGTCTGGAACGTCTGGTTTTGTAGTTTCCATCAATGATACGGATCAGCAACTATTTTACTGGAGTCAAAATATTGAAAATTGGTCAAATAATTGTTTCAGTTGTCCTAGTCATCATTATTATCCCTTTCTGAAATCTAACGAATTTAAATGATAATCTCGGCGAGGGGAATGCATTAAAACTTGTCTGTATGATCAGCGAAGTTGCAATTTATACTTCAAAAAGGTTAGATATTTGCATGAGCATTTCTTAATAGTCACAAAATGATCTAGATGTTATTATACTCTGAAAAATTCAATATTTCGCTATAAACAACTTGAACAATCTATGATTTTAGAACAATTATTCTAAGCTTTCGCCCCGTCAGTCACATGTTTTAAATGTGCCGACAAGGTTAATGAGTAGCATGAACCCAATATCCTTTAATAATTTCTCCAGCTTGAAGTATTGCATACCAAATTTACACAACTGTTCAAATAAAAACTAACGTTTTAGAAAATAATCTCACGGATTAGGATGTTACTGATTGTTGCATTATTTACTGGTATTTGATTTCTTGTATATATATATTATAGGTATGCAATAAAACATTTGAGGTTTTTTGCCCATATTATTTTGGTCAAAAATTGGTTTCCTGAATTATTTGGGGAATATTTTTTGATCAATTATCATTTTTTACCGGGACTTATTTGTGACAGGGATAATTTGGAGGTACTTATTTGTTATCTTCCGGGTATTTGAATAAGATATGTTTTCGATAGGGGAGATTCGAAATAAAATCTTGAGGAAAGCAATAAAATTTTTGCAGAGACTGCAGAAAGGAAAGTTGCAGAAACTTTATTAATTAAACATTTACCTTTCTTCTATCTCAATTGAAGCAAAAGGAGAGGTTAAAAAAGACTTTTCAATAAGGATGACAACTCAAGATACCCATATGGGAGGAATTTTTTTCAAGGTCTGAAGTGAATATTTGACGCATGCAAAGCCTTCAGATTACGTTTTAGTGCTTCTCTTTTTAAATACCCTTCAGTTTTTCGTTTTACCTTGTCTTTTGATCCACACGGACGGCCAAGTTTCTTCCCCTTATATTTACTCAATTCTATGGCAATTTTCCTTTTTCTATTAATCAATGATCTTTCAAATCTTGCAAACGCCAATAATGTCATTGTCATTGGGTCATCCGAATTTGGGATCAATTGTAGCCTATCAACAATTGAATAAATAAAAATTCCTGCACCGATAAATTCATCAAACTCCAGAATTAGTCCAGTTGAATTTCTGGACCAGTTTATTAGACTGAATATCAATAATCCATCATATGTATGCTTTCGTAACAGGGATAGAAGTTCTGCTTTTTTTGGCCAAGTTGATCTACCTTTATCATCTTCTTCATAAATCGTGCTGATCCAATGATTTTCCCTGGCAATACGAATCAAAGTGCCTTTGTTGTATTGGGTAAGCTCATCATTGATGGGTCCCCGTAGATAGATTGCAACATTTTTCATCTTTATACTATTTTATTCTGGTTTTTAGTATTATAAATTAACGCTTCAATCAAGTTTCTGGTGCCTATGTATTTTTCACAATTGAAAACATTGCCCTTACTTTCTCAGTCTCCTGTGCGATATAATATTCATCTACTTTTGCATATTTTCTCGTCATAAACAGGCTGGTATGGCCAAGCATTTTGCTGACAGCTTCCATGTTTACCCCATTTTGAAGCATAATAGTCGTTGCAAATGTTCTCCTGGCAGTATGAGTTGTCAGTACCTTCTTTATTCCGGTTGTGTCAGCAATTTCTTTAAGATATGCATTCATTTTCTGGTTACTTGGAACAGGTAGGAGAGTGGTCACATTAGCTGACCTGGGATAATCCTTGTATTTTTGAATAATTCTCGCCGGAGTGTCAAGCAAGGGAATTTTTGACACTATTTTGGTCTTTTTGCGATTTTTAATGATCCAGAGGTTTTTATCGATGCCTATTTGAATATTCTCACCAGTAAGTTCCTTAACGTCAGAAAATGACAGGCCGGTGTGACAGCAAAAGACAAAAACATCCTTTATTATATCAAGCCTTTGTATGGTTATCTCCTTGTTAATTATAGAATTTAACTCATCCATGGTGAGATAGGGTTTATCTACATCCTCAAGGCGGTAACCGATATCCTTATATGGGCTTTTAGGCAACCATCCTTGCTCGACCGCGATCCTTACTATCTTATTAAAGTTCAGTATGTATTTAACTGTAGTATTATGCGCACACTTTTTATCTGTCCTTAGGAAGCATTCAAACCTTTCATAAAACCTTCTGTTTATATGAATAATAGGGACATCCTCTGCATTAAATTCTTTTTTCAGGAATTCTTTTAAATGAGAATAACATGTGAGGTATCTTCCATAAGTCGCCCTGGTAATTTGAATGCCTATTTTCGTTTTACACTCCTCATTATGTTTTCTGAAAAGGGCAAGAATAGTTCTTTCAGCTATTTCCTTGTCAAGGAATTTGTCCCTGACATTCTCCAACGTTACTGTTTTCCCTTCATCCTCCAGTTTTAATTTGATTTTATGCAACCTGAACTTAATACTTTCCATAGTTTCGTTGGCCAGGTTCGAATCCCTCACATTGTTTTCGACCGTTTCAGCCTGCTTTTTTGAATCCCATTTTTCAGGGATTATACCAACATTCAGAAAGTGGTCCCAGCGTCTGCCATTGACAGTTAGCCTGAGGAAGAGAGGTTCCTTGCCATCTTTCCTAGTTCTTGTCTTTCTGACATAAAAATTGACCGAAAAAGAATTACACCTCATAGTACACTGGTTTTGGTACAAATATAAAACGACTATTCCGAATATATGCTACGTAAAACGCAGCAATACAACGCATTATGGAATTAGGTGTACTTTTTCTTAAAATAAGAATGTACACCGAATAGTACACCTGGGAACCGGTGTTTTTAGCGTTTTTTTGCTTTATTCTGCTTAGGGGGTAAAAATGAAAAACCCTGAAACAGAGGCTATTTCAGGGTTTTGCTTTTAATTGCATTTTCATTTGGCGGAGAAAGAGGGATTCGAACCCCCGATTCCGTGGATACAGAATAACGGTTTTCAAGACCGCCGCATTCGACCGCTCTGCCATTTCTCCATTTCTCCAATAAAAGACCACCGCATTCGCCGCGGCGTCTATCCGCCGGCTGGCGGACCATTTCTCCAAAAAAAGACCACCGCATTCGCCGCGGCGTCTATCCGCCGGCTGGCGGACCATTTCTCCAATAAAAGACCACCGCATTCGCCGCGGCGTCTATCCGCCGGCTGGCGGACCATTTCTCCAATTTGAAAATATCCAATCTCACACACTTGACCGCCATCCCGACAGATAGGGACCGCTACGTCTATCCGCCAATTTGTGGACAATTTCTTCTTTTCTCCGCCGCAAAGATAATATTATTTTGATTTTTTGAAATTAATCTGTTTCCCTAATTGCTTTTATTATCTGATTCATTCCCTCTCTTGCATCAGGCTACCCTTTATACACATTTATTTTGAAATCCTTTAACCACAGGATAACACGGAGTTACATGGGGTAAATAACGGAGTAATTTACGAATTAAATGTTTAAATAAATAAGGAGATTCCTCGCTAACGCTCGGAATGACAGGGTTGTTTTGAGTAATAGGGTAAGCATAGGCGATTCGCTCAAGCGAATCGC